>Ga0210006_1001690_pt1 | contig 15009 bp, 19 predicted proteins | sample CryGey02umfilter_2_FD_185452 | JGI IMG/M metagenome (GOLD analysis project Ga0210006, IMG submission 185452) | Groundwater microbial communities from aquifer in Utah, USA - Crystal Geyser 4/10/14 0.2 um filter (SPAdes) (version 3) | ecosystem: Environmental > Aquatic > Deep subsurface >... | reverse complement strand
AAGGCGGTGATTATGTTACTCCCATTTCCGATAAGCAGTATTCTGCAAACGAAGCTCTTCTTTGTGGCCATCCGATAGCAGTAACAACTCCCTTTATTTTAATTTTATTTTCCAAACCTCTGATCGAAGCCAGTGCTTCAAGATCGTCTTTGTCTGTCGCAATGTCTGTAATAAATACCGCTTCTTCTGGTCGGTCAAATTCTTCTCTTTCAATTCTACTATCGTCTATCTGTTCACCCATGAACAAATATTATCACAACCGCAACGATATCCCAGAAATCTGGGCGAAACTTCTTTGAGGTGAGGTTGGGCGGATTCGAACCGCCGGCCTTCTCGTTAGGAGTGAGATGCTCTATCCAACTGAGCTACAACCTCAATACAGGTATTTTATATTATTTATTCGGATTGCTACGGAGAAACGGGCGGACGCGGGGGTCCGCCCCTACAAGGAGGGGAGGGTTGGGGTAAAATACGGGCATGAAGAAAGAGTATGACCTGGTGGATATATGAGTTGGGTCGAGGAAACTGGATTGACACCGTGGCTGGGGAGGCGGTGGTCTTGGGATCATTTCTTAAGGATTTGGAGCTCGTAGCCAGGGGGATCGAGTTGGCGGATATGGTGCGAGCAATTAGATACGACAGTGATGATTTCTATTTGGTTGAGGCAAGAGCAAAACTATTGGAGGAGGAGATCGTAAAGCTAAAACAGGCTCAAGCGCGCATGATTTATATTGATGAAATCTGCCCTGGAGCGGAAAAGGTTGGCAAACCGGACGATGAGTGGGAGTTTGATTTTATTTTGGTCGAACAACGCTACCAGATACGGATGTTGCCTACATATAGAGACAAAGTCAAGTTGAACGATCGGGCGAAAATTTTAGCCGAATCGGAGATGGTGGGTTCGTTAACGGAACGGGAGACTAAAATTCTCACCAAGGAAGTGGTGAGAAAGGTCTTCGGTGATCAAGAATTTATTACGACTTGCTATCACGACGGCGATCTTTTGGTAAGAAGAACAATCGACCACCAACATGATCCGGCAGACAGATCGGCCAGAGGACATCTGGATATTATCTATTTTGATGATTTTGAAACGGCCACGAAGGCTTGGAAAGTGGTTCGTGAAGTGACTACTTCAGGTCGAAAGTGATGAGGTTATACGTGTCCGGCTTTTGATTGATGTTTGTGAGAAGGACGAGTTTGCCGCCGTCGGGGGAGGTGGCTACAAAGCCATCTAGAGGTTGTACGTAGGTAACGTTGACAATATTTATTCCGTCATAGTCAACCATATTTACTCCATCAGAATTTGTTACTATTAGCTGACGGCTATTGGAGTACCAGGTTAAGTTGGTGGTTAATCGACTTTCGGTTTGAGCTTTTAACTGACGGATAAGAGAAAGACTCGCCGAGGGGGTGGCGGATACGGAAATTATGAGTTCTTTGGCGAGTTCGTCTGACGTGGTGGCGAAAGGAAGAAGGTAGTTGGTTCCCTCCTTCAAGTCAAAAAGATAGGTATGGTTTTTTACCAGATTTCTGGATTCTTGAGTTGAATTTATATTTGGAAGGGCTTTGGCAATTTCATTTTTCGGAAGTGAAACGTCTAATAGTGCGGTGTAGAAGACTTTTTCTTTGTCCGGTGAAAAATAGACGTTGGTCGAGTTCTTCGTCAGAATATCGATCATATATTTAGGATAGAGGTTTAATGTGGGCAGATTGAGTTTGGAGAATTGATCTTGCCATTCACTAATTATTAAGGGGAGCCGTAGAGTAACGTCGGACATGGTTCTCGAATTCATTCCTTTGGTGGAAAGTAAATACGCAGAAGATATTTTCTCGGACTGTTTGGAATTTTTTGTGGCAGGGACTTTATCAATAAATATGGCGAGGATTTGAGAACTATCCGGTGACCAGACGAATAGAGCTTGGGAAAAATCTCTGGGGGAGTTTTCGGCAATTTGAACATTGGAGGATCCAAGTAGGTTTCCGGACAGGGAGTGGATGTAGAGACCGTTGGTAATGTCTTGGGGAGAGTCCTTAAGAACGTAGGCAATTCTGGTGCCATCGGTGTTTAAAGCGGCGTTTCTTACCTGGTAAAAAGTGAGAGGAGAGGTGGCGGTGATGATGGGGAAGAGGCGGGCATCGCTGGCTGTAACGAGCTCATTCTTTATCGGGAAGGTCTTGATCCATGGGTGGAAGCCATCCTTTTCGATCTTCACATTATAATTGCCCGGTAGAAGATAGAGCTTGTCATCGGTAACCGTGGTGAGCTTGTCGTTGATGATAACTCTGGCAGATTTAGGGTAGGAGGTGACACTCAAAAGACCAGTGCCACTCAAAGAACGGTTCTGAAGATTGGGACGGTAGCCCTTAGCGAACTGAATAGCCACAAACGTGCCCGCGATGAGGAAGAGGACAATGAGAAGGTTTATCAGCAGACGACGGCTTTTTGGATTTCCGGAAACAGTTCGATTCACATCACTATTATATCAAGACTAGACCGGGCCCGTACGATTGTAAGCTTGACGATCGACGTCAAACGCCCTATAATAACCTAAAGCAACTTAATTTTTGGAAGGAGACGGAGATGGAAGTAACATTTGCTTTTGCTGTCGGCCATTTTGATCCTGAGGCGTTTGGAAATCTGATGTCCGATTTGGCAACAGTCAGTAGTCGCTTAATTTCTGATGTCGAAACCCAGTACACAGTAACTCACCGTGCAAAGGGTGCGGTGAGGGTGACTCTGGTTGTCGAACAAAAGATATACGAGCATGTGTTTACCCAATTTGGGTATAAAGAAAGACTGGAACAGATAGATGCTGTGTTCCAGAAGTTCGCGGTGAAGGCGTGAATGACTAAGTCCTCAGTGAAAAGCTGGGGATTTTTTTGACAGAGAAAAGGTTAGGTGATACATAATGAGATAGTTTGATAGATTATGTTTGATTAAAATAGCTGATATGATCTATGTCAGAACAGGTACGCACTTTGTCATCCTCGCGAATGCGGGGATCCATAAAGTAGTTCATAATTAGGAATTAATTTATATAGATTTCCCTCACCAGATCGGGACTTTCAGCCCACTCAGGTCGGGAATGACACATTATTGGAGCGCGTCACCTGTACTTGAATATGGGATTTTCATTTTATAAAAAAATAGCGATTGATTTAGGAACGGCCAATAGCCTGGTGTATGTGGTGGGTGAAGGGGTGGTCCTGGAAGAACCTACAGTAGTCGCAGTGTCTCTAAATGATGGCAAAGTACTGGCGGTAGGGCACGAAGCTCAAAAAATGCTTGGACGAACCCCAGGAAACATCAAAGCTAGTAAACCAATGCGTGATGGGGTGATCGCTGACTATGCGGTGACCGAGGCGATGTTGAAATACTTCTTACGTAAAGTGGGTGCGTATGGTCTGATGAAGCCGGAGGTGATGATCTGTGTACCGGCTGGAGTAACCCAGGTAGAACGTCGAGCTGTTTTGGGAGCCGCGATGGAAGCGGGTGCCAGAAATGCCTTTTTAATTGAAGAACCTTTGGCGGCGGCGATCGGGGCAGGTATACCGATCTCTGAGCCATCCGGCAATATGGTTTTGGATATGGGTGGTGGAGCTTCAGAAGCCGCTGTAATATCCCTCGGAGGGGTGGTGACCTTTAAGAGCGTTAGGGTTGCCGGAAATCGAATTGATGAGGCGATTTCTAAGTATGTAAGAAGAAAACATAATTTGGTAATTGGGGAGACTACGGCCGAATCGATAAAGATTAAGATTGGGTCGGCCACGCCATCCTCTAAAGAAGAGGCGATAGAGGTAACCGGCCGGGATAGTATTACCGGTTTGCCGAAGCAAATTCATTTATCCTCGGTAGAAGTTTTTGAAGCCATGAGAGAACCTCTAGGAAAAATTGTTCAAATGCTAAAAACGGTGATGGAGGAGGTTCCTCCGGAGTTATCATCAGATATTATCGACAAAGGAATAGTAATGACAGGGGGGACGGCACAGTTAAAATGTTTTGATAGATTGATCACCCAAGAAACAGGTGTACCCGCCTTTGTAGCGGAGGATCCATTTAGGTGTGTAATAAAAGGAATTGGGATAGCAATTGAGAATCTTGACGTCTACTCGAGAAGTATCAAGAAGTAGAGTATAACTGTCCTTTGTATCAATATAAAAAGATCAGCTTGTCGTATGATCGCTTAGACTGATAAATTAGTATTTCAGATCATATCAAAATATTTATTCTATATATCTATAAGATAGCGTACGTTTACTGGGTCTGGCAAATAGTTTAGGCTATATTTACCGATGAGATTGAGGAAATATTTTTGATTGTTCCCGCCTTAATTTCGAAAATTTTTAGCACCACCCGGATTTGGCCTTTCACGATCCAGTGCCCTTATTGTGTAACGAGTATGTTGGATTACGACCAGTTTAGAACGGAGTCTTTTTCACGAATATCGATATACCCCATGTAGTATATTGATTTACTAGTAATTATCATCCGGCATACCCCATGGTTGTACGGTATGCCAAATATAATATGGTGTAGGCATCGTTAGTGTACGGGGTATGTGATGCGGGGGTCTATCTTAGGCACATAAATAACCTATATTACGTATGGTATATCACAACTCGTAGATCTGTTGGACCGGAAAGCTGGCAATGTCCTGTAGCCTTTTTGTCATCATTTGCAATAATATGTGGTTACCTGGTGAATTGTCATTTATTGGGGTCGAGTTTCCGGCGTTCTCATCTGTCCGTTTGTTTCTATAAGTACCTTGTTTTAGACCTTAGAACTATGAAGAGTGTTGATTGACATGTATTTATAGACAGGCGAGGCCGGGGGGCGATTCGTCTGTGTTGATATAGTTTGTAAGATTTATTTTTTAACCTTCTGTCTCTTCGATCATACTGTAACAGTGAATATTCAGATATAGGATGGTTTATACATATTTTTATTTGAGATTGTGAAATATAATATCAATTTATTGTATGTTTGGAGATATGATTATCGGTTTGTGTTATTATTTGGAAATATTGTGCTAAATATTGAATATAGGTATGAATATAGTATATTAATATTGTTCAAATATACATAAAAGGATTCTAGAAAACAGTTGTTAGACATGTCCTGATAAGTATTTTATCTAATTTTTTATCTCATTCTATATAAGATATCTATAGCAACCCTATATACAATGATATTTCTTGAATTTTTTTCCTATTTTTGAGGTTCAGACCTTTAACCGTTGGGGCAAGCGCCTACTTCTTCGTTGATTTAGAAGCCAAATATGTGTTAAAAGATCAGATATACCGGTCTAATTATAGAAAGGTGGTGTTTAGCAGATTAGCAAATCGAGTGATAGAATTGTGCCTGAATTGAGGATTTTATATTTCACATTGTACAATATCACATATGAGATCAGAAGTTTTGGGTATACCGGTTGATATTCTAAATAGAAAAGAGACGATAGCAATTATTGACGGATGGCTGAAGAGGCCTGGTAAGAAAGCCAGACAAGTCGTTACCGCATATAGCGAATTTTTCGTTACAGCCCAAAATGACGTTGTTTTTGAAAACGTGATGCGGAAAGCCGATTTGGTAACCCCCGATGGGGTTTCGGTATTGGCGGCGGTGGAGTATGAGAGAGTTGTTCGTTCAAGGTTTAAAGTTAATAGTTCGAGAATTCAACGGATTATTATTGGTTTAGCGGAAGGACTCAATGTTGGAAGGAAGATATTGTCGAGCCAAATAGGAGAGACTGTAACGGGGGTTAGATTGTTTGAAGAACTAAATGCTTTGGCCGAGAGGCGCGGTTGGAAGATTTTTTTACTTGGCGGATGGGGAGACGTGAGTTCACGAACCGCCACAATGCTTCTAGAACGGTTTCCAAGACTGAGAGTGATTTATGACGCGGGAGAAAATCAAGTTGGTACCGATAAGATTACAGATGACCGGGTGACAAAAAAGATAAATGCTTGGAAACCGGATATTCTATTTGTTCAGTACAATCCGGTGAAACAGGAAAAATGGATTGCCTCCCATCTGTCGCGTTTAAAAGTTGGAGTGGCGATAGGGGTGGGGGGCACCTTCAACGAGTACTTGGGGGAGTTTAAGAAAGCGCCGGTGTGGATGGAGAAATCAGGTTTGAAGTGGCTATGGCGACTGATCATTCAGCCTCATCGCTGGAGAAGAATGATCGACGCGGTGATCGTGTTTCCGTGGCTGGTGTTCCGGGAGAGCTTGAAGCGGAAGAATTAAGAGTTTGACTTAGCTATTGGAGGTGGAGGGGTTGATGCCAAGCATCCACCCGCCTGCAGAAGCTATCGCTTCAGCGATTGCGGGCAGGGAGAACTAGTTTTGTGATGTTGATGGATTTATACCCAACATCCACAAAACAGATTCTTTTTTGTAGCGTCGGTCACCTCGAGAGTTGATACGAATAGCGGGGAGCTTACCTCTTTTGCCCCAGCGTTTGATGGTAAGAGTAGAGACACGGAGGAGTTGGGCAACTTCGGACACAGTTAAAAGGTCGGGAAGATTATTGAGGTCTAGATTCTTTTTTATTTTTAGAGTTTGGTTTGTGTCTTGGTTGTTGTCCATTGATATACAAATTATCAGAAAGGTAGTAGATAGTCAATATGGTTCTTGAAAAATTCTGTGGTAGAATTTGGTCCTGCATCACAGCAGGAACATTAAATCATTTTGGAGGCCTTGAGTGATTAGACAGCTTGATGATTGTTTCAATTTGGAAAGAGTTAAACTCACCGCTGGGGAACTATCCTTAACTTCTAAACTAGGTTTGCTTGGCGAGATGGAAGCTTTTGTTGGTATTGCCTCATCTTTTTGCCAAGTGCCGTTGGAAATTGTCCATATCAAACGCGGAGCGCAAAAATCGTTGCCTGTATCCAAAATCGGTAAGACGAATATTCGGTATGTAGGTACGGCACCTGCGATTTTGGTAGAGCCGGATGTCTACGGAAATCTAAAAATGATTTTTACCGGTGAAGGTGTGGTGGAAGTAATTTTTAACACCGAAAGGGTCGGAGCCCATGGTCGGAATCGTGGAGCCCATGGCCAAAAAAAGATTTATGTTGTGGAATAAAGTGAATTGCCCCCGCCTTACGGCGGGGAATTTTATGGTTACGGGCGTATTAAATTACAATTAAAAACCCGCCTTCCGGCGGGTTTTGTTCGTGGTGAGGACCTTATTCCTCGGGAAAGAACAGGTCTTGCTGTTCAATATGGCCGTCTTTGATGATCATGACAGACAGGTCGTGAATGCTGAATTTTTTGACCACTTTGACCATGGGCACATCGTCGGCGGTGACGGTGATGGTGAAACCGCTGGGTACTGCCGAGTCCCCCTCTTCCTTGGGGAAGAACGAGATGGAGTACGTGCCAGGTTGAGTGAAGATAAAGGTCACCGTGTCGGAGTGGGAAAGGTTGTGCCTTGCTCGTTCGGCCGCGACCTGGCCATCGAAGAAGTTGGCCTTTACGGTTTTGTCCATGGGAACGACAAGACCGATCAGAAAAAGGACAACTATAAATATGAGCAGAGCTCTAAAGAAAGTATCCAGAAAGTCTATCAAAGTATGCCTCCGTTATAGTTAGGATTCTGAACCTATAATACCACTGGTGTGAACAAGTGTCAATCTGGTATAATATAGGTTACTAGATTTCTCGAACATTGAATAACTGTAGGAGGCTGAGATGTATTCGTATAAGCAGGTCTTTAGTCCCCGAAAAGGGAATCTTTTACAGCGTGTCTTAAAATTTTGGATCATTCCTCGTTTTCCCCATTTGGAGGTAGCAGTCTACATCTTGTTGGGCGTGGGCCTGTTTCGGCTCCTCCTGATGAAGACCATCGGTCGCTTGGGAGCCTGGAGTAGGTATCAGACCAATTACCATATTGGCAGGCTGACCATGAATAACTTGTTGACGTTTGTTACCAACCAAACTATGTTCAACGAGATAGTGCACATAGTGGCCTTCTTACCGAGCTTCTTCTTCCTAACCGCCTTGTGGTGGGCCGGTATGCCTGTCTTCGTAACCACGAATCTGTTTGTGATCGTTATCGCGGCCATCAACTTATACTGCATTATGCTTCAGCGGTACAATCGTGCCAGATTGGTCGTTTTGATTGAGGACAAGCTCAATACCGGACACTTACCAGACTCGAGCTACAAGAACTGGTTGGCGCTGGACTTTACCGACCGGACTTAAAATGTATTTGTTCTTTGGCGCCCTGTTTACAGGGCGCCTTTTTGTATTGTGGCGAACTAAGGAACAAAAACCCGCCTTTCAGCGGGTTTTTCTGTTACTCAATAAATAAATTATTTGAGTTCGACTTTGGCACCAGCCTCTTCGAGCTTCTTCTTGGCGGTTTCGGCGTCTTCTTTCTTGGCACCCTCCATGATGATAGCGGGGGCTTTCTCGACCAAGTTTTTGGCTTCGACCAAACCGAGATCGGTTTTGATCTCACGGACGGCCTTGATAACGGCAATCCTATTGGCGCCTGCGTCAGTGACGACGACGTCAAATTCGGTCTTTTCTTCAGCAGGAGCAGCGGCGGCTGCGGCTGCGCCACTTGCGACGGCGACAGGAGCGGCAGAGACACCAAACTTTTCCTCTAAAGCTTTGACCAGCTCGGCGACTTCTAAAACGGAGAGTTCGCTGACTTGATCAACGAGTTTTGTGAGTTTCTCGGACATTTTTTGTTTTTTTATTAATTACTAATTAACGAGACTTGTTTTGTGTTGTCATCCCCGCGCAGGTGAGGGTCGGGAATGACAAGGTTGGTTGATACTAGGCTGATAGTTTGGCGCGAAGAGCTTCCAGGCCATAGACGAAGTTTTGCATGGGGGCTTGAAGTTGTCTGACCAATGCTTGAGCGGGTGCCTGGAGCTGGGCCAACAGGGAAGCCAGAAGCTGTTCACGACTGGGAAGTTTGGAAAGAGCCGTGATCTCGGCGAAAGTGATAATTTTATCGTCCATGACTCCGGTCTTGATCTTGAGACTTTCGTGATCTTCCGAGAATTTTGAGACGATCTTGGCGGCAGAAACGGCGTCGGGACTAAAAAGCACCGCGGTCGGACCTTCGAGGAAGGAGCCGAGATCTTTGGCTAAATCTTTGGACTTTTCTTCAAGGGCCAGGCGCATAAGATTATTCTTGGTGACCAGGAATTTACCTCCAGACTTGTCGGCTTCGTTACGAAGCATATTTTGCTCTTTGACGGAAAGGCCGGCGTATTCGGTAAGGATAATGGCTTTAGAATCGTTTAGACTTTTGACAATTTTGGCCAGCTGGCGAACTTTTCTTTGACTTGGCATGGACTTTGAGAGTTATTGGTGCGAAGTTATTGGTTATTAGTGCGTTTTTGATAATAAAAAGGCGCGTACTCAAGACGCGCAAAACAGATTTCTGTTCTGCAGAGGGCTTATGGTCGCCTCTGGTCTTGGAACTAGTGTATATTGTAAACCAAGTGGTAGGGATATTCAATGGGATGATAGAATATTGAAGTACGATATTCGCACTCGAACATGGAGGAAGATTGAACAAAATTTGCATTCCCCAGGACGCGGTTCCCTTATGGCGACAGGTTCTAATGTCTTCGGTGTCTCTTACATGGTGGGAAGCAAACAGGCGCAATGGTGATGTACGAGTTCTTTTGGACCTTGATCTTATTACAGTGGAGTCAGGTTCATCTCCAACGTGTGTGGTTGATTTAAGAGATACTTCGCTTCGTCTAAATAAGGACCAGGTAAAAGTATTGGTGGGCTTGTCCAGCTGCGGCATGTGCCGCGCGGATTTTGTGGCTTGGGCTGGTTTGGCCGGGGTGGAAAAACCTCTTGATGTACTAAAATCGTTGATGGATTTGAACGTCGTAGAGATGACAACCAAGAAGGGGTTAGTGACCTTCCTTTTGCGATAAATATGTATTTGCCCCGCCTTTGGCGGGGCTCTTTTATGGCAAAAGCACTGTATATTATCGGTTTAGAAGTGTGAGGTAGTGAGTGTGAGCTCCAAATCTGGTTGACAGTTGCAAATAAGTAGAAAGGTGTAAAATATGGGGTAATGTCAACTCAAATCTAATTTGAGGAGATGATCTTTGAAATTTAGATGAAATTTTGTTGGAGGTGAGAAATGACGATTACCAAAAGTTCTAATTTTCGTCTATGGATTGATAAAAGGCATGCCAAAGTAAGAGGGCAGGAGCTTGCGGGCATCTTCAGACTCTTAAATGCCCGTGATGATGCTGATGCTGTCGTTGATCAAGCTTTGAAAGAAGACTGGACCGGCCAGAAAATGCTCGATTACTTGAAGGCCGGATCGGAGGATATTCCGGTGCAAAAGCCGGGAGCTGCCATTCCTATGCCGCTGCCTGCCACGGTTGTTCCAACTTTCCCACCCAGTGAAGTGTTTGATGCTCAGCCAAGACGAGCAAAAAAGACGAAGGGCGAAAAGAAGAAGTTCAACCTGCTCGGTTTTCTGAAGAAAAAAGAAGATCCTGTCGGGGTGCGAGCCGAGACAGCCAAAAAGCCGGCCAAGGGTGGAAAGAAGTGGCTGATCATTGGAGGAATTGTGCTACTGGTGGTGGCGGTCATGGTGGCTGCCGTGATGTTTTTGGGCGGCGGCGGTTCGTCTTACAGTTTCGCAGATCCTGTCTTGCCTCCTTCCAGTGATGGGAGTCCGGGAGGGAGTTCTCCCTCAACGCCTTCAACGCAACCGGCCGTCCCGACCGAAGAGCCACTCTCTCAGGCCGAAAAAAACGATAAATCGTTTTGGTCGAGCTGGACCGTTTCCGAAGTTCCTGAACTAAGTCCGGGAAATATGGGAAACCAGCTTAGTGCCAAGACGGTCGTTGGTCTGATATTGATGGTGGTTCTGACTCTGTGGTCATGGGGAGAAGGTAGTATTCGTCGCAAAAGTCAACAAGGTGCCTCGTACTTTACCGTTTTGGGGCTGTTAGCCGGTTGGCTGACCATGCCAATTCTGGTGTGGGTGACCAAGGCAACCTATCCTGGATGGATTTTGGTTGGCGTGAGTGTGGTGATTTGGCTTTGGTCCAACGCCGCTTCGACGATTAAGTCGCAGTCGGATATGACACCGTTCTTGACCGCTTTGGCGCTCTTTACAGCTTCCCTGTTCTACTATGGGAAACTGACCTTTATCGTTACCTTCGGCGGTCTGTTTGGGGCAACCTGGACGGCTTGGCAGGGGGTAACGACGATTGCCGGAGCATTCACACTCTTGATGACTGGTCGGGGTATTGAGGCGGTACTGACCCTCGTGATTCTTGTCTTGGGCTTGACCGTGATGGTCATGGCTAGCCTGGAAGTCGGCAAGAAGCATGGTGTTTGGTCCGCTTTCTTCATCGCGGCCACGATCATTTTGACCTTTGGCTTGGCCAACTGGGGTCTGGGAGCCGGAGTCGAGTACTTGGTTCAGGCTCAGGGGACTTCAGTCGCAGTGACTGTAGTCTTGAACGTCCTGGCGCCAATTCTGGCCTGGATTCTGTCTCTTCTCGTCTCTGTCGGCATCGGTGTGGCACTTGGTGATACCGAAGTGGGCAAGGCGGAGAACCGACAAAGACTGGGCTTGGAAAAGACAGGTACGTTCATGCAGAGTATCGCAGACTTCGGTATCTTGGGGACACTCACCCCGTTGTTTTTTGGGGTGATTATCATCCTCATTTAGTTTGCCCTGATTATCTGGCTCCGCCGAAAGGCGGAGCGTTTTTGTAGCTTTAGCTACGAAAAAAAATGAAAGGTTATAAAAAAAAGCCCCTCAAAAGAGGGGCTATATGTTATTTGTTGACGTAACTGCCGTCACAACGGACAAGAGGATCTCCGCGTGAAGGGTTCATAACGATCAGAAAACCTTTGACGTTGTATATTTGTGCCAACTCGGGGGTGTAAAAGCTCTTGACTGCTTCGTAAAACGCACCACCCGGTTTCATATCGGCTTCGATAAAACCATAAAGATAGTTGATATTTTCCGGCCAAAGAGCAATTGTTTTTGCTTTTTTGTAGGCATCCAAACGAAGATAGTCTTCGTTTATTTCTGTGGGGAAGATCCAGGGACCCAAGTCCGGCCAGAGGCGTCTTTCGTCGACAGTCTTGATGATATAGCTTTTGTCAGTCGGTGGATTTTCACCATTTAAGACCGAAGAGGGTGTGTTTTCCTCGATGCCGGTGACGCACATTTGCCCCGTAAAAGTTATCGTCGCGGTGGCGCCGTAGATAATGGTAGTTTTATTTCCTTCCGTAACCTGAGGTTTGATTTCACTCCAGTCTTCACCTAAGGTAACTACTGGATAAAGAATAAAATCGGCTTGAGTGCCACCGGTCATAACCCCTTTGTAGACCGCAGTGTACTCAATAGTGGCGTACCGACAGATTAAATCTCCTGCCGGATTTCCCCAACTACAAGGTGAGCTTTCGACTCTTTCCGAACTGGATGCTACCCCGAAAATGTCGAGACTGTGGATGTTGAGGGATAGATTTAGCCAGTTTTGAGCTTGGCTATCTAGATAGGCCTGGAGTCCGGGCATGTCGCCAAGATAGAGATAGAAATATTCTTGGGTGGGAATTGGAATGCCGGCTTCAGCTATTCGAGTGGCCGATTGTTCGAAAATATTTGGTGAGGGGGTGCTTTCAATGTAAGCAGTTGGTTGAGGGAAGTCTGTATAACTTTTGTATAGCCCATATGCCCAGATACTACCGATGACAAACAATACGATGATAATTAACTTGAATATCAGGTTCAAGAACTTGTTCAATTTTTTCATCAATACCTCCAGTTGTTAAGGAACTTAGCTAGGAGCCGATTATACATCTCACTACAAAAAATCCCCCCGGGCGAGGGATTTTTTGGTTTACTTGGCGATTTACAAAGTGCCGAGATGAAGTTTCATGCTGGGAGTGTGGGTGCAAGAGAGGTAGGCGTTTTTGATTCTGGTGGCTCCGATAGCCTTGAGGGCTTCGGAAATATTTTCGGCCAGATCTTTGGCGTCTTGAGTGGATTTGCCCAGTGCCAGATGAATGATAGGGAACTTGGCTTCTGTTTTGTATGGAAGAGTTCCACCGGCGGCCAGATCGGCGGCTCTTTTTTCCGGATTTTCGGTAACAGTGCCCGACTTTGGGTTTGGCATTAGGCCTTTGGGACCAAGAATCTTGGCAAGACGGGCCAGCTTCGGCATGTCGGCTGGGGTAGCCAGAAGGATGCTGAAGTTTATCTTGCCTGCCTCGACATCTTTGGCGACTTGGTCTGAAAAAATGGCGATTTTCAATTCTTTGCCGGTGCTGTGAGGGAGTTTGAGTTCGCCACGAAGACCAGTCTCACGGGTATTGATGGTCAACTCCACTGTTTTCAATTTAGAGTTTTGTGAAATTTTTTGAAGTTTGGCAACGGCATCTTCGATAGAGTACATTTCGTCCTTTTTAATTTCTTTGGCCATCATCTTGTACTTTTTACCGCGTTTTTTGGGAGGTAATGGTTTCTTGACAGCGAAGGGGGATTTTTCATCCTTAATAGATTTCGGGTCAACGCGGGGGTCGACCCCTACGGAAGTAGCGACGGCGTCTTTGATAGTCTCGGCATTGTAGAGAAGACGAATGGAATCAACGTCCTTTTCGGTTATGCCGTTGATAGCCATAAGTTCACCGTCTTCTTTGGCAACGATCTGTTCGGGTTTCAAACGAGCCTCGCGCAGTGCATCGGCAACGTGGGTGGGGAGATCGGAGTAGAGTTCTTTCCAGTTTATTTTTGTCATAGTAGTTTTTATTCGGCAATTGTTATACCCATGGACTTGCAGGTGCCTTCAATCATTTTGATAGCGGATACCACGTTACTTGTGTTCATGTCGGCCATTTTTTTCTCGGCAATAGCTCTGATTTGATCTTTGGTAATGGTGCCAACTTTCTTCTTGTTTGGTTCACTAGAACCAAGTTTCAGATTAAGGACTTGTTTGATGAGAGCGGAAACCGGAGGAGTCTTGAGCTCGAACTTGAAAGACCGATCTTCGAAAATGGTGACGAGGGCCGGGATGATCTGGCCCTTCATGTCGACCGTTTTGGCATTGTACTGCTGGATGAACTCCATGATATTAACACCGTGCTGTCCGAGTGCTGGACCAACGGGAGGAGCGGGATTGGCGGTACCACCGGGAAGGTTAAGCTTCAGGATGGCTTTGATTTTTTTGGCCATAGTTTTTGTTATAAATATGTCATTGCGATCCACCTTTGGCGAGAGAAGCAATCCAGGTTTTTCGGATCGCCACGCTTTGCTCGCGATGACGAGTTTTTTAATAGCCGACGCGGAAAAGGGGTTTTGAATAAGCCGGCCGGGTGGCGATGATATAGAAAACAGTGGTTTGACTTAGTTCGCAAACTCTTTTCGAGTAGCTCCCTCATCAATGACGAGGTAGGGATATTTTAGCACAAAAAACTGCCCTATTGCTAGGGCAGAATAACTACATTGACTTGACGTACCAGTCACCACCGGGAATGCCTCCTAGTAAATCAGGAAGCAGATAAGCAGATAGGCGCCGCCGTAGATGATGGCACCCGGCCAACCGACACCCAGAATGATCAGAAAGATTTCCGCAGCACCGATCAGCGAGAGGAGGGTTATCCCCGGAATGCTCAAAGCAGTCGTTTGAAAAAGGGACGCTAGACCGAACAATAGCGCATCAATAAGCAGGATGCAGAGCAATCCCTGCCAACTGAACAGAACGGCGCTCATCACAATCGGAGCGATGTGATAGAACAGGATCATGAATTTAGCTTTGAGGTTACGCATGTTTTCTCCTTGAGATTGAATTTTCAAACTTGCAACGAAACTTATCTTGTAGTATACCACGATTGTGCGTGGAAGTCAAGCTAGAGTCTTTTCCAATACAAGATGAGCATGAAACAAGGATTTGATTCCAATCCAATAATGAGCATGAAGCGTTATGGGTCTTGAGTAAATTGTCGTATCCTATGGTCTATGACCATAACCATGAACGACC
>Ga0210006_1001687_pt1 | contig 15031 bp, 12 predicted proteins | sample CryGey02umfilter_2_FD_185452 | JGI IMG/M metagenome (GOLD analysis project Ga0210006, IMG submission 185452) | Groundwater microbial communities from aquifer in Utah, USA - Crystal Geyser 4/10/14 0.2 um filter (SPAdes) (version 3) | ecosystem: Environmental > Aquatic > Deep subsurface >... | reverse complement strand
TATTGATCCATTAGGCGCGGGTTACACTGTTATTCAGTCCAAGATCGCGATAGGTTCAGGGAGATTGTTTGGCAAGGGTTGGATGTCAGGCACTCAAAGCCAATTGAATTTTTTGGCTGAGAGGCACACTGATTTTATTTTCTCCGTGTGGGGTGAGGAGTGGGGTTTTATCGGTAGTATTGCCCTAGTATTTCTTTATGGATTGCTTATACTTATGATATTGAGAGTGGCACAGACGGCAAAAGATGCATTTGGAAAGCTGTTCTGCGTTGGAGTAGCGTCACTGCTTTTCTTCCATGTTTTTGTCAATATCGCCATGAATATGGGGATGTGCCCTATCGTAGGCCTGCCGCTGCCTTTTATGAGCTATGGCGGCTCATCCCTGGTCATTAACCTAGTAGCCCTAGGCATTGTCCTAAATATCGCCCGGCAAAAATAGATTTCATGTTCTTTTGCAATGTAAGTCAGCGGCTCTGGGGTCGTCAACGAGATCGCCCTATTCCCCCCTCCGAGCCCCTTTGGGGAACCCTCCCGTGGTTCCCCAGTCACGCAAAAGCGTGACGGTTCCCCTTCCGCTACGGGGGTCGTTGGGCGGCCATCGTCGCCAACTCCCTATGCCTTTAACGGCGCTTGCATTGCCTAAGTGGAATGTTACATTTTGAGTCAGACTGAAAATGTAACAGCGCGAAAAACACCAGAAGCAATTCTTTACATAATGTTATATGATAATGTTAAAAGTTTCACCTATGCGGTTGAATATTTAATGAGACAAACCATCCTGCTTGATTTGTCTCATTAAATATTCAGTTGAAGGTGTGTTAAACAAGTGTCTATGGAGGGGGCGGTGGCGAAAGTCGTACTAAGACCTCCGTAGGGAAGACAATTTTATGTTATATGAGAAGGACAGGTTTCTATTGTGCAGACAAATACAGGCAGGGGGCGGCTTGCGGCTTGTTTTGCCGCAGGGCATGTTTTTCGCGCGCAGCGGGCATGGATCCCCACAGTTTTGCTTCGCAAAGCGAAGCAGTGGGGAGAGCAAGCCGAAAAACCTGAGCGCAGGCTTTCCTCGCAGGGGAAAGACAAGCGTCCCTGCGGAAAACAAGCCCAAGACAGGACCCTTACAATATTATTGTCTGCAACAGGGACCCGTGCTACGAAACAATGGAGATGTATGGCTGTTGAATTAACTAAGGAATTGTTGCTGTCTGTTCGAAAGCCGGCGCGCTATATCGGAGGAGAGGTCAATTCTATAAAAAAGGACCTTTCAAAAATGTTCCTCAAGGTGTGTTTATGTTTTCCTGATGTCTACGAAATAGGGATGAGCCATCTGGGCCTTCGTATACTCTATGACATTATCAATAAACAAGAAGATTGCTGCGCGGAGAGGGCCTTTTGCCCATGGATAGACATGGAAGAGAAGATGCGGGCTGAGCATATCCCGCTTTGGACGCTTGAATCAAGGGAGCCGGTTAAAGATTTTGATATCCTCGGGTTTTCTCTGCAGTATGAATTAAGCTATACCAATGTCCTTAATATTTTAAGCCTGAGCAATATTCCTTTAAGATCCAGCGAAAGAGATGAAAATTCACCCCTGATTATAGCAGGAGGTTTTTCATGCCTGAATCCGGAGCCTATGGCTGAGTTTATAGATTGCTTTATCATAGGAGAGGCTGAAGAAGCAATTATAGAATTGATGGATATTGTCAGAGATCACAAAAAATCAGGGAGCAGAGATAGGCAGGCGTTGTTGAAGCGGCTGGCTCGAATTCAAGGCGCCTATGTCCCGTCGTTGAAAAAAGAGAATAGCGGTCTTAAGATATCAAAAAGGGTGGTAAGAGATATAGAAAAAGTCCTTGACCTGGATACCTGGATCGTGCCTTTCATAGAGATAGTTCACGACCGCGTCGGCATAGAGATAATGAGGGGGTGCCCTAATAGCTGTAGTTTTTGTCAGGCTCGCGCGTCTTTTTTCCCTTTGCGTGTTCTGAGACCTGAGAAAATTTTAGAGACAGTGCGGAAGTTATATTCCAGGACCGGTTACGAAACGTTTTCTTTACTTTCCTTGTCTTCTTCAGACCATCCGTGCCTGACTGAAATGGTCAAAGCATTGGTGGATGAATTCAAGGAGAAAGGGGTGAGCATTTCTTTGCCGTCTTTAAGGGCAAAAAATTTGGTAGGAGAGCTTTCCGGGATATTGGCAGATATGAGGAAGACTTCTCTGACGTTCGCGCCTGAAGCAGGCAGCGAAAGGCTAAGGCGATCGATCCATAAAAATATAGATATAGATGAACTTACAGAAGTATCGCGCCAGGCCTTTAAGTCGGGCTACAGGCTTTTGAAATTATATTTTATGATCGGCCTTCCTACCGAAACGAACGAAGACTTAGACCAGATACGCGACTTGTGCGTTAAGCTTTCTAATATAAAAAAAGAGACAGGCCATCGTCCCGCTATGCTGAATGTTGCTATTTCTAATTTTATACCCAAACCTCATACGCCATTTGAGTGGGAGAGAGTGGTTTCTTACGACGAGCTCTTGGCGAAACAGGAATATCTTAAGAATATTTTTCGTGGATACCGCGGGCATATTCATCTTAAATTCCATGACGCGCGCATGAGCTTTATTGAAGCGCTTTTTTCAAGGGGAGACAGCCGTCTGTCGGGCGTTATTCTTAGCGCGTTCCAAAAAGGCGCGAGATTTGACGCCTGGGATGAATTATTTAACTTTTCATTATGGCAACAGGCGCTAACGGATAATTGTATTGATACTTCAGTGTATCTTTCTGCTAAAGATCTATCGGACCGGAGGGCGTGGGGCTTCATTGATGTTGGGATCTAGGTGTTTTTTATTGACCCGATGAGGGATTTATGTTAATTTAAGTAATCCAACGGGTAAGAAAAGCCCATCGCAGGGAAGAAACAGGGAAAAGAGAGCAGGGGATGCATAAAACAGCTAAGAAAATGTCAATAATGTCGCGCTCCCTTCGGCCTCAGTTGGTTGTGGCCTTTTGCATAATGTCCGTTATCCCTATTTTGGCATTGCTTTATCTGATATTTTCCGGTGTATTAGCGTTAAATATCTTATTGCCGGTGCTTGGCGCTGTTATCGTTCTTTCTCTGCTCGGGTTTTTTTTGATGAAGAGGATCGTTGACCCTATTATCAGGATATGTTCCGATGCCAAGGTCATAGCTAACGGTGAGTTAAGCCGTAAGATCGATTTCGCGAGGGATGATGAGATCGGAGAATTGAGCAACGCCTTAAATCAGATGACGCAGCACATTAAGAACAATATGGATGAGCTCAAGATCTACGGAGAGAGGACTAAGGATATCAATCTCCAGATAAATAGTCAGGTCATAGCGCTTAGCGGTTTATTAGAGATCAGTAATATTATTTCTGAAGGGACGTCACTTTCAGAGGTCTTTGATATAGTAATATCCAGGCTTTCGCAGATAGCGAGTTCTTCTTTCGCGTTTATCGCGTCTAAAGATAGCGTGTCTTTTGAAGTGCCTGCTCATTACGGCCTTAGGGCTGATATATTGGCTGCTTTAAGGTTGCCCGTAAATGTGTATGTATTAGATCCATTGCTTGGCGCGGGGACGCATTTTATGAATGATAGCTCTGTCTATGATGAAGAGAGCCTTGGATTGTTAAAACTTTTTAGCGCAAAAAATCTTTTGATCTATCCTATAGCGGCTCAGGGGAGGCCTTATGGCATTTTGGGCATAGGCAATCCTCTGGATGGATTTCGTTATTCGCAGGATGATATAGAATTGATGAGTATTTTTGCCAAGCAGTTGTCTATAGCTGTTGAGAATGACCTGCTTTCAAAAAAAGTAAAAGATCTTGAGATATTAGATGAGGCGACCGGTCTTTATAATAGGCGCTATATATTCGCGAGGCTGGATGAAGAGATCCTCCGGGCGATATCTCATCAGCGGCCATGCGCGTTTCTTGTTTTTAAGATCAGTAATTTCATAGATCTAAAAAGTCAATTAGGCAAAGTGGCCGCGGAAGATGTTTTGAGAAAGTCAGCTGCCGCGTTGACTTTAATTGTCGGTGATATAGATAGGGCCGGACGCATCGGAGAGAATATTTTTGGCATGATCTTACCAGAGAAGAACAAAAGGCAGGCGCAGGAGATCGGTTTAAAGCTAAGATCAGCCATAGATGATAGCTTTAAGAGTGATATAGCCGCTAAGAAACCGCGCGTTGGTATAAGTATTTTAGAGAATCCTATTGACGGTTCTGACGCGGCGTCTTTGTTTGAAAAAATTAAAACAGCTCAGGAATTGACTGTGTAGGAGAGAGGGTTGGCATGTCTTCGTTAAAGCGAGTTACGACAAAACAATTGGGCGAGCTATTGATAGAGAGAAAGATCATAACGCCTGAACAGCTTCAGAAAGCGCTTGATTATCAGAAAGTCAATGGCGGTCTTATAGGAGAGATCCTCGTTCAGCTGGGGTTTTCTAAAGAGGAAGATATAGCTCAGGTCCTAACGGCGCAGTATGGTTTCCCTTACCTGCCTCTTGCCAATTACGATATTGATCTTGAGCTGGCGAAGCTCATTCCCGAACAGGTGGCGCGGCAGTATTGCATTATCCCCATTGACAAGATAGGCAATAACTTGACTCTCGCTATGTCTAATCCTCTTAATACACAGGCTATTGAAGACGTAGAGGAGATATCCAAATGCGTTGTCCAAGCTTTCGTGAGCACGACAACTGATGTTCGTAAGGCCATTGAGAGATGCTACGCGAAAAAATGACAAATGACAAGATTCAAACTTCACATTAAATCCCAAATACAAATTTCCAATGCAATATTTTTTTATTGGGCATTGGCCATTCAAGCGATATGAGTTCACTCCGAGAACGACTGCAGCAAATATTGATCAAGAATAAGCTTATCTCAGAAGACGATCTAAAACTCGCTCTTCAGGTCCAGAAAGAACACGGCGGAAAATTAAGCGATTGCCTTGTCAAACTTAATCTCATAAATGAAAAAGACCTTCTTATAGCGCTTAGCGAAGGCCTCGGATTTCCGCCGATTTCTTTAGCCCGGTTTAAAATAGAACCCGACGTATTAAAATTGATCCCAAAAGAGATGGCCAAACACTATCAGATAGTGTCTATCGGAAAGATGGGTAAGTCTCTGACCGTTGCCATGGCTGACCCTTTGAACATATTCGCTATTGATGATCTAAAGAGCCTTACCGGGTTTGAGATAAATCCTATTATTGCCCAACAAAATGAGATCTTGTCTACCATTGAGCAGTATTATGAGGAACCTGAGACGACGCAGGTGATAGATGATATTATCAAAGAAGCCTCTGAGGTTGATATTGAAGTCGTGCGCTCGTCAAGGGAAGGCGGTTTTGACACGCAGGAGCTGATGCGCCTGACTAAAGAGGCGCCTGTCATAAAGATCACGAATTTGCTTATTGAGCGTGGTATTGAGATGGGCGCCAGTGACATTTTGATAGAACCCTGGGAACGTACTATGCGCGTGCGCGTCAGGGTAGATGGTATGCTTAGGGAAATAGAGTCGCCGCCGGTAAAATTTCACGCGTCCATAGTTTCAAGGATCAAGGTCATGTCGGACCTTGATATCTCCGAACACCGCCTGCCTCAGGATGGCAGGTTTAAATTAAAACTCCCGGACAGGTTTGTGGATTTCAGGGTCTCTATTTTACCGTCATTTTATGGTGAGAAGGCGGCCTTAAGGATCTTGGATAAGAGCATGGCAACCCTGGATGTAGATAGGCTCGGTTTTGATAATAAGACATTGGCTACGATCAAGGCCTGCAGTGATCAGCCTCATGGGATGATCCTAGCCTGTGGGCCTACGGGCAGCGGTAAGACCACGACTTTATACTCTATCCTAAAATATATTGACAGCCCGGAAGATAACATCGTGACCGTAGAAGATCCAGTTGAATATCAATTAGAAGGTATAAATCAGGTGACTATCAGGCCTGAGATCGGCTTAACATTCGCCAGCTGCCTGCGCTCTATTTTAAGGCAGGATCCTGATATCATAATGGTAGGAGAGATCAGGGATTTTGATACAGTGGATATTGCTATCAAGAGCGCTCTTACAGGGCACCTTGTTTTAAGCACCCTGCATACTACCACCGCAGCGGGCTCGGTTTTGCGGTTAGTGAACATGGGGGTTGAGCCTTTCCTTATCACATCTTCTGTTATTTGTCTTCTTAATCAGCGCTTAGTCAGGAAGATATGCGATTCCTGCAAGGAAAGTTACGTCTTGACAGATGTTATGATAGATAGTTTAGGGATAAAGCATTCCAAAAGCCCTATTTTGGCATATAGAGGCAAGGGGTGTAAAAGGTGTTTTAACATTGGTTATAGCGGCCGTATAGTTATTGGCGAAGTGCTTACATTCACGCCCGCCATCAAGGAGTTGGTGTTAAAGAAGGCGCAGGAGCATGAATTAAAATCCGCGGCGCGGCGTGATGGCATGCAGACATTGAGGGAAAACGGCGTCCTTAAGGTTTTAGAGGGAGTGACTACGCTGGAGGAGATATTGCGCGTGACAGCTCCGGATGAATCTATAGCAAAAGATAATTAATTAGTAACTCGTAATCCGTAATCCGCGAACTCGTAACCCGCGAACTAAAAACATGGCTATGTTAAAGAAGAAATTACCGGATATCCTTCTTGAGGCTAAGTTGGTGACGCCTCAAGATATGGAGAGGGCTTTGAAGGTTCGCGCCGATACTGGCGGGAATTTAAAGGATATTTTATTAAAGGAAGGTTATGTCAAGGAGAGAGATCTTATGGCAGCTCTTTCAAAAGAATTGTTTATTCCTTACTTAGAGTTGTCAAAATACAAAGTTGATCCGCAGGTCGTTGGGTTACTCCCAGAAAAGATCGCCAGGCAGTATAAGATAGTGGCTTTGTCAAAGATCGGCAACGTGCTTACGGTAGCCATGAGTGATCCTCTTAATATATTCGCTATTGACGATATTAGGGTGATAACTGGCTATGATATTGATATCGTTTTGGCTGGAGAAAAGGAACTTACTAAGGTTTTGGATAAGTTTTTTTCTGGGTCCGCGAGCAACGAAGATATCACCAGCATGATCGAAGAAGATGGAAAGGGCAAAGACGTTGAGGTCGTTAAAGTTGATGGGACTCTTGAGTTGGGCACTGTCCTTGAAGAGAGCGCCAAGGCGCCTATTGTCAAGATCGCTGATCTTATGATAACCGAGGCATTGAAAAGACGGGCCTCGGATATCCATATTGAACCTATGGAGCGTGATCTGCGCGTGCGCTACCGCGTTGATGGGCACCTTTATGATGTTTTTAAATTGCCCAAGAAGAACCAGAATGCTATTCTGGCTAGAATAAAGATAATCTCCGGCCTTGATATCACCGAGGCTAGGTTGCCGCAGGACGGCCGCTTTAAGGTGAAGTCAAGGGATAGGGAAATAGATTTCAGGGTATCAGCGTTACCTACGACTTTTGGACAGAAATTCGTTTTAAGGACCCTAGACCGAGCTAAGCTTGGCGTTGGGCTTGAGTCGCTTGGGTTATCTCCGGAACCATTAAGGCTTTTTGCTGAGGCCGTTAAAAAACCGTTCGGTATGATATTGATCACGGGGCCTACGGGTTGCGGTAAATCCACGACGCTCTATTCTATTTTGAATAAACTAAACACCCCAGAATTGAATATTGTCACAATTGAAGATCCTGTTGAATATCAATTGGAAGGTATCACTCAGATCCCTGTTAGGCCTGATATCGGCCTTACCTTTGCTTCGGGCTTGCGTTCGGTCCTAAGGCAAAGCCCCGACGTAGTTATGGTAGGTGAAATAAGGGATTCAGAAACCGCGGATATCGCTATAAAAGCATCGCTGACCGGACAAATAGTGCTTTCTACTCTGCATACCAACGACGCTGTGGGCGCTGTAACGCGTCTTATAGACATGGGTGTTGAGCCGTTTCTCGTGGCATCCAGCCTTATTGTTACTTCGGCCAAGAGGTTGTGCCGCAAGGTCTGTTTACAGTGCAGGGAAGAAAGCCATATACCTAAAGAGACATGGAAGAAGTTAGGTATTGAGAAAGTATTGAAAGGCAGCCTCAAGCCTACATTTTTTAAAGGAAAAGGATGCCCGCATTGTAATAATACAGGTTATTTTGAACGAATAGGTATACATGAAGTCCTTGCCATTGATGACTCTTTACGCGATCTGATTATTAAACGCGCTTCTTCGGGGCAGATAAAAGAGTTTGCTGTTAAGGAAAAAGGTTTTTTGACGTTGCGCGACGATGCGATGCTTAAAGTAGTTGAGGGCGTCATCACTCTTGAGGAAGCCCTGCAGGCTACGGTTGAAGAATAATAGAAACTTTATAGTTAATAGTATATAGCATAGAGAAAGAGGAATATTAAAATAAAGTATAGTATTTAACATAAACATAGCTTAAAATGAGATCGTTGAAAAAAACCTCAATGGTTTTGATTACCTGCCTGCCGTAAGCAGGCAACGACAGCGGTTTGTTTTTATTTTTTACTATAAACTATATATCATATCTTTCTTTGAAATTATGGGCGAAGAACAAGTTCTTGTGATTGATGGAGAGGAATCTACGTGCAACCTTATCAAGTCAGCTTTGGGGGCGCGGGGTTTTCAGGTGCGTGTTGCTTGCGCCGCTAAAGTAGGCCTGCAGCTTTATAATGAAGAGCCTGTCAACCTTGTCTTTGTTGATATGGATATACCGGATATTGATGCCCACTATCTTATCCGGGAGTTGAAGAGGCTGGATGGAAATTTAGGGATAGTTATTTTAAGTTATCCGGATAAAGCAAATCTCGTTCAAGAGTCTATGGACTTAGGGGCTGCGGATTATCTTTATAAACCCTTAAAAGGTGATGAGGTCCATTTTAAGGCAAGGCACGCGTTGGATTACGCGAAATTCGTTTCTAACAACATACGTTCTCAAAGAGGCACAGAAGAGAGGAACCTCTCTTTACAGAAACAGAACCTTCTTTTGGCCAAGCGTATTGAAGAGAGCACAAAAAATTTGACGAGGCTCTACGAAGACCTGAAAGAGACATACATGCGCACTATAAAGGCCTTGGCGCACGCGATAGACGCACGGGACCATTATACTTACGCGCATTCTGATAACGTGACGCGTTACGCGGAAATTATCGCCCGTCAGATGAACGTGGACATGAGCTATGCGGAGGACTTAAAGGATGCCTGCCAGTTGCATGATCTAGGCAAAATAGGTGTTCATGACAGTATCTTAAGTAAGCCGGGCGCTTTGACGCAGGAAGAGTTTACCGAGATCAGGCTGCATTCTCAAAAAGGCGCTCAGATCTTAGAGCCTTTGAGATTTTTAGATAACGTTATTGCCATTGTCAAACATCATCATGAACGTTGGGATGGAAAGGGATATCCAGCCGGGATCAAGGGTGAAGACATACCTTTGGGGTCGCGTATTCTGGCGGTCGCCGACAGCTATGACGCGATGGTTTCAGCGCGGCCTTATAGAAGAGTTGGGTTGTCTAAAAAGGAAGCGATAGATGAGATCGCGAAGAACAGAGATACCCAGTTTGACCCTAAAGTCGTGGCTGCCTTTATGAAGATCGTTGATAAGATTTGAGTACCAAGAGGAATAAAACTTCGATCCCTTGGTTAAACACTTATCAATTTTAAGCTATTGCGCTTAAAATTGTCTAAGTAATCTTCGGGATTAATTTTGCAGGGAATGGATACCTACAGTATACAAAATTAAGGAGTAATATGTCAGTCTATAGTTATAGCGCTAAGGACAATCAGGGTTTAAAATTCTCTGGTATCGTTGAGGCGTTGAATGAACATGATGCTATAACTGTTCTTCATAAGAAAGGCCTCATCGTTATTGCCGTCAAGGAAGAAAGGCTTAAAAAAGTCAGAGAGCAGGGAGTAAAATTAGATGACCTTGTTGTTTTTTCACGCCAGTTGGCTACCATGGTGGATAGCGGCATCACTTTAGTCCAGTCGCTTCATATTCTAAGCGAACAGGCCGAAAATAAAATACTTTCAAGCGTCACGTTAAAGATAAAAGAGGATATTGAGGGAGGCTCAAGCCTGCATGAGTCTTTGGAAAGGCATCCTAAGATATTTTCAAATCTATATATTAATATGGTCAAGGCGGGCGAGACCTCAGGCCTGCTTGATGAGATACTTGACCGTCTGGCGTCTTATCTTGAAAAATCAAGCGCATTGCAAAGAAAAGTAAAATCGTCGCTTGTGTATCCCGCGGTCGTTATTTCCATGGCCTTCCTTATTACTTTAGTACTTTTAATAAAAGTTGTTCCTACTTTTAAAGGCATATTTGATTCGCTTGGCGGCACATTGCCTGTGCCGACGCAGATATTGATAGGTATTTCTGATGCTTTAAGAAGATTCTTCTTATTTTTTGTCATAATTTTTACCGTGTTGGTATTTTTGTTCAAGAAATATATCAATACTCCTAAAGGCCGCTTTCAATTTGACCACAACCTTTTGCGCGCGCCCATATTCGGCCCATTGTTTAGAAAGGTCGTGGTGGCTAAATTTTCCAGGACACTGGCTACTCTGGTCAAAAGCGGCGTTCCTATTTTGAACGCCCTTGAGATCGTTGGTAAGACAGCTGGTAATATGGTGGTAGAAAAAGCTGTAACCGACGCGCGCGCTTCCATAAGGGAGGGAGAGCCGATCTCTGAGCCTTTGTCAAGAAGCGGCGCTTTTCCTCCTATGGTCGTCAGGATGATATCAGTCGGTGAACAGACGGGCCAGTTAGAGAAGATGCTGAATAAAATAGCCGACTTTTATGATGAGCAAGTGGACGCCGCGGTCAGCGGATTGACGTCTATGATAGAACCGCTCGTCATAGGATTTCTTGGCATCATCATCGGCGGTATCGCGGTAGCGTTATTTATGCCTATATTCAAGATAACAGAACTGATAAAATGACGGGTGTCTTGAATATTAGATCTTCGGATGCTATACTTACACTAGGAAAACGGAAGACGTAAAAGGTAAACCACCCGAAAGAGTGGGGCACAAAGCTAAAGGGCCTAATCATATATTTATTTTGTAGGGTAGCCAGCTGCCATCTAGGAATAATTTTGTGCCTATTCTTTAACTCTAAATGTAGAGTGGAATAGGCTTTTTTATTTGACAAACGATAGGAGGTGAGATAAAATACTCACAATGTAACTAATGGCAGACTTTGCGCTTGCAATAAAACAGTTAGGCATGGTTCTTCAAATCTTCAATTGAAAAAAGCGCTAAGTAAATCTTTGCCAAGGAAGGAGGGTAATTAAAATGCGTTCAAAAAAAGGTTTTACGCTTGTTGAAATCATGATCGTTGTCGCTATTATCGTTCTGTTGGCCGCTATCGCAATACCAAACTTACTTAGGGCAAGGTTAAGCGCTAACGAAGCAACAGCCATCGCAGCGATGAGGACATTGAGCACAGCAGCAGAGAGCTTTAGGGCAGGCCAGTCACCACCGCTTTATCCGGCAGACCTGACTTGCTTGTCAGATGCGACTCCGCCTTATATTGACTCTGTTCTCGGACTTGGTAACAAGTCGGGTTATACATTCACCTATACTCAGACTGGCACTCCGGCTGGCAGTCAATATACCGTTTCTGCTGTTCCTCAGTCAGTTAACGTGACTGGCGTGCGCGGTTTCTTTGTTGACGAGTCCGGTGTTGTGAGAGCTGCTCAATCTGGAGAGGCTACATCTGCTAGTCCGCCTATTGAGTAATATCTGGAAAATGTATCAGTTTTTGGAAATACAAAAAAGCGGCTGGTAAAACAGCCGCTTTTTTGTTGCAGCAAGCAACACACACCTCGCCTTTGTTGGATGGCGAGTGTACGTTTTCTACGTTACCGGCATCTCAATCATGGCCGGGTGTTTATCACAGCGGCATACATGAAGCTCAAAAATTATCATATTTTTTTGATTTTATTAATCGCTGTATTTGCAGCTTATGGCAATTTCCTTGGCGGTCAATTTATCTGGGATGATAAACCGCTTATCGCAGACGATCCTTTTGTAAAAAACCCGCACTTATGGGATCGCGCTTTTAGCACAGAACGTTACGAAAATTCTGGTATCAATTATTACCGGCCGTTAGTCGCTATTTCTTTTATACTTAATTCAGTATTTTTAGGCACTGATCCGTTTTGGTATCACTTAGTTAATATCATTTTGCATTTCTGCGTTGGTTATTTATTGTATCTGTTTTTGAGGATGAAGTTCTCCTGGCAGTTTGTGTCTTTTGCGGCTGCTATGATCTTCCTTGTCCATCCGCTGCACGCTCAGGTTGTCACATTTATTTCCGGCCGGGCCGATTCGTTATGCGCTCTATTTATATTGTCATCGTTGATATTTTTTATCAAAACTCCTGATAAACGCGCAAATATATATTTATCGTATTTTATGTTCATTTTGGCTTTGTTGACAAAAGAAACTGCCATAGTGCTGCCTTTTCTTTTGTTATGGAAAAAATCTTTTTTAAGGAAAGCCTGGCCTTTATTTTGTATCGCTGGTATCTACGCGGTTTTAAGGATAAGCCTTTTAAATTTTTCTTTAGGCAATCCCTTTTTGCAAAAAAAGGGTTTTGCTTTTTTTGATGTCGGTATTTTTGATAGGTTTTTTGCTTTCGGCAAGAGGCTCTTGATCTACGTAGGGTCATTTATGGCTCCTTTTGGCCTGCATATGGAGAGGCTGACTGCGTATGAGCGGATCTCGCCTGAATACTGGGCCGGGATCTTTTGCGCGCTTGTACTTACTGGTGCAGGTATCAAAAAATTTGGAGCAAATATTGATTTACGCAAAAGTAACAAAAGCTTCTTTGCGCACGGTATTTTTTGCCGTCTGCTGCGGTTTGCATTTTCGCTATTACGCTCCAAAGAACGTGTCGCTATAGCTAAAATGCAATTCCCCTGCCTACCGGCAGGCAGGCTTGCAGACTCTCGCCAAAAATCCCTGATCGTGCGCTTAAAGGATTTTCCATTAATTTTGCGTCCATTCATAACTGCCGGGCAAAACAATCGGCCCTTTACTTTTTGTTTTGGTTTTTTGTTTGGCTTTTTCCACATTCTGCCCTGATATTCCCTAATATCATGGCTGAGCATTTCTTATATTTGCCTTCTATGGCGCTATGTTTTTATTTGGCTGTCTTGGTGGGGGAAGTGGCGCGCCCCGGATCAAGGTGGAGTATTTTATCGGCTATTGTGTTGTATTTTGCATTTTTTAGCTGGCAGAATAATAAGGATTGGTTAAATGAATTGCGTTTTTTCCAGAAAACAGTCACGCTTTCACCCTATAGCGTTAGGGCGGTCGATAGCCTGGCTTCTCTGTATCTTGAACAGAATCGTTACAATGATGCCGAGCTGGAATATAAGCGGATCTTGTCCCTTAAAAGCATGTTTGCCGGGCGTCCGGGATCAGATGTGGTGGAGTCATTCGCGCATTATGATCTAGGCATCATATATGGAAAGACCGGCAGGGCAGCTGATGCAGTTTTGGCTTATCGTTCTGCTGTTAGTGTAAATCCAAAAATGGAAAAGGCTTATAATAATATGGGCTTGCTTTATCAACGCATGGGTAATGTGAACAAGGCACAGGAGTCTTTCAAGAGGGCCATTGAGTTGGACAGCGGGTTCTATCAAGCTTATAACAATCTGGCTACGCTCTATGCTCAGATAGGTGACAATAAGAGCGCTATGGCCTTGTGGCAGAAGGCACTTTTAATAAACCCTGATTATGAAACGGCAAGGAATAATATAGAAATAGCCAAGGGGCTCGTTAAAAAGGATTGACTTTTTTGATATTTTCTATAAGATAATAATAACTATGAGGTTACGATTGAAGAGGAAGGGATTTACTCTGCTTGAATTGATGATAGCAAGCGGTATTTTAGTTATTGTCCTGACAGGACTTTTGTCAGCCTATATCAGTTGTCTTGAGATGAATGAGACTACGAAGAACTCAAACCTCGCTTTAGGCGCTGTTCAGGAAGAGCTTGAGAATTTACGCAAAGCGCCTTTTCAAACGCTTAATACGACCTATACTTTTTATGCCACCGGGACTTTAGCTAATTTAAGTTTAGGAAGGGTGGTCATAGACAACGCTACAAATACTTCTTTTTACAGGGTCGATGCAGGTATGTGCTGGAAACAAAGGAATTCGCGCATAATCGGCGAATGTAGGGATAATAATGGTACCCTGGTGTTTAATGATACAAATAGCAACGGCATATTGGATTCACCTGTGCAATTGACGACTTATATGGCGCAAAGATGAGCAAGGGATATACGTTGGTCGAGATCATGGTAGTTATGTTCATCCTTGCTGTACTTGCAGGAGCTGTATTTATGGTAATGTCTTCAGGAAGGCAAATATGGGATACTTCAGAGGCCAGGACAGCGCTGCAGCTTGAATTGAGAAAAACCCTGTTACGTATCTCCGATGACCTGAAACAATCTTCTGTAAACCAGATTTTTATTGATGCAGGCCTTACGACAGAATTTCCTACGGGTACGGCATACCAGGCGATCTATTTTAAGGTTCCTCAGGGCATCAGTAACTCTACTGGCGCTATTGAATGGAATAGTAGTTCGATCAGTTACACGCTTGTCAATAATATTGTTACAAGGGCTGACGGCGCAGGCGCGCTTAAGATATCCAGTAACATCGCGGGTATGAACTTTACCCGCATAGCCAACGATGTTTTTCAAATAAGGTTAAGCGGACAAAAAGTCAAAGCAGTTGAACACGGCAATGTTACTATTGATGCTACAATGGATTCTGCTGTGGCAGTAAGGAATTAAATTATGACCATATTTGCTAAAAAAGGGTCTGTCCTGATATTTGTTTACGCTGTTATTTTTATTCTTTTGAGCCTAAGCGCGAGCGTTATTGCTCACAGTATCCTTGAGAGAAAAGCTTTTGAGATCACCAAACAGCGCGCAGAGGTTTTTTATGTGGCTGAAGCAGGTATGGACAGCGCTTTGGCA
>Ga0210006_1001682_pt1 | contig 15081 bp, 11 predicted proteins | sample CryGey02umfilter_2_FD_185452 | JGI IMG/M metagenome (GOLD analysis project Ga0210006, IMG submission 185452) | Groundwater microbial communities from aquifer in Utah, USA - Crystal Geyser 4/10/14 0.2 um filter (SPAdes) (version 3) | ecosystem: Environmental > Aquatic > Deep subsurface >... | reverse complement strand
AGACAGGAAATAGACAAAAGAGGCATAAGTTCATGGCGATATTTCCTTCCAAAAAATCTTTACACTTTCACCAACTCCACTCCCTTATCACCTTTTTTAATAATTTTGACTTTGTCGTTTTCCTTAAATTGTCCATCCAAGAATTTTTGTGTCAAAGGATCTTCGACAAGTTCTTGAATTGCGCGTCTTACAGGACGAGCACCGTATTTCGGATCATAACCGACTTCCGCCAAGACATTCAAAGCCGAAGGAGTAACCTCAAGGGTAAGATTTTTTGGCTTGATACGATCCATCAATTTATTCAAATTTAGTTGAACGATTTCTTTGATATTTGCATTTGTAAGCGCGTGGAACACGACAATCTTATCTATTCTATTCAAGAATTCAGGCTTAAAATGGTCCTTAAGTTCTTTCAAAATCTCGGATTTCATCGCTTCAAAGCTTTTCTCAGCTTTTTCAATGTCCGGACCTTGAGATGCAAATCCGATTGGCGCCGCTTTGTCTGTAAGTTTTTTCGCTCCGATATTTGAAGTCATCACGATAATTGTATTTTTGAAATCGACTTTTCGTCCTTTTGCATCAGTAAGTTCACCATCTTCAAGAATTTGAAGAAGCAAATTAAACACATCCGAGTGAGCTTTTTCAATTTCATCAAAAAGTATGACACTATAAGGTTTTCGTCTGACGGCTTCCGTAAGCTGTCCGCCGTCTTCATATCCTACGTATCCGGCAGTTGCCCCAACCAAACGTGAAGTATTATGTCTTTCCATGAATTCACTCATATCGATCTTGATAAGAGCATTTTTGTCATTGAAAACTTCCTCGGCGATGGCTTTCACAAGCTCTGTTTTTCCGACTCCTGTAGGCCCCATAAAAATAAATGAACCGATAGGTCGTCTCTCGTCGGCAAATCCTGCACGTGATCTACGAATAGAATTACAAACCGAGCTAACGGCTTCCTCCTGCCCAATAATTCTTGTTCTGATAGATTCTTCCAAAGAGTTTAATTTTGAAATATCGTCTTTTAGAAGTCTCGTCACGGGAACTCCAGTCATTGTCGCAACAACTTCTGCAATATTATCCGCAGTGACTTTTTCACGTTTTAATCTTGGAGTTTTTATGAATTTTTGTTCTTCGATTTTTTTCAAAACATCAAGTTCCTCATTTCGAAGAGCGGCCGCTTTTTCATAATCTTGTTTCGAAACACATTCTTCTTTATTTTTCATTACAGTATTTAATTTTTTCTGCAATTTTTTAACCTTATCATTATTTGAAACCTTATTTATGCGTTTTTTTGCAGACGCCTCATCTATTAAATCGATAGCTTTATCAGGCAAAAATTTATCATTCAAATATCTTTTTGAAAGAACTACTGCGGACGAAAGGGCTTCGTCGGTAATCAGCAAATTGTGATGTTCTTCAAAAGATTCCCGAATTCCCTGCAGAATTTCCAAAGTCTCCGACGGGGAGGTTTCCTCTACAACGACAGACTGAAATCTTCTTTCAAGTGCCGCATCTTTTTCAATATGTTTTCTGAATTCAGCAGTTGTAGTCGCCCCAATAACCTGGACTTTACCGCGAGACAAAGCCGGTTTTAGGATATTCGCCGCATCCAAACTTCCCTCCGCACTTCCAGCTCCCATAACAGTGTGAAGTTCATCAATAAATAAAATTACATTGTCCTGACTCACAACTTCTTCAAGGATTTGTTTGATTCTTTCCTCAAATTCTCCTCTATATTTTGTTCCGGCAACGATAGATGCCATTGAAAGAGACAAAATTCTCTTGTCTATCATATTGTCCGGCACTTTTTCAGCGGCAATGGCTTGAGCAAGCCCTTCGCAAACCGCAGTTTTACCGACTCCGGATTCTCCTATAAGGACAGGATTATTTTTTGTTTTTCTGGAAAGAATGCTTATTACACGTTCAATTTCTTTTTTACGTCCGATGATAGGATCCAATTTTCCTTTTTTAGCTTCATCGACCAAATCTGTAGTAAAGTAATCCAAAGCGGGAGTAGTAGTTTTTTTGCCATTCTGCGCAGACGCTTTTTTCTTCTTATAATTAGGAGCCTCATCCTTCATTTGTCCGCTCATCATGCCCTGAAGTCCAGCCAAGAAAAATTCGATAGGATTCATTCCATTGGCATTTTTTGGAGGCATATGTACACCACTTTCAGTCTCGTCCATAGATCCATTTTTAGGATCATAATTTTTCGCTCTATCAAAAATTTCAAGAATTTGCGCTTTAACGTCGGCAGGGGAGACCTTCATATTCTCCAAAATAACCGTTGCAGCTGTATTATCCTGAGAAACAAGAGAAAGAAGAAGATGTTCTGTGCCGACAAAAGAATGTCCATTTTCATGGGCAAGTTTTACGGCCTCCTCTATAACCTCTTTTGCAAAACCGGAAAGGCCGGTAGCTTGCCCAGCACTCGCAACATTTGAAGAAGCATTTCTTCCGACCGTTTTAAGGACAAGATTTACGTTGTCCAACGAAACACCAAAATTTAATAATACAGAAGCACCAAGAGAATTCTCTTGAGCCAAAATTCCCATAAGAATATGTTCCGTTCCAACATAATTCAGATTAGCATCTTTCGCTTTTTCCTGCGCAACGACCAAGGCTTTTTTCGCCTCTTTCGTAAACTTCTCAAATTGATTGAATTCAGTCATTTTTATTTTTTATTAAATTTATCAATAAATTCTACCATAAAACGCTAACATTTTCACCCCCTAAGACTGATTTATCCTTTACGTAAAAGGAAAACCTTGTCCAGTAAAATATTAGCACTTGCTATCCCTGAGTGCTAGAAATCTTACTTGACATGAGTAGAATAATATCGCGGTATTCTTTGTTTCCGCTTAGTGCGAATATGTAACCGCCTACCTTTACAAATATGCTGACTGTGTCGCCAGTGCTCGTTTCTGCGGCTTCGAATGCTCCAAACTTGAGTTTTTTACCGGAAGGCAAATCTCCGGAAAGAAGATCTAGTCCGATAAGTTCTTCGCCGTCAGCGGTCTCCGTGAAGGAATAATGGTAGGAAGATCCAGTAAGAGAAGCTTTTTCTCCGGAGTAATACCATTTTGCAGGATATTCACCTTTGAAGTGAAACGGCATGCTTTCGAAAACAGAAAATTTCATATCGAGTGCCGGCAAATTTTCTTCCGAAACGGAAGAGGAGTCTTCCTCTTGAATCGCTCCGGAATCTGAAATTTCAGAAGTAAATCCAGTGAATTTGAAGCTGGAAAGTATATTATTGTAAGATTTTTTATTCTCAGCAACGGAAGGATTTCCGGCCACAAAAAAAATCTGATAAACAAGCCCATTCCTATACAAATAAACGTCCTCATTGTTATCTCGTATAATTCTAAGCGCATCCAATGAATCTTCGCCAATTTTATTTAAATATCCCGAAGGATCGCCCATTTGAGGCAAATTTTTCTCGGCATAGGCAAACAATGCATCTTTTATAGAATCTTTATTTGGCGCTACAGGATCAAAAACAAAAGGTGTTTGAAATAGAGAAACCATATCTGGTTTCCCTGAAGTCTCATTTTTCAAGCTGGGAGCGGTAAGAACAATACTATCGCCAAGATCTTCGAGCTCCCAATCATTTGGATAATTTATTCCAAATCCAAGATCGGTATTCTTATACGATACTAAATCTTTATCGGTTTTATTTTCGGAAAGAACCTCAAGCACAGATACGCCGGAAACTTCAAAAACATTATCTTTTGTGTTCATAAAGCCCATAACCTGAACTTTGTTATCAATATATTCGGTACTCCCAAGGTTTAAAACAATACTTCGCAGAGGGGTTGTTTTGTTTTTTTCATCTACAAGAATATGACTGCCGCCAGAAGTAGAAGAGGAAGGTTTCTCCTTCAAAACACCGACTTTACTCGTTATATTAGCGTCATCCTTGAAGAAACCGCCAACGCTACATCCAAATAAGAAAACAGAAGACATCAGTAGCACCGAAAAAATAAAAATCTTTTTATTCATAATATTCATTTTTAATTTTTAAACAGAGGAATTATATAAGATTTTTCTGTGATTTTAAACCCAAATGTTCATATGCGCTTTCTGTCACAATTCTTCCTCTTGCAGTTCTGTCCAGAAATCCCATTTTTATCAAAAACGGTTCATAAATCTCCTCGATAGTATCCTGTTCTTCTGAAGTGGCCGCGGAGATTGTATTTAAGCCAACAGGCCCGCCTTTGAATTTTTCAATAATGACAGAAAGGATTTCTCGATCGACGCTATCTAAGCCCAGTTCGTCGATTCCCATGGCATCAAGCGCCTCCCTCGTCGCACCAAGATCTATCAAAGATTTATTTTTCACATCAGCATAATCGCGCACTCTTTTAAGCAAACGATTCGCAATTCTAGGAATTTCTCTAGAAGATTTTGCAAGAAGAGTCGCTGCATCATCGTCAACTTTACATCCAAGAATCCTTGCAGAACGCATTATAATTTCTTTGATTTCATCTGTCGTATAAAATTGCAATTTTAAAACATTTCCAAATCTTCCTCGAAGCGGCGCAGAAAGCATACTAACCTTAGTTGTCGCTCCAATAAGCGTAAAATGAGGCAAAGAAATCCTCATAGTCCTTGCAGAAGGTCCTTTTCCAAGTACAATATCTATTCCGAAATCTTCCATCGCAGAATATAAAACTTCCTCAACTACAGGTTTCAGTCTATGAATTTCATCAATAAACAAAATATCATTCGGTTCAAGATTCGAAACAATAGATGCAACGTCACCTTGTTTTTCCAAAGCAGGTCCTGAAGTGATACGAATATTTGCGCCAAATTCATTTGCAATAATTTGTGAAAGAGTCGTTTTCCCAAGTCCCGGAGCGCCGTGAATCAAAATATGATCAAGGCCGTCGCCTCGTTTTTTTGCCGCCGCTATGGCGATTTTAAGATTTTCCTTAGATGAAGACTGTCCGATATATTCATTAAAAGTTTTTGGACGTAGAACATTCTCAAATTGCACAAAGTCTTGAGTCTCGGCCTTTTTCCCGGTCATTAAATTTTCTTCTTCCCGTTCAATCATTATTGTGGCTTGATATGATATATGAATTTTCGAATTCCCTCCGGATCGGGGGCCTCATTGTAATCTATGCTAACCGAACTTGCCGCCGTTTCCAACCTGAATTGTCCATAATCAAATATATAAAATTTTGAAATAAAACCTTTTTCCCGAGTTTGTATCTCCTCAATATCGCTCAGGAAAGCCTCACATTCCTTGCGGGAAGTAAGTCCTGTCCAATTAATATAAATAATTCTTTCATTCGTAACAACAAGTTTGTCGGACCAATATATTATTGCTTTATAAGCACTCATAAACGCAAAAATTAAAAAAAATCCAGCGTTCGCGATGATAAATCCAAACAAAGAAAGAGAATTTTTCGCCAGATAAATCAAAAAGAAAAACGGCAAAATCCCAACAATTATCCACATAATTTTAAAAACAAAAGGAGTCGGATGGTGATGATAAACCTTCATTATTTGTTCGTCTTTCCTTAAATCCATAAAAAATATAAAATAATATCGTTACTATTTTAGAACATGAAGAACATTTTTGCATCAGAAAAAATAAAAGTCATCGATATCGCCAAATTATCCCTCGGCGGATACCTGCTATACATGGGTCTAAATTTTATCGCCAGCATGCTGATAGTTTTCGGAGGTATAAAAATTTATGGATGGCAGATAAGGGAGAGGATACTGCCTTTTGTCGATAAAAACATTTTAAATCTCTCATCAAATTTTAATATCGGAATAATCGCTTTTGTGATTGTTTTAATAATTCCATTGATAGAAGAAATTCTTTTTAGGGGACTTTTACAAAGCTATTTAATGGAAACGATAAAGGCAAAAAGCAGTGAATTTTTGCAAAAATACAAAAATTTGATAGTAATAATTTCGACTGCGACTATTTACGCCTTATTGACAGTAGCTTTATTTGGAGGTTTCAATAAAATTCTTCCAATCTTCGTTTTTGGGCTCATCGCAAGCGCCATCACAATAAAGTCAAAATCCCTCTATCCCGCAATAATATTTCACATATTAAAGAACCTAAGCTGGATAATTATAGAAATTTTTCTCTTCAAATTGTAATTACTATTGAAAATTTGGCTTAAACAATGTAAAAATCCAAAGTAATCGCTTCGAAAAACATGTCCGCGTAGCTCAGCTGGATAGAGCAATGCCCTTCTAAGGCAAAGGCCGCAGGTTCAAATCCTGCCGCGGACACCATTTATTTCATCGTCAACATCAACTTATACATCGCATAGGCTACTTCGCCACGAGTCATTCCTCCGGACGGATTTAGTTTTTTGATACCGTCTTCGATGACTCCAAGAGTTTTTGCATAAGAGATATAAGGCGCGAACCAATCTCCGACTTTTACATCGGAATAAGGATTCGACCCGACGCTATTTCCGACATCAACGCCCATTCCCGCAAACAAAATCTTGTAAAATTCGGCTTTATTTACAGTGCTTGTAGGTCTGAAAGTTTTGTCATCATAACCATTCACGACACCGGCTTTATACGCAGTATACAAATATTTCCCATACCATTCTTTCGAAGAAGTGTCTTTGAAAGGCAAATGACCGGTATCCAATCTTTTATTTATAGCTTCGAGAATAAACTTCAAAGCCTCAACTCTGTTTACAACATTTTCAGGCTTGAAAGTCCCGTCTCCATATCCCGCAATTACTTTTGAATTGGCAAGATAATTCACGGCCTCATAATATTTTGATTCCGCAGGGACATCGGAGAATAAGTCTCCATTCGTATTAGCAAGGATTTTAAATTCTTTTGAATAATAAGTCTTTCCATCAAATTCTAATTTTAATTTATCATTTCCGGCTTTCATGTTTCTCATTGCGTTCACAAATTCTCCGTTATTGTTGAATTGAAGACTCGTGAAAATAGAAGAAGTCGCGATGAAATTTCCGTTTACAGAAGATACAACGGCTTCACCACTCATTCCATCTTTATAAACATTTCCATTTTGATCTCTAAGTGAAATTTTGAATTGTGCATTTTGACCTTCCGTATAAGTGTTATTAACATCGAATTCAAAAGTCAAAACTGGAGTCTCAACTTGCGCTGGCTGCGCTGGCGTTTCCGTAACCACAGGCACCTCAATAGGTTGAGTCTCAACAGCAACCGGAGTTTCTGTAACTGCAGGGGTTTCCTCGACAGGAACTGCACTCGTAGCAGTAGCAGCGGCACTATTTGAAGAAGAAGTTGCAGGCTTGTCGGTTGAAGTTACAGCTGAAGAAGATGTAGTTCCGCTATTAACGCTATTCGAATAAACCGCATTTGGATCAAGATAAGCATTCACATATTTCAAAGGATTTACTGTCGTAGTCATTGCACTTTCTTTTCCAAGTCCTGCGTTTATCGCAGAGAAAAAATCGAGTCCGGCATCAGTGGCTTCTTTTGTAGTAAAAGGCCAGAAAGGATGCCAAGGAGCCTCACTATTATCCAATTGGAAATGCACATGAGGCGTCGTCGCCGTTCCTGTTTTTCCGCTCGTAGCGATTTGTTGCCCTTTTGTGACAACATCCCCAACAGACACATTCACATCCTTCAAGTGACTATATGAAGAATAAAGCGTAACTTTTTCATTTGAATTATTTAAAGTCGGAACATTATTATGCTGAATTACAATATGATGTCCAAAGCCGGATGATTGCCCCGAAGCTTTGACGACAGTTCCATTCATAATTGAATAAACCGGAGTTCCCTCAGGAACTTTGATATCTATAGCAGGATGAGAGCCTGCATTTTCTTTCCCATCCAAAAGATACGTGCCCAAATACGGCACAGAGTAAGTGATTTTTGCATTCCTCACTTTGTCATCATCGGCATTTCCCCATTTCAAAGTATCGGTAGAAACGACAAGTTTCGCGGGATCATACTTCGGTGCTTCCACAAGTTCACCTTCGCTAAATGCATCATAAGTGGATTTATATTTATCTGATTTTATATGAGACCAATCGGGAATTTGCTTAACAGGATAAGCAGTCCCATCGAACGGAGCATGTTGCGGAAATCCCACAACACTCGTATAAATAAGGTTTGAGTACATCCCTCCTACGTACAAAGAAGTGGTAAAAAACCCTACCAAAATCAGCGTAAAAATGGGATGCTGAAAGTAATAACTTCTATCTTTTTTCATTCTGTATTTGTTTTTGTTTTATTAAATTATAAAATTATATCAAATTTAGACACAAAAATCAATGAATAAGGTCACAAAAAGTCCAAAGGAAACACAAGAAATCGCAATTTCGCTCTCAAAAAAAATCAAAAAAGGAGGTGTGGTTTGCCTTTTTGGCAATCTTGGCACCGGCAAAACAATATTCACAAAAGGGCTGGCAGAAGGGCTTGGTATAGAAAATTTATCAATCAAAAGCCCGACTTATACCTACATCAGGCATCACAAAATAAAAGATCAAAATGTTTACCATATTGATTTGTACCGACTTAAACAAATCGACGAACTTTTGGCTCTTGAGCTTAATGAGATTATGCACAATAAAAAAAATATAATAATAATCGAATGGGCAGACCGAATGGAAAGCATTTTGCCCAAAAAGAGAATCGACGTGGAACTTGAATATCTAGACGACGACTCTAGAGAAATAAAAATTACGGAACACGAATAAAACACTTCATTTGTCATGAAAAAATCCGAAATAAAACTCATCTATGAAAAATTCGCAGTTCCTAAAAACATAATTTTTCACATGCAAAAAGTGGCTGAGATATGCGGAAATTTAGCGGACGAATTTAAAAAGAAAAAAATAAAAGTCAGAAAAAGCATAATAATAAAATCAGCACTTGTTCACGATGTTTTTAAACCTGAAGGAAAAGATCATGCAAAAAAAATGGCGGATTATTTGCGAAAAATCGGAGAAAAATCCATGGCAGACCTAGTCGAAAAACACGACTTCTGGCAAATCGATACTTTAAAAACTTGGGAAGAGAAGATTTTATATTACGCAGACAAAAGAGTTTACGAAGACACATTAGTCTCTCTCCAAACACGCATCGACGAAGGTCGCAAAAGAAATCCAGGTAAAATATCTCCGGAAGTTATAGAGACTGAGGAAAAAATGAAAAAACTTGAAAAACAGTTTAGAGATATTTTAAAAGGATGTTTTCTTTCATTCCAGATTTAAATCTCACGACAACTCGTTGATCTTCTTCAAAGTGCTTGGTCCCACGACTCCAGCTGCCTTGTCAGATTTATCAGAGATGATTTTGTGTACTATCTGAAACTGAGCAACAGCTTCTTTTGTAATTTCTCCGTAATAATCAGTAACAACTACACTTTTGAAAAATCCGGTTTTCTTCAAAAACTCTTGAAGTTTCCTCACATCATTTCCTTTTGCTCCAAGAGAAAGAGCATTCGGAATGTAAACCTCTTTTGATTCTTCCGGAATATTCGCAGAATTGGATTCAGATTGTTTTTTCGATTCAATCGCAAGTCTCGTATAGTTTCTGAGAGATATAATCCCATTCATTCTAGATCTTGTGACAGGACCAAATACTCCAGCGCCTGTTTCAACTTCACTACTAACAATGCCTTGCGCTTGTTGGAATTTAAACACAGCGTGCGCGGTCAATTCATCATAAAGTCCCGTTGGCTCAACTTTATAGTAATTAAGCCTCTTAAGCTCATTTTGCAAAGCTTTGACGGCACTTCCGTTTGCACCGGCGTAAAGATTTACAGGCATACTTCCGTCAGACGGAATGGCCATCTCTTTTTGAGTTTCTACCACCGAAAAATCTATTTTAGGAGTTTCAACGGAAGAAGAGTTAGCAAAAGTCGCGTCATTTGTTTCACATGATTGAGGTTTTGCCTCTTCTTCGCTATACCCGGCCAAAGAAATTTGTTCAGATAATTGACCGTTTATGCCGTAAACAGTTACATCAACGTTTCTCTTTCCCCACGCCAATGCTCTTTTTAGCCCGATATCTCCATACCCCATCCAAATATCAAGTCTATCATGCCTATTTGGATCTCCGTTTGCAGCGACAATCGCTCCACCTCTATCATGAACAGCAACTATTCCAATTCCAGGAATATAAAGTTTCGTTCCAAAAGGGTAGGACTTCGGAGCCGCGACCATTCCCGGATAAACATCCGTTCCGTCCGCACCATGAACACCGTGTCCATTTAATCTGATGTCGGCCTCATAACTACCTGTCGCATATCTTTGCTGACAAGGTAATGGGGAATAATATGCCGAAATTGTAAATGTATCTGTATAAGGATAACTCACTCCATCAGCAGAAACTTGAAACCCTTCCGCTTCCGCCAAATCTCCCCCCAAAGACGATAGGGGACTTAGAGTGAAAAGAGAAATTAGTGTTAGAACAAAAACAGGAACTAACTTTACACCTATATTTATTTTTGTTTTTTTCATTTATTTTTTTGTTTTGATTTTTGTTTTTAAATCTTAATATTATACCACAAAAAAGCTCATCACTCGGGAACTTAGGCTTGTCAAAACGCAAAGATGTGTTCAGAAACACGAGCTTTTTAAGTTATGAGCCAAACCCATTACACTACGCCAATTCTTCTTAATATTTCACGATCCACAAACTCTCTATCCCTTCCATACTTAAGCCTTGAAAGTTGTTTGTATGCTTCTGCCGCCTCTTTATCACCCTCTTCGGTGTATGGATTTATCGGGATAATACTGAACGGACGTGAAGGTTGAGTATCGACAGAAAGTTTCATGACAGCCTTATATTTATCTATATTTATAAGATCACGATCGCTAAACACCGGCGCCATTTCTTTCGCCATAAATTCCGCATCTTGCGCACCAATCTTGTAAGCCATAATACTACCGACGTTACCAAAAACAGCATCCTTCAGATTTGCTTTCTTCTTGTTTCCGCTACCACCTTCCTCAAGCTGAGCAAGGTACTGATGCGCAATGGTAAGCCCAAGGCGGTATTTTCTGGCCTCAGAAAGAATAGTTTCAATACTATCAGTAACATAATTTTGGAACTCATCGATGTACAAGAAGAAATCCCTTCGAGCTTCTTTTGCCTGTTTTTGCCTCTTCAATGCCGCCATCTGTATCTTTTGTACGATAATCAAACCAAGCAATTTTGAATTTATTTCTCCGACGCTACCTTTCGAAAGGTTCATCAATAAAATCTTTCCTTCATCCATGGCTTTGGCAAAATCGAAAGCCGATTTTGTCTGCCCGATGATATTTCTCATCATTGTATTTGTCACGAACTGACCGAATTTAGCCGCGAAATACGGAATCATTTCCTGTTTTTCACGAGCTCCGGTCTTGGCCATTTGATGATCCCAGAACGACGCGACGATTGGATTTGTTACAAATTGTCTTTTTACTTTCGCAAAATCATCATCCGTAAAAAGTCTGACCATATCAGTCAAAGACGCTCCACCCGGATCTGACATAAGAGTCAAACAACCATTTCTGAAGTAATCCTGAATACGCGGACCAAACACTTCTTCATCGAAAAGTTTGATCATGATATTCATGGCATCAAGAGCAACGAGCTCTTTCTCCTCCCATGTATCCGCCTCAAGAATATTAAGTCCGAGAGGGCGTTCCATATCTGATGGATCAAAATAAATCACATCATCAGCCCTTTCGCGCGGAACAAACGGTAAAATATCTTCGATAAGAGATCCATGCGGATCAATTACACAAATACCTTTTCCATCTTTTAGATCCTGCCTAATCATGACCTGTAAAATAGAAGATTTACCTGTACCGGTTTGTCCAATAACATAAAAATGCCTGAATCTATCTTCATTTTTGATACAAACCTTTTTCTTTTCTCCACGATAAATATTGTATCCGAGAAGAAGTCCTTCTTGTGGAATGTTCGGAGGTAGGGGAGCGATCTTATAATTTTGCCACGCAATAGAAGGGTATTTGTTGAATCTTATATTTGGAATATGAAAAATGCTCGCAAGCTCGTCGCAAGACAAAACCATTTTTTTATTAGAAATCCATTGTTGAAATCCACGTCTGAAATTTCTAAAAATAAAATTTGTAACAAGTTTTCTATTACTATGCCAACGGGTTTTATCGAAGCTATTCCCATTCGAAGATCCATATTGAGAAAAAGAACTCTTCATCGCAACAAGGTTTACCTTAGCTTCTTCTTTTGAGTCGGCGGCCGAAACCAGCCTAATAATCGTTTCAAACCCAGGTTTTGAATTTTTTTCCTCCATCGCTTTTACTTCTTCATCTGTCATAGGAGTGGTTTTTTCCGCGGCATTAGGGGAATCCTTTGCCGCCTCGCCCCTTATTAGTAAATCAAAAATCGCAACGATCCAACTCAAAGGATTGTACCACTTCGCACCGTATCCTTTCTTATTTTGGAATATTTCGCTGGCTTTTGACCGCCCCTTCTCTTGCCAATCATTTTTTACAGGCTTCACCATTATTTGAATAGCGGCACCTTCATTAGCATCAATTTTTGAAAGCGAATTTATAATTCCATTCAAAGGATCCGCATTCATTCTGGAATAAGCCTTTATCGGATAATAGAATTCCTTTTTAGGAATAATATACGTGGAAACAACTTGGCTTTTTGGCTTAAAAATATTGTAATCATCAACTTGCTCAATATAAGCATCAGGGAAAAAAGCTGTCAGTTGTTTTTCGACAAGAGGCGCTAAATTTCTTGGGCAAACAACGAAAAAATGAACAAGCGAATCAATCACAGCAAACTCAAAAGAGAGAAAATCTTGATCCGTAACAAACCTCTCAACATGATCATTATATATACTGTGCAAAGCAGTATAAAATTGAGACATTATACCTCCGCATATTTCCTTAAAATCTTTTTGCATAGAAAACTGCTCGCCCTCAACTTCTTTATCTTCTTTTGACTCTTTTCTTGGGATTTTGATCTCAAGAAAAACCATATTAAAAGTTCTTTCAATATTCATCCTATATTGAAGATAATACAGAATCACCGCAACTAGTCCCGCTACTGCGATAACGATAAGTGCTATAAGTAACCAAAAATTCATTTTCTAGATTTAAATTTATCAGAACATTTTAACACAAAACCGGAAAAATCGCAATCTAGTCTTTCTTCACTTCTATGATTTTGATTCCCAACTCTTCAATTTGTTTGGTAGGCATCTCAGAAGGAGCTCCAAGCATTAGATCTTTTGCTTTTTGATCTTTAGGGAAGGCGATGACCTCACGAATATTAGGTTCGTCCGCAAAAATCATAATCAAACGGTCAATCCCAAAAGCAATTCCGCCGTGAGGAGGCGCTCCATATTCAAAAGCTCGAAGAATATGTCCAAACCTTCGCTCCCTGTCTTCATCCCCGATTTCCAAAATATCAAAAATCTTTTTCTGCAGTTGCCTGTCATGAATCCTAATAGATCCACCACCAAGTTCATTTCCATTTAAAATTAAATCATAGGCCTTTGCCACAGAATCTTGTGGATTTTTTTCAAAATCTTCGGCATTTTTCGGTGAAGTAAAAGGATGATGTACCGCCGCCAAAGTCTTATTCTCTTCATCGTATTCAAACATAGGAAAATCTTTCACCCACAAGAAAGCGAAGGCATTCTCATCTATAAGTCCCATTTTCTGAGCAACGGAAATTCTCACATGCCCAAGCGCTTCACACGCAGTTTTAAATTTATCCGCCGCAAAAAACACCGCATCTCCATCTTTCGCCCCACATCTCTCGAAAATCGCATCAAGTTCTTCTTTCTTGAAAAATTTCACAATAGAAGATTTCGGTTCTTTATCAATAATCACATAAGAAAGACCTTTTGCTCCATATATTTTTGCGACTTCCGTGAATTCATCAATTTCTTTTCTTGTGAATTTTGCACCTCCTTCAACTCTTAGTGCCTTCACAATTCCACCACTTTTTACAGCATCTTTAAGTACTCCAAATTCAGAGTCTTTCACTAAATCGGTCACATCAGAAAGAGGAAGCTCGTATCGAATATCAGGCTTATCTACGCCATAAACATTCATCGCTTCTTCATAAGTCAAAACAGGGAAAGTTTTTGAAAGCATCTTTTTCTTTGGCACAAATTTTTCAACCAACTCAATCATCAATTTTTCATTCAAAGACATAATATCGTCTTCATCGATGAAAGACATTTCAATATCGAGCTGAGTAAATTCAGGTTGTCTGTCTCCACGCTGATCTTCATCTCTAAAACATCTCGCAATTTGAAAATATCTATCGAAACCAGCGACCATAAGAAGCTGTTTCAATTGTTGAGGAGATTGAGGTAATACATAAAAATTTCCATGATAAAGCCTAGAAGGCACAAGGTATTCACGGCTTCCCTCAGGCGTTCCCTTTATCAAAATAGGAGTCTCGACTTCAACAAAATTTTCTTTTTCAAAGTAATCACGAATATATTTTACGACTTTATGCCTTAAAATTATATTATTTTTAAGCCTCTCTTTGCGAAGATCCAAGTATCTATAAGTAAGCCTTAATTCCTCATTCACATCCTTTTCCTGATCAATCTCAAAAGGAGGAGTCTTTGAAGCATTCAAAATTTTAATTTCAGTAACAACGACTTCGACTTTTCCGGTAGACATGTTTAGATTGTCGTTGCCCTCAGGTCTTTTCCTGACAAGACCAGTAATCTGGAGGACAAATTCAGCCCTCACATCATTCAAAACATCGTGAGCATCGCTGTGCCCGACAGGATCTGAAACAATTTGAGTAACGCCATATCTGTCACGCAAATCTATGAAAATAACCCCGCCATGATCGCGTCTTCGATTCACCCAGCCAGCTAAAATTACTTCATCTCCATCATTCTTGTCGGTTAACGCACCGCACGTATGAGTTCTATACATATAGTTAAATTAAAATCTACCTCATCTTAGAGAAGTTGAGGTTATTTTTCAACCGTATGTTCGGTTCCATAGTTTCAAGTGCACTCCTGAGTCGAAGCGGGCTTTGTAGAACAAGTTAAAATATACAGCAACCGGTGGCCTCATATCTAGTGTTTCATGAGGTCTTTGTATATTGTACTCAATC
>Ga0210006_1001676_pt1 | contig 15143 bp, 5 predicted proteins | sample CryGey02umfilter_2_FD_185452 | JGI IMG/M metagenome (GOLD analysis project Ga0210006, IMG submission 185452) | Groundwater microbial communities from aquifer in Utah, USA - Crystal Geyser 4/10/14 0.2 um filter (SPAdes) (version 3) | ecosystem: Environmental > Aquatic > Deep subsurface >... | reverse complement strand
TTTTCAATTCAGTGCTATATTTAGTCATCTTTCGACTCATCATCTACCCCTTAAAATAATCTATGTATCTTAACTCTTTTGGAATTAGAAATTGATTTTTCTTGTGTTGTTTTCTTGGGGTATTATATAGCTTGTTTCCTTGCTCATCCTCCCTGTTTATCCAAGTTCTCAGTACATCAGAATAGTATGTGATACCATCAAGGGTGATACCGTCTTTTTGAACGGTTCTATGATATGTAGGCAAGAGAGCGATTTTGATGGATTCTTTGTCTTCTACAATCGGTGGCAAGCCCGTACCTGGGTTCTCATCATCGCCAAAGATTCCTAAACGGTATTTTTGTCTCGGTATCATTCCTATACCGTGGTGTACGCGGTTATGGTAAACATTGACGATAAACTCCGTGAGCCACTTGGTTATTTCATCGAGGGTAAAGGTTGCGTTTTTGACGGAATCATATTCGGCTTTTTCGGTTATATTGGAAAACGTAGTGCCTGGTAAATTATGAATTTCTTTGTTGATGGTTCCAAAAACCCTCTCTACGTGGCTACCATATTGGGGTCTTCCAACGGGTCGTCGAACCATAGTCATACCAAACTCATCACACACTCTTTGCATATCAAGCCCAATGAGATCTTTGCCGTTATCGACGGCATATTTAGAGGGGATTCCATATATTTCCCATTCTCCTTGAATATCGTATTTTTTTAAAAAATCATCTTTTGGCAAAAAAGCATTATAGAGACATTGGCTCACACTAAAGTATCCTGGTGCTTGCATGGAGAGATAGAATCCTGCAACCATTCTTGAATACACATCGATTGCTAGTGTCAAATAAGGTCTTCCTAGAGGTTTTCTTGAGTGAGAGTCAACGAGTATGATATCAAGCGGAGTATGGTCGATCTGATACACTTCCAAAGGAAAGTCTCCCTCTGGATACTCTCCTTCAAAATTTCCATATTTTTCATTCGCTTTTTTTGCACTAAAGCGTTTTTTTAGAGCGAATTTTGGATCGATTGTTTTGATTCTATTGCGGACGGTGTTTTCATGTGGAATAGTTATATTGAGCTTCTTGCATTCCGCTTTAATGGTATTAAAGATTTTAGGAAAACCGACTCTTTGCTTAGTGAGGTAGAGTTCCTCAATAACATCCTCTATGACCTTATTTGTTAAGGGCTCTATGCGACTTCCTTTTTTCCCACGTTTATGTTTACTTGAGATGAGTGAGCTGATTTTTTCTGATTCTTCATAGGTCTTAATCCAACGATAGATGGTCATAGCAGTCACTTCGTACTTAGCAGCTACCTCTTCAACTTCATCGCGTGATTTTTTTCTAAAGACGAGCTCTTTAATAGCATCGTATTTCTTTTTTGCTTCACTCCACTCCTCATCTGTATAGCTATCAAGTTGCGTTTTTTCCTCTTTAGGTTTTGAAGACAGGTCTTGAATTTTGACATTGATAATTTCCGTTTGATTGTTTGTTGGAGCTATGGAGAGGGTGTGGAAGTTGACTGCTTTTAAAATGATATGCTCTTTGTTATTGTAAAAAACTTTTGAGCCTATGGAGAGGTTTAGCTTACTCATGACTTATACCTTTGAGAATAAGAGATGACATGGTGATTTTTTTATTCATATCTATTAAGGCACTGTTTTTAAAGATCTCATGCCAAAGATAGGGAAGGATTTGCAATTGTTCAGTTTGATTGGCTGATAAAAGTTCTACAAACGACTTGATAGTGATAGGTTTGGATAGTTTATTGATAGCTTCTAGGATTCGAGTAGATATCACTTTGTTCTCAGAGATAAAAGCACTTTTATAGAGAAAAACGCAGTTTTTGAAATATATTTGGTCTATTTGTGCGTCTGTGAATGTTTCAAAAGGAAGTGACATTTGTCGGGTAAGCTCTTCTTTTAAAACAGATATCTTATGTTGTAGTTTCGGATCTGAATCTATGTCACTTTGATATTTTACTTCAAAGATTTTTTGAGAGCCGTCTTTGTATGTCACTAATACATCAGGTGTATACCTTGTGCTTTTGGCTTTCAGCTGATAGTTGATTTTAAGAGGCTGTTCTTCAAACGAAACAACATCCTTATCAAATTCTAACAACATAAAAAAATCTCTTTCCAAAATTGATTCAAAAGCCAATTGCTTGTTATCTTTATGGCTTTTAAAATATCCGACACAAGAGATGTAACTTTTCTTTATTTTTCTGACTGGCATAAAATGATTATACCAAAATTAGAAATAATTTTATATGTAGATTTAATAACATTAGTTATTATAAAAACAAAATAATTAATATTTTCTTGTATAATTATTAACATTAGTATTTAAAAACTTATAGCTGAATTTGCAAGTACTATATAATAAAATTATATTCATTTATATCTTGGATTGATCAGTACATAAGCTTATGAGAATGTATGATATATGAGTAGAATAAAAAAGAACTAAGGAATATAATATGCTATACTTACCGTATACGGTTGAATAATTTGGTATAATGCCACCAACAAAAAAAGCAGGAGGTTTTTCATGGTATCTTTTAATATCACTAGAATTGCTAATGCTATTATTTACTTTGTCAATAAAGATGTTCATAATCTTGGTAAGACTAAGTTGATGAAATTACTTTTTTTTACTGACAAATACCATTTAGAACAATTTGGAAGATCTGTATTCGGTGATACTTACCATAAATTACCACAAGGTCCAGTTCCAACAATTACCTTAAATGTTATCAATAGTCTCAACGAAAGAGAAAAAGATGATTTCACTGAATATGCAGATGAGTTTTCTAAATACATAAGGACAGAAGATTCATCTAATTATGGTTATGCAACTATGCGATTTATTCCAAATTCTCAATTTAATAGTAAGCTTTTTAGTAAATCTGAATTGGAAATCTTAGAGCGTGTATCTGAAGAATTTAAAGATTATTCGGCGAAAAGAATATCAGACTTATCTCATGATACACCAGAGTATATAGATGCCTATGATAATGGAATTATCAGTGAAGAAAGCATGTCTGGAAAAAATAAAGAATATGTTGCATATTGGAAAAATATGAATACACACTTTGATATGTCTATTCATTCTTAAGTAGCTTAATGACAATTATTTCGAGAGGTTCTATTTATCTTTGGAAAATGTATGATTTTGAAGACGGTGGAGAGTTCAAAGATAAATATTGGTTAGCGTTATCTTGTGTCGTGAATAGCAATCCGACATATGCTGTCTTGCCAACATCGCAATATGAAAAACACTATATGTATAGAGCTGATATGCTTCATGATACAGTCATCGTTGAAGTTGGTGAATGCCAATATTTTTCAAAAAGAACAGTTATAGATTTAAAAAATATTCGTAAAGAAAACTCAGAAAAACTAAAAAGTGCAATAGAAGGGTCTAAATTTGTTTATATTGGGCAAATAGAACAGGAAATCATGGATCGCATTAATGATGCTATCGAAAATGCTTATACATTGCCTCAACAGCTCATAGACGATCTCCTGTGTGATGATTGATTATGTACAAGAAAGATGCTAAAACTTTATAAAAAAACGATAGATTTAAATTATCTCAAAAATATTAGGATAATTTAATTACTCTATAAGCCTATAACATTTGTTTTTGTAAATGACAGTAGTTAACAGCTGTTTGCTCGTAAAGAGTGTAATCGACTGTCTTGTTTAATGTTAAATAACAACAATATAATATAACATGTTACAATAATACTCATAGTAGAAATATCTAAAATAATTAATATAAAACGAGAAAACCTCTAAAAAGCATTATGCTAGACTCTAAAAATCATTTTTTGGGGTATATTATGAGTCTATTTGTGAAAAACTTTATTGTGTTAATGTTAATGTTATTGTTCTCTGCCTGTGGTGGCGGTGGTGGTGGTGGAAGTAGTGACTCTTCTTCAACTTCAACAAATCCGACAAGCACAACAATAGGCATTAACTCAGCCCTTGTTCAAAGTGTAACAAGAGAACAAGCAGATGCAAATGCAGCAACCCTTATAGACTCGACATGTGGAGCTGCCAGTGGTATAGCAGTCTATTCAGGGATAGATAAGAACTCAAATGGAGAACTTGACATCTCAGAGAGAGTCGGAGACCCTCAGATAGTTTGTAGCGGAGCGTCAGCTAACTTCTCTGTAGAAGAGATACCACAAGGGAACGCTATATGCCCACTTGGTGGGTTGAAACTTATTACTGCAACTATACAAATTCCAATCTGTAATCAATCAATTTCTACATCAAATACTTATACTCAAACAGGTGCTATCAAAGGTAAACTTAACCTACCGGTAGCATTGCCATCTGCTTCAAGAGTTTATAAATCTTTTGACGGTGTAACAAAAAGAAGCAATCAGGTAGCATTGCCATCTGCTTCAAGAGTTTATAAATCAATTACTATGGCTAAAGGTGGTCTTTGGCTAACTCCAGAAAAGGTTCAAGCCTCGATTGCAGAAGCTAAAAAAACAAAAATTGCAGGAAAGACATCTGTCCCAGATCCAATTGTTAAGCCAGTTAAGGTGGATGTACTTGCAGATAATAGTTATGAAGTGCCAAATGTTCCTTCAGGAAGTTACTCTTTAGTCTATGTGGATATTGCTAATGCCAAAGGAACAAAAATAGACGATATCTATGTGGCACCTGCACAAACAACAACTAAAAATATAACACAGGTAAAACCTACGGGAAGTGTGACTTTTAACGTAGCATCCCTCTCTCTTGGAACAAAAATAAATGCCTCTTCGATTCGCCTAAACGAACTTGATATTAATACAACAAGCAGTGCAGATGGAACAGCAAGTTTTAACTCCCTTCCAGAGGGTACATACTCTATCACCATATCTAAAGATGGATATATCCCAAAATATATGAGTTTTACTATTGTTTCAGCACAAGTTACAAATTTGCAAACTATTGAACTTAGTGCACAGAAAGGTAAACTTGTTGGTTCTGTCAGTGCAGATGGTATCGATGATTTATCAAATATTGTAATTTATGCTAAAAGTGCAGATGCTTCACTCTTTACTACTCTTACAGATAGCAATGGAAATTATACATTCCCAGCTTTACCTGTGGGGGACGGTTACTCTGTTCTTGTATATGCGCATGACTTTTCTAGCTCTAAAGTTGACAATGTAGCAATACGTGAAAGTCAAACATCAAGCGCAAACGTTATTAATATACAAAAATTAACTACTACAAAAGCAAGTGGTTCAATTGTAGGATTTGCTAGATTTAGTGATGTAACAGATTCTCTTAATCACGCAGGTATTATAGTCTCTATAGAAGGAACTGACAATGAGGCTATTACAGCAAGAGATGGTTCCTTTATCTTAAACAACATCCCAGTCTCTAGCTATACTCTAAACATTACAGATTCAAATCACAATACAACTACACTACCAATTAGAGTAATTGAAGGAGCTAAAACAACAGTTGATGATGTTTCACTTCTTGCAAAAACTGGAAACCTCACTGGCAAAGTAGTAGACGATACGAATAACTTTGTCGCTAATGCAAGTGTACTTTTAACAACACCCTCTCAGACATTTAATACTCTTACAGATATAAATGGAACATATACAATCAACGGCATCATTGCGGGAGAGCATACTGCTACTATAACGAAAGAGGGCTATAGTGTAGCGACTACAACTGTGCTTATTACAGAGTCTCAAACTACAGATACGAAAGTAACTCCTACGACAATAACTAAGCAAGTGCTTATAGGGCAAGTTAGTAAAGGTCTAGGAGCTACAGATAATAGCGGAATAGCTATAAATGTAGTTGGACAAGGTTTATATGCTATGACAGATGCAAATGGTTCTTTTAGTATCAACGGTATTCCATCTTATGATATTGTTTTAGAATATTCTGCAGATGGTTTTAAAACTGAAGTTCTTCTTTACAATGTTTCTACAAAAGGTTTTGTTGCCCCATCTGTAACTATGCAAAGTGCAAGGATTACTGATGCAACTGTGAGTATAAATTCTAATCTTCCAATCACAAACAGTAGAGTTGCCCATCTTAATATAAATGCTACAAGTGCATATAAAATGTTGATATCAGAATCTTTAGATTTTGTAAATGCCCAATTGCTTGATTATGTTACTAGTTATGATTACAATATTATAAGCCTTGGAGATGGAAGTAAGAGTGTATATGTGAAACTCTATGATGCTTCTGCAAGCGAAGCCACTAAAGTTATTGTCAGTAGTAGTGTACTTCTAGATACAACGAAGCCACTTTTAGATACTATTACGCTTCAATCAGGCTCTTCTTCCACCAATACACAAGACTTGGTTGTCAAAGTTACAGCTATAGAAGCCAATGGAATAAGCCAAGTTCAACTCCTTGATACAGTTACAAATACATATAAAACTTTTAGCTATTCTCCAAATGGAATCAACTGGACTTTACCTAGCGCAATGAGTCAAAATATAAATATTAGACTTGTTGATAGTGCTGGAAATATTGGAGATGCATCAGCAAAATATGTTATATTTGACACAACACCTCCTATTTTTGATAGTGTTGTTCTCGTTGGAAGTAACATTGTAAATGACAATGCAACGTTGTCTTTAACATCTTCAGAATATTATAGAAATGTAGAGATTAGTTTATTCCCTAACTTTAGTTTTGCAAAAGTCTATTCTTCTATGGAAGATTTAATCTTTCCTCTAAGCGGCATTGATGGAGTCAAAACACTCTATGTAAGAGTAACAGATGATGCAGATAATAAATCTGTTGCACAAACCGTAAATGTTACATACGATACAACAGTACCAACAAAACCTGAGCTCTTTTCAAATAATGGCTATACAAATGTAACAGATTTTGATTTAACATTAAAGACAAAAAGTACAGATGAGAACCTCAAAGGTTATGAAGTAAATGTGAACAATACAGGATGGGTTCTAGCTAGTGAACCAATCACTACTTCTACTATAAGGGTCCCTCTCCTTCAAAAACAGTTAAATATGGTAAAAATTAGAGGAATAGATAAAGCAGGAAACGTTTCTCTTGAAACAGCTGCTTATATAACTCAAGATCCAAATACCTTAGTGACAGTAGCCTCTCCTGTAGCTGGTTATTATAATGTTCCAAAAAGTATCTCTTTAAGTGCATTAAATGCATCCAATATATACTATACTACAGATGGCTCTAACCCTACAACTTCAAGTGTTATTTATAATCCAAATAGTCCAATTTCATTTACTACAGATGGAGAACATATTTTAAAATACTTTTCTGTAGATGTTGATGGGAATACAGAATTAGTAAAGACATCTATCTATGTGATTGACACCGTTAGCCCTATAGTTTCATTTGATACACATGCGGCAACGTTTAATTATTATCCAGACTTAAATGTAACTGTAATAGATAACTCAATCGTAGCATTAAGGTATGAGATATCTTCAAATGGTACATCCCCTGTTGACCCAAGCAACACTTCAGCACTCTCTTACACGACTATCCCAGTCAAAGTAGATGCAAATGTAGTAAAAGTGAAGGTAATGGGCATTGATGAAGCAGGTAATAATTCAAATATTGTAGAGACAACATTAAGAGTTGACACAGTTAAACCTACCATTACAGCAACTTCTGGAGGTATATTTGCCGCTCAAAATGGTAAGCTTATTACATTGTCAGCTTCAGATTTGCAGGATGCCGCTCCTAAAATATATTATACTCTTGATGATACGATACCAACGATTTCATCTTTACAGTTTACCCAAGATATTAATCTCTCAGCGGTTGGAGTTTATAATTTAAAAGCAATCGCTGTAGATGATTTAGGAAATATCTCTGCCATTGCGAATCAAACCTATAGACTAAGTACGATTTATGATAGTACCAACAATATTATAACTACAGATACAACTTGGACAAAAGCATACTCCCCCTACAGTCTCAACGCAGTTGTAGAAGTTACAAATGGAGCTACACTCACCATAGAACCAGGAGTTGAAGTAAATTTTGGTCCTTATACCTCATTAAATGTAAATGCTGGTTCATTAATAGCAATTGGGACTGCATCAGAGCCAGTTTTATTTAATGGATTGAGTAATTATGGAAACTCTGGTGTTCTCTTTTATGATGGCAGTGTAGATGCCGTATTAAATGTAGATAATAGTTATGCAAGTGGTTCAACAATCCAGTATGCTAATCTTACAAATATTAATGGTTCGGCTTTGTATGCAAATAGCTCTTCTCCATACTTTGAAAATATCACAATTCAAAACTCAAATTATGGATTAAACTTTTACAACAGCCAAACTGTTGCAAAAAATATAGATATTAATGGAAGTAAAACTGATGCAGTATATGCTAGAGGTAGTGCTAATAATGTTCTACTAGAGGGCATAAGTATTCAAAACTATTTTTCAAATGCAGTGGAGTCAGATAATAATGGCTGTGTGGTTAATATTACGAAATCAGACATACAATATGTAGCGGCTAAAAAAATGTTTTATACCCTTTATAATGGAGCTATTAACGCAACTGAAAATTTTTACCATGAAACAGATTTAGCACTCTTAGATAGTTTAGTCTCTGGTACTAAAATCACTTACGCACCAATGCTCTCAAATCCGATAGCTACAGCAGACTTTGACAGTGATGGTATCCTCGATATTAACGATGTAGATGATGACAATGACGGATACACTGACTTAGATGAAGCTGCTGCACATACAAGTCAATTTTTAGCTAGTGGAGCGGGACTCCCTGCAGACTTTGATGGCGATAAGATCTCAGATGTAACAGATACAGACGATGATAACGATGGCTTTAGTGATGTGGATGAGTTAGCAGTTGGGGCTGACCCTAAAGATGCAACTTCAGTTTTTGAAGTTGTAAATGCACAAGAGTTAAGTATAAACACAACCTTGCCAAAAACAGCAGGTGTCAATACGCTTTTATTAAAAGGGAATATCATTATCCCTATTGGTAAAACACTTACCATAAAAGCGGGTACTAAAATCATTATGGGTGGAAACTACTCTTTTCAAGTGCATGGTGCCATTAAATTTCAAGGAACCCCTACAAGTCGCATAAGCATAACGCCAAAGTTACCAAGTAGTGGATGGGCAACTAACCATTTCGATGGATTCGTTTTTTTCAACGACTCTACACCACTCATAGTAGATGCAAATAACAGTTACATTAGTGGTTCGATTTTAAAATATACGGACATAGATTATGCAGGTTCTGTCCTTGGCTCAATCTATAAAGCGGAGACAACACGCTCTACGGGATTTTCATACTTAGACAACACAACGATTCAACACTCAAAAACCAATGCAATTTATGCAAAGGGTCTAGATAATCTTGTAATAAATAACTCTTCTATTGCAAGTAGTGGTCAAAAAGCTATTTATGCTGATAATACACATATAGCTATGTTAAATACGACAGTTACAGATACTACTCAATATGTTTTTGAGCTCTATAACTCTAGTTTAGATGTCAACAACAGCAGTTTTACAAATAATCTTAACTATGCAACTCTATGGGCAAGAAACTCAAGTATAAACTCAAGCAACAATAACTTCCTAAATGATAAGTCTGCCTTTTATCTAGAGAGTTATGATACCCTCACTTCAACAAATGATGTGATGGATGTGATGACACCAACTTCATCTTTAAAAGGTGCAATATCTATATACACTGCATCCTCAGCAACCATAACAAATCTGAACCTTAAAAATTCAAATTATTATGGTATCTATGCATACACAACTGCTAAAGTAGATATCATAGATTCAAATATCTCTAATGCTACACAAACTGGATACTATAACCCAAGTAGTGGTACAACGAACATCACAGGTTCTAGCTTCACAAACAACCTTGATGGAGTACGCGTCAGCAACCTCTATTTAGCCAAGATAGTAGATAACAATATATCTAACAATCGTGCATCAGGCTTGATTCTTGATGGTATGGTAGCAGGTGCCTTTGGCTTAGTCTCACAAAATACTCTTGCAAGCAACGCAGATTATGGCTTAAGAACTACCACCTCCCCAGAAATTGTTTTCAATACTATGACAGCAAATGGAAATGGCGGACTCTACCTTGATAGGGACACTGCAACTCCAGTTATAAAATATAACAACATTTATAAAAACTCAACCATAGATACTGGGGATAATATCAAATATGACATTCGTAACCAACGGACACTTGATTTGATTATCTCAAATAACTACCATGGAACAATGGATAGTGCAATGCTGAGCATTTATAACTTTGATAAATTAGATGACTCAACAAAAGGAAGAATCTATTATGATAATTACATCAATGCTCCAGTAGATATACTCAACAAAACTTCACAAGATTATGATGGAGACGGTATAGCAGACATATATGACAATGATGATGACAATGATGGAGTCGTAGATAGAATAGAAACAGATACAAACAATGGTCAACTAAACCCCTATGATAATACCGATGCAAATGTAACGGCAACCGTGATAGATACAGACCGTGATGGTCTCCTTGATGATGTAGATACAGATGATGATGGAGATGGTCTTAGTGATGCGGATGAAGCTTTAGCAGGAACTGACCCTCTCGTTGCTGACACGGATGGGGATGGTGTCAATGATGGGGATGAAGTCTCTGCAGGAAGTGACCCTCTAGCTAAAGATTCTCTTGGAGGCGTTCTCTACCAAGATACCGTGATAACAGCGGATACCTATGTGAAAAATTTGGTGATTCCAGCAGGTGTGATACTCAGCTCCAACAACGGTTCAACCATCTATGCTCGAAATACCATCACTCTTAAAGGGGGTGAGATTAAAAACATCTTCATTAATGGTATGGGAACAGACACGGGTTATGCCGCAGTTACAGTTGCAGCCGCTACAACAATAGATGGAATTGATATACAAAATGCATATATAGGCATATCCGCCAACGCGAACACAAACCTCTCCAACTCCCACATAGAGAACATAAATACAGCGATAACAAGAGCTCAAAGTGTTGGGTTATATGTAGAGAACACAAGCTTTAAAAATGGTGTGAAAGGGATAGATAGTCGTGATAAAGATTATGGCAGTATAACCGTTACAAAATCAGAGTTTAGTGAGTTTAGTGACAAGGCGATAGATGTTTATTATGCATATTCTGCACCTCTATCAGTCTCAAATACACTCTTTAGAAATAATAACTATGCTCTGTATGGGTATTACAACTACGGTGCTGTTTCTTTAAATCAACTAACCTTCGATTCAAATAATTATGCAGTTTATGATGAATATGGAGCTTATTGGCATGTGGAAAACTCACTCTTTACAAATAACAATATAGCCTTAACAAATGTAGAGACTCATACGAATAATGTTTACTTTGGAAATAATGGTGGTACATATAATGATAGTGCCACAAATGAACAAGTAACAAGTGTCAACCCATTTAAAGCTTCACTCTTAGGTTTTACAACAGCGACTGCAACAACAGATAGTAATGGGACAACACTTACAGATAGTACGCTCAACCTTGTAACAGATGAACTAGTAGGTGTCTTTATGCAAGCAGATGCAACAAGTGGAGTAAAATATAAAATCATCTCCAACACTCAAAACAGTATTAGAATTGCTGAAGTTTTAAGTGGTACAAGTTTAGATGTCAACACAAGCTATACTATTGTTGATTATAATCCACATGCCAACTCTGTAGCTGCGACTGCATCCACTACAGGTTCTATGGTTGGAGCTTTTGATGGAGTAAATGACCCTTACTGGTCTTATGTTATTTACACAAAGGCTACACCTACTACAAATGGAGCTGCAACAAGCAACGAGATTTGGAGTGGTACCATCACTCTCGATGGCAGTGTAAGTTTTGGAGCACTCCAGCACCTGAGAGTTGAGCGTGGCACAACAGTCAGATTTGCAGAAAACAACGCTTCGCAAACACTGACTCTTAACTCCATCGGAGGTATCCAAGCACAAGCAGATAGCAATAGCTGGATTACCTTTACTTCTAATGATGATACAAACACTTCAAAAGCACAATGGGGTGGAGTCGTACTCAATGGTTATGGAAATTTAACCAATATGAAAATAGACAAAGCAACAACAGCCCTAACAGCCAATGCTCCGCTTAGAGGAGTCAATCTAGATATAACAAACTCAAGTGTAGGCATATCCGCCAACGCGAACACAAACCTCTCCAACTCCCACATAGAGAACATAAATACAGCGATAACAAGAGCTCAAAGTGTTGGGTTATATGTAGAGAACACAAGCTTTAAAAATGGTGTGAAAGGGATAGATAGTCGTGATAAAGATTATGGCAGTATAACCGTTACAAAATCAGAGTTTAGTGAGTTTAGTGACAAGGCGATAGATGTTTATTATGCATATTCTGCACCTCTATCAGTCTCAAATACACTCTTTAGAAATAATAACTATGCTCTGTATGGGTATTACAACTACGGTGCTGTTTCTTTAAATCAACTAACCTTCGATTCAAATAATTATGCAGTTTATGATGAATATGGAGCTTATTGGCATGTGGAAAACTCACTCTTTACAAATAACAATATAGCCTTAACAAATGTAGAGACTCATACGAATAATGTTTACTTTGGAAATAAAAGTGGTGAATATGCAAATGCTACAGAACAAATAACATCCAACCCTTATGTGGATAGATATATAGGGAACCTTCATGTCTTAAATACGCATCCTGCAAAAGTAGCCTCGAGTACAAGTGGTGAAGTAGGTGTGTATGGCGGTGGCGTGGCAAATGCACTTCCTTGGATAGTTTATAGCAATCCAGGGATAACACCAAATGCAGAGAGAACAAAATTTGGTTCGATCGTAACAAATGAGTACTGGGATGGAAACAACACATTAAGTGGTGATTTGGTTGTTCCGATAGGTAAAATACTTAAACTAGAAGCCAATACACAACTCTTCTTACCAAGTGGGAACAAAGTGGTGATAGAGGGAGAAATGCTTGTTCTTGGAACAGAAGCAAATGAAGTTATCTTTGATAGTTCAAGTGCAACACCAAATAGTCAAAGTTGGGATGGAATAAAGATAAAATCAATAGGTGGAACACTGGACTATATCATAGTGAAAAACGCTCAAAATGGTATAGACACAACAGGTTCTACAGGAGTGACACTCTCTCATGTTAGCGTAATAGATGCAAATAGTACTGGTATTACTGCAACAGGCGGAGTCGTAGTTGAAGATAGTTCAGTTTGGGGAACACGAAATGAGCTGGGTAGTTTGAGTGTTGGAATACGAGTCACTGGAGATGCAACGATACAAAGAAATGTAGTAAGTAATGCAAAGCATGGAGTCTCTATCTCTGGCTTAACAACACAAGCCATAGATATAAATCACAATATTTTAGCTTCCAATGAGATAGGAATCTATACTTACTATGACACAGTTAGTAATTACCCAAGAGCACAGATAACCTACAACACCATAGATAATTCAAACTATGGTATCAGTATGGCGAACAATGGGAACAGTGTTAAGTACAATGTAATAACAAACAATTTAACAGCAGCTATCAATGCTACAAACAATTATGACACTGCTGTAAATGCTTTTGACGTGAATGCACCGAGCTATAGCGGTGGTATAGCAGCCTCAACTGTTTCCTCATATCCAGACTTAGTCCAAGGACCACTCTACGCGGGTGTAAGTCACGCACTTACAAAAGCAAATATTGGCCATGGAATTTATGGAAATATTTTAAATGTAGATAATTATAATACGACACATCCAGCCTATGATACGTATACACCATATAGTTCAAAAATGGGAGCCTATAACCTTATAAGTTATGTCGATACAGATATCGCACAATTCAGAAGTGATGTGCAAAGAAGTCATAGTGATAGTTTTGTGAAAAATGGGATGAGTATTAATGGAACTATAAAAACGGCACTGCCAAATATGGATATCAGCATCGATAGTACAAACTTAGATAGCACAGCTTCGACGATAAATATTCTAAAAAATGGGTATACACAGAACTATACAGTGACACTAGATGCATTTAATAGCGTGGTTGATGGAAATCATACCATCAATATTTCCGCAATCGATGTGAACAATGCGACAATTATGAATAATATAAACTATGGTGTATTGAACCTTGATAACACAGGAGCAACTCTGTCCTTATCTGATTTTGTGAATGATAGTAACATTACTCAAAATACGACAGTTCATTTGAATATTGCAGATACCTTAAGTGGTGCTAGAACCTATGAATACTCTGTAGATGGAGGTTCAAGCTGGTTTGCAGGTGATTCTCATTTAACGCTTACTTCTGGTGGAGAAGTTGATGGAAATACAGCAGATATAAGTTTTGATGGAGTGAATGCTGTTAATGGAGCCTTTGGCTTTAATGTCGTGGAAATAAACTCTACAAACTCTTCTCTTATCTCTGGTTCATCACAAACTTTTGCAGCCACTAATGTAAATGCATTTACAACCTACTTAAACGCTCTTCCAACTGGCACTACAATAGCCTTCGTGGTGAAGCAAAATGGGCGGGATTCAGTTCTTGCAAGACATAACAATCTAATAGCGGCGCTTAGAACATTTGGATTTGTAGGAAATTTTACAACTTTTGATTCAGTTGCGTTTATAGGGGAAAAAGGTCTTAAAAAAGTAAATGCTGTGACTAAAATAGTTCCTACTGGCAGTGGTACTGCACAGATAGATTTAGCAAGTGAGTATGGAATTTATAACTCAAGTATCACGCTCGATATATCTTGTTACAATAATGATGCTCTTGGCAACTGTAATGTAAAAGCAAGAGGTATAGACTATTTAGGCAATGTAGGCAATGTATTTAATATTAACTATCGTGTCAATTAGTAAAATCAAAAAACCATCCTATAAAGAATAGCTTAAACGAGTAGCTATTTTTTATAGACATTGAAAATGTGTTTCATTATTTGAGTATTTTGTAAAAATGCTCAGATGATCGAATATATAGCTAATTAAAAAGCTTGGTCTGTGTTCATTAAAAACTCATTGTTTTCACAAGTGCTAAAACTAACTTTAGTGTTTACCGACTAGATTTATCTAGGAATAAATACTCTTTTTGGTTCATA
>Ga0210006_1001674_pt1 | contig 15144 bp, 15 predicted proteins | sample CryGey02umfilter_2_FD_185452 | JGI IMG/M metagenome (GOLD analysis project Ga0210006, IMG submission 185452) | Groundwater microbial communities from aquifer in Utah, USA - Crystal Geyser 4/10/14 0.2 um filter (SPAdes) (version 3) | ecosystem: Environmental > Aquatic > Deep subsurface >... | reverse complement strand
TTACCAAATCCATACAATTATGTTGGATTTCGACGAGCGTCAAAATTATTGCGAGTGGAATGTTCTCAATTTGGTTCGGCGGGCAACGAAAATCATCTTGCAACAGATTGGGGTCTCAATATGCTCAGCGGTATTTGTCATGCTCAATTTGATGATCCAAAGACGGGCGGAACAACGGATTTTATTATAGGCGAATCTCCTTTTGCTCTTTCACAAATGCCACAACCTGAATCAAGATTGCGACAACAAACGCGAAGAATATGGCAATCGGTGGCCCAAGCATTCCCTTTTCAGGGATAAGAAGAAACGAACCGCCGGATACAATAATGAAAAATGCAATATTTGAAATCAATATGTATATTGGTTTTTTTACGGTGTAGAGCAAGAAGAGCATAATGACCGTACCTCCCGCACTCAGCATAAATGGTATCGCAAGAATTTTTGTAATTATTATTGCTTCATCAAAGTTGTCAGTGAATATGAACTTAAAAAATGAATTTGGGGTAAGAATGAGTGCAATAAAAATGCCAATAGGAATGAGCATGTAGGTAAAGCCCTTTTTCAGTAACTTATTGATTTCGAGTCGCGATTTTGCAGCGGCAAACTGTGGGGAAAGAACTTGTGAAATACTGACGATGGTCGCAATTATGGAGAGAATAATTTTTTGAGCAGAAGCATAGTATCCTACTTGTTCTCTCAGTCCGAAAAACGAAAGTAGAAATAAGTCCATGCGAAGACCAACATTGTAAAACTGTGAAGCGGCAAAATACGTCAATGTATAGTTAACTTTTATTTCGCTTCGATTGAAGTTTGCGCGCTTGATTGGGGCGATTCGATCGTAATTTTTGAAAAGAACCATGAGAAAAAATACCACCGGTCCGATCAATCCATAGGTCATGATGACTGATGCGACTGTGATATTATCAGTAAGCATTAATATGGCGAGTATTATTGCCTTTACGAGATTTGAAGTATTTAAATATACATTTGCATGGAAAAATCGCTTTGCAGCAAATAATACATTGGTCAAGAAGTTTTGCCATACAAATAAAATGATGGTAAATGCCGTCATGGTCAGGATCCACGGGGCTACTCCTGTTTTGAAAAAAATCTTGTCAAGGTATGGAAAACTTATGATAAGCGATCCGATAACAATGACAGATAATGTGGTTTGATAAAACAACGTACTTTTGATAAAGGAGTAAAGACGATCATCATCGTCTTGGAATAAGGCAGGAACTGTTGAGTAAATGGAGGCAGTAGTGCCGAATTCGAGAATATTTGACATGACGTATGCAAGACCGATGAGAACACTAAACATACCATATTCGACCGGTGTCATTGATCGAAATAAAATGAGTGCGAAAAAAGCCGTAAATACGACATTCAAGTAATTACCTGATGTATTAATGATAATATTTTTACTCGTTGGTTCTTTTATGAAGCGGATGAGTCGTGCGATCATCCTATCATTTTAACAAATTAAGCTGATAAAGTTGGGATAGACTGGAGAGTGTGCAACGATAAAAGAATTAGATTAAATCAGTATGCACTGAGGTGTTTGGATGATTGAGAAGGAAGCTTGCTGGAATCTCAGGTGTTGGCTTTTCAAGTTTGATAAGTTTCTGAAATACTTCTTTTTTTGACTTGCCCGTCGCAATCAGTACGATTTCTCGTGCCTCTAATATCGTTCCTATTCCCATCGTGATACCGAATTCAGGAATAGTGCCATATGTTTTTTCAAGCGCTATTTTGGATGATTTTGCAATGGTGATTTTTCGAGTTCTACTTGTTACTTCTGAATCTGGTTCATTGAATCCAATATGTCCATTTGGGCCAAGGCCTAAAATCTGTAAATCGATTCTGCCGAGTTCTTTAATAAGCTTTTCATATCGAGTGCATTCTTCAATATCATTCTTTTCTCCATTGAGAATATGTCCATGAGCAAAGTTAAATGTTTGATTTCCATCATACAGTGGTTGCCAAAATTCATGAAACATTTCCTGAAAAAAACTACGATCTTCAGTCTGTAATACGGGATAAAATTCATCAAGATTAAAGGTGTGAAAGTTTGAAAGATCAAGATGCGACACACTGAGAAGTCGGAGCAGATGGGTATACATTTCTTTTGGGGAATTGCCGGTTGCTAGTCCCAAGTTATATGTGCCCGTATCACGTATCTGAGGTTTTATTTTGCCATAAATATATTGTGCAGCCTCGAGTGAGAGATCATGATATGAAGAGTAGTTTTTTATATTGAGCATGACTTTATTATATCAAGAATAGCACCTCATGACAAGCTTTCGCAAGTCGATTATTGAGATTCAACGTGTGCCTTGATATACATTGCCATGTTCCATGATTGATAGGGCACTCCCATTGGGGTTCCATGCTGCCCATGCAGATATTCGTTAAACTCCCAGTCATTTAGTTCGTTTGCTGCCGCGAGTTTCTCCAGCTGAGATGCTGCAATATTTTTGTCATATGTTGAAAGCCACCACACCCAGAAGCCGCCGATATATGGCCAGATTCCCCCATTGTGATACTGCCATGGATAGTTTTGCCTCCCCTTTGCCATATATGGACGCCAATCAGCTTCGCCCGGATATATCGGTGGATACATGGCTTTAATTGGATACGGCAAATTCACTCCTGCTCGAATTATTTCTTGTGTGATAAGTCCGGCTTTTTTTTCATCAGCAAGTCCAGTGAGACAGGCCAAAATATTCCCATAAGTTTCAAGTCTCATTTCAAAACTTCGATGTGAAGAAAAACCGAGGTAATATGGTACATAGACTGCTTGTGTATTTGACCATTCGATCATGGTTTGTGCATACACCATTGATTTCGTATACTCATTTTCCGGAACATAATTTTGTCCACGATCATCAGATTTGTGAACCCAGAGAAGCGTATTTACTCCTTCATAAATGCGATCTTTTAACTCATTCAAATCACTCCGCTTCTCGACTTCAATTCGAAGTTTTACCAACCAATACCAGAGCGCATTGGGGTACAGCACTGTCCCTTGTCGTGGCATTTCGTCATCCCACCCCGCACATTCTCCCTGCTCGAGTAAATAGTCATTATTCGTATCTTGATACGTGAGCCAGGTAAATGCCTTGTCTAAATTACTCTGATAATTTTTGTAAAATTCTTGATCGTTTGTTTTCTTAACATATTCTAAAAATGTAATACTCCACCAGAGCGTCCCGTCAATTGTTCCGGGCATCCACCAGTGAACGAGCTTTTTTCCCGGTTCATAGTTTTGGGGAAATTGACCGCGATCAGACTGTGCGGGTATAAGATTTTCTATAGACTTTTTTGCAAGCGCGATAAGTTCATCATTCTCAGAAGCAAGCATGCCAAGAGTAGACACGCCAATATCACGAGGGAAAAGTGATGCATAGGTCCCCTTCTCCATATCTTTTCCCGGGCGGGCGGCAGACAAACCAAAGTCGGTCTGATTTTGAAGGAGAAAATCTATTGAAAGTTCATATGCTTTTTGGGTATTTGACATAGGTAAAATAAATATGTATGTACTTTGATAGTACCATACCTCACTCACATTTATAAATATATAAAAATCTATTTATATATTTCTTTCGGTCTTGAAATTTCGGGATCATAAAAATGCCTGATATCAATATTGGTTTGATTAGCATAGTCTCGAACGCGATCAATATTACTTTGTGACCATAATCTGACATCATCCATCGTGCGAATGCTCATCGTACCATCCTCAATGCCGCTGCGTGGTATTATTTTGAGTGCCGTTTCGAAGGCTGCTTGAGCAACGGCAATCATCATATGAGATTGATATATTTCAGGATTTGATCCATTGGGGAACGGGGAACGTTCAGCGATAATTGCCGTCATATGATCGCCATTCCCAGTAAGAAATCCCCGTTCATTTTCCTCATTAGTCAGTTGAAATGCTGGTACGTCAATTTTGGGACCATTTTGAAAATGTATTGAAGCGCCATGCATGCCATCAGTGACCACAATGGTTTTCGCGGATTGTTCTAGAAATCTTTGTGTTTGAAGCGGAGAAAATCCTTCCATATCCTCGCGACTGATCGTCACCAGTTGACAAAACGTAAGTGCATTGAGGTAATCGTCATCAAACGGAACATGATAAACTTTTCCATTCTCACCCCATCTTCGAAGACTTCCTTGGGGTGCAGTGATGATATTTGCGTTGACTTCTCGCAATTGTGAAAACATCTGAGAAGGCACCTCATTTGCAACGGGAAGTATCATCACCTTTTGTCGACCAAAGGATGCGTTAGTCAGTTGATTAATTTGATCTTGGTCAAAAGGTCGTGCCACAGCTTGAACATGTTGTTCTCTGTTGCCATGTGAATCATACCGATTTACAAATGTAGTAACCACTTCATCTGTTCTTCCAAAATTAATTACCTCAATTCCATAACTACGGAGTTCATCAAGCAATGGACTTTCTGGGTCTGCAATTGTTACAACGGTTACCGAATGATGTCTTTTTGCAAGCGTTATACCCGCAAAAGATACCGGTCCACCTAGTACCTCAAGTCCCTCAGTAGTAATATCTTTTGTAATATGTCCGGCTAATAAAACATGCATAATTAAGTAAGTGAATTATAAATGAAGAGGGCACGAAGGATATACGAAGAGATATATTTGATGTGTACTATTCTATTTACCCCACGAGTTTTGCCGCACCATACAGATCGCTATGTTCGATTTGTTTGAACGTTGCGTGATGACTTGGCGTGAGTTCTTTGACAAGTTCTGCGACGGTTTCTTTATACTGGTATCCTTTCCAAAACAAGCTGCCTTGCATGATAAACGTCAGATCGCGATTGCAAAACTCGAGAATTCCTGCAATCTGAATTGCCGTAAATGCTGCAGAATGTCGAAGGGTTTTTTTTGCAAGGAGCGAAAGTTCATGATTTGCATTTTTTGCATAATCATCGATTTCTTTGGTAGAGGTAATTTTTTCAACATTGAAATGAAGTTTATCTGCGGCAATGTTAAAGTGATGATAAAGGTATGCGCCTGACACCTCCTTTTCAATAAGAGCTGATCCGGGAGCAACCGATGCTTGGTCAATAATTTTACCCGCATCAGATTGCTCAAATTTGTTAAATTCAGCTGCTTCAAGATTTATCGCAGTAAACTCATCTAGAAAGAGAGCAAAGTTTAAACCGGTGCCCACTACACCCGCTGCAAGATTTTCCCATGGTTGTGTCATCAATCCAGACAAGAGGAGGCAAATCGTATCATTTGCGGCAGAAACATTGACCTTCCGAGCACATTTTTTTTCAAAGAACTCCTCAATCTGCCTCCCTACTACCTGTCCCACCAGTCCTTCAAAGGTGTTTTCTTTTGATCCGGAAACAAGTTTTCCGTCAAGTCTCCCCTCACGATTTATCGGCATCATGGGATACGCGAAATTGAGCGCAATGGTTTTTACCTGTGGGTCAACGTGCTCATATAAAAAATCCATCAGAGCTTGCTCGGAGAGAAACGGTGGCTGGGTGCCTTCATTGTGCGAGATCATCTCAATTGCCTCAGTGGTTTTTTTCATCAGAGCCTTTTGATAAAAACTTCCGCCAACAACCATCACTTGAAATAGTTCATCAGTATCTGTGATGGAGTGCTCTGAAAGTTGATGTCTGATAAATGGCAGGCAGGTTTTTTGACTCTGCTTCCCATGAAAGAGTTCTTGGATAAACCGGAGTTTTATTGATTGGAGGGTGTCTATATCCATTTCAAGCTTAAGTATATCAATTAATCGCGCAATATTATTACAGCATCATACTCGTCTTATGTTACAATATTATTTATGTCAAACACCACCACAATGGTTTTTCTTGACTCAGGCGATCCAGCAGAGACAAGAAGAGCAATAAACCTTCTTGGAAAAATTGATGGTCAAACCACCAATCCGTCGCTTGTTGTTAAAAATCCTGAAGTTTCAAAATTTTTAACTGATGGAAAAAAATTCAGCGAATCAGAACTTTTGGATATTTATAAAAAAATCATCCTTGAAATAAGAGAGGAAATGGATGGACCACTTTCTGTTGAAGTAAATGCAAGTTGGGATTCAACATGGGAGGACTTATTACGGCAGGCAGAAAGTATGTCTGCATGGACTTCAAACATCAACATTAAATTCCCAACAACCAATGCGGGAGTCAAAGCTGCGCAAGAATTTATCGCATGTGGCGGACGAGTAAATATGACCCTTGTCTTTGATCAGACTCAAGCTGCTGCCGTGTATGTTGCAACACAAAAAACTCAAGAGCCGGCTTTTATCTCACCCTTCATGGGGAGATGGGACGATCGTGGATTTGCCGGAGTCGACTTGGTTGGAAATATCCGAAAAATGTATGATGCTTTTAATGCAAAACGAAACGTCGACACCAATCACGTAAAGATTCTTGCCGCATCAATTCGCACCATGGATCACTTGTATGCATCTCTGGCACTTGGCGCAGATATTCTTACCATTCCTCTAACAACTATCGAACAATGGCTTGCCGAGGGAAAGAAAATTCCGGGTGCAGAATATGTTGTTGATAGAAAAGGACTGAAGGCGATCGAATATCAAGAACTGGAATTGAAAGAAAATATCTCAGAATATGACATTGTGAGAACGGAAGGGACACTTCTTGACGAAGGATTAAAGAAATTTGCAGCTGACTGGAATAGTTTATTGGAGTAAGTTTATTACTACTATGAAAATATTCGTTGGACTTGATTGTGGTGGAACGAAAACAGTTGCACTTGCGTCTGATAAGAGCGGAAAAATTATTGGACGAGGTCTTTCGGGTGCCGCAAATCCCCTTTCAGTTGGACCAAATCGCACGGTTGAAAATATTATTTCTGCTATAAACAATGCAGTATTTGATATAAAAAAGCCTGATTTTGGTGGTATTTATATCGGTATGGCTGGGGGGAAACCTGCGATGCTCAAGGAAATTCAAAAACGACTCAAACTTTCTACCTATCTCAAGTCTGCAGACTCAATAGTAGTTGATCATGACCTTCGAATCGCTCTATATTCTGGTCTTCCAAAGGGTGACGGAATTGTAGTAATTGCTGGCACTGGTTCGGCTGCATGGGGTCTTGATCTCGATGGAAATGAAGTCTTGGTAAGTGGCTGGAATCATCTCCTGGGTGAAACGGGCGGTTATGAACTCGGAATACAAGCAATTATCGCCGCAACACGCGCATACGATGGAAGGGGACCCAAAACAGTTCTTCTTGAAAATATAATCGAAGCATATCAACTTGATTCTTTTGAGGATGTATCTTTGGTTATCAGAAATTCTACAGACAGTCCTCGAATTGCGTCTCTTGCCCCCTATGTGATTGATGCAGCCAAAAAAGGTGACAAGGTCGCATTCAGGATACTCAATGAAATGATTGATGAGGTAGATCTTTCCATAAAAACAGCTGCAAAACGATGCAAAATAAAAGGGCTATTAAAAGTAGTGATGGTCGGTGGGATGTTTACTATGGATTTTCCGATGATCGAAGAACTGACAAAGCGTGTGCATAAATGGAATAAAAAAGTGACATTTGTGTCCCCAAGAGAAGAGCCGGTTCGTGCAGCTCTCCGTTTTGCAAAAAGCCAAAATTAAACACTTACCACTAGCTTTGCAGATAATCCATTTTCAGGATGAATAAATCGTCCTCCATTATTAAGCCATGTCTGCACATCTGTTGCTCCTTTTTGACTCATTTCGGAATGATATATTCCTGGATAGTTAAATAACGGTTCAAGCGCATCAGGTCTTTCTTTCAATAGCCATTCGTACCCAGCAGCTGCTGAAATTTCCGCTCGAGGAGCACCGCCATACGAATGAAATTCACGATAGGGCCGTGTCTTCGAGCCTGAATCCTCTGCCACATTTTCTGATACACTTGCTGCCCACCAGACAACCATTCCCTCATCTTTTACAAATGGCTCAATAGTCTCCCTTGGTAAAGCAACGGTAGGAATAACTAAATCGGCCCTGTTCGATCCTGTAGCTTCAGATAAGGCATATGACAAATCGTCATATCCTTCCTTTTCAGCTCTTCCGTCTGTTATAACTGTCCTGATTTGATCGGGGTTCACTCTTTGGATTGCATCAAGCTTTTCACGGTTTTTACCTACTACAACAATGCTAGCATCAGGAGCATACATTTGGTAAAACTGCATCATTAATAATGAGTTTGGTCCATCTCCAATAACGGCAATACTTCCTGGAACTTCACCTCTCTGGAGCAAGGGTCCGTGAGCTTGATATACACACGCAAGCGGTTCGAGACTTGTTGCAAGAATTCCGCGACGAAGCGGATCTGTTAGAATAAATTCTTCAAGATAGTGCGGAATTGGAGTGAGCGAATCTAACATCATTGGCATCTTTCCAGAAGTTGCGGTTCCGATTGCTTCAGTATGTCCGCGAGTAGCTTTGGGTAAGTTTCCATGGGGATGAGTATTTCTATTACATTGTTCTGGCCATCCCGTACTTGGGTCAATATGTTCTGCGCTCGAATGCCAGTCGCACAAATATGCTGGATTAAGAACCGCCATACTTCCTGAGCGAAAACCTGATTGGAAATTCATTGGTACAATTCGGCGCTCAAGATGTACCGGTCCAGAGCCGTTTGTTGGTACATACATTTGTACTGGTACGTTGGGTCGCTGGTGGTCTTCAAGCAGGTCTTCAATGATCCCCCACCCTTCATGAAATGGTGCCCCAACCATGATTCTTTGAATGTCTGCAGGATCACTCGTAAATCCTGCTGCAAGAGTGCGAGGTAAATATTGATGCAGCTTATGTTCATTTGCAGAGTCTTGCATAAACCTCGAAGGTACATCTCCACTCCCCATGTAATAGCCAATTTCGCTTGTGCACGACCCCCATTGTCTCATCTGGACAATTCCTACTCCTGGTGGTGGATTTCTCTGATATTCAACTTCAGTATGAGAAAAGTCTACATGGGCAGATCTTCGTCCATTTTCGTAAATTTGAACGTCTAAAAAACCGATTCGTGATGCTTCAGTTGCCATATTATGATTCATAATCATATACTATCATACTTGACTTTGTCAAGATTATTTGGTACTATAGGTTTTGATATTATTTATATTTCTTTACTATGGATTCACAAACTTTTCAACCTCCTGCTCTTCCATTATATACCGAAAAACCAATGGTAATGGTCGACTGTGATGATACCTTACATGATGCAGAAGATCACATTATGGCACGAACATGGAATGCACTTCTTGCCCCTTGGGGAGTAGTGTGGAAAAAATTTGAAGATTCAAATCTTGATGCGCGATTCATCACCGAACAAGAGCGCCCTGGAGTAGGTATTCGTCCCCTGGAAGTTGTCAAGCATTTTATGCAAAATATCGATGGACTTGAGATGTCTCCGTTTACAGCAGATGAAGCATTGATTTTAAAACTTGGCGTCAAAAAAGAAGATTTTGATAAGATGAAAGGTGATTGGAATTCATTACCACAAGAGGATCAGCTTGATCAATGGGCACGACTTCTTGAAACTTCAAGAAACTCACTTGGGGTAGAAATTGTGAAGGAATATGGCGTGAAGGAAATTCCAGGAGCAGTTGACCTTTTACGACGAATTCATGATGCTGGGTATTCAATAGGGATTGTTACCTCAGGATCTTTGTCTTATGCTCGTGAAGTATTGGGACAGCTTGGACTGGTACATCGTCACCCAGATGGTTCGATCACGGCAGATTACGACATGGTAGTAGCCGGAGATATGGTGAAAAAACCAAAGCCAGATCCAGAACCACTTGAGCATACTGTTGAGCTTATGAGAGGAATGCGAAGAATTAACCCTACGCCAGTTGCAATGTTTGGCGACTCCGGTTCTGATGCAAATTTTGCATTGAATACGGGGATTCCAAAAGTATTTATTCGTCGAAGTGAACATCTTTCTGAAGAGAAAGAGCATGCTTTAGCAACTAATTTAGGTGACAAAATAGCATTTCTCGATGATTGGCATGATTTTGACGTGGAGGCACTCCATGAGATAACTACCTCAATAGAAGGGCCAAGATTTCCGGGAACCGAAAGAAAGTAATTCTCTTCAAAATTGACACGAGACTGATATAATGATTGAGTTACGTAGTTTACACATATCATGAAAAAATCAGCACTCGTCACGGGAATATTAGGCCAAGATGGACCATATCTTGCGAAACTCCTTCTTGAAAAAGACTATAAAGTGTATGGGCTTATCCGCAGATACTCGAATCCTACATTCTCAAACCTTGAATATTTGGGAATCCAGGATCAGATTGAGTATGTGGATGGCGATATGACCGACGAAGCATCACTTATTAATGTAATAAAATCAATTCGACCTGAGGAAGTGTACAATCTTGCGGCGCAGTCATTTGTCGGAGCTTCATGGCAACAAGCAAAGCTTACCACTGAAGTAAACGCGCTTGGCGTGCTTTCACTTTTAAATGCAATCAAATTTTTCTCCCCCACGGCCAAATTTTATCAAGCATCAACTTCTGAGATGTTTGGCCTTTCAAATGATGATGGGTATCAAGATGAAAACACACCATTTCATCCTCGAAGTCCGTATGGAGTCGCCAAAGTGTATGCATACTGGATGACGGTAAACTTCCGCGAATCATACAATATGTTTGCGGCAAACGGGATACTTTTCAATCACGAGTCACCTCTTCGAGGCATAGAGTTTGTCACCCGAAAAATCACCGATGGCATCGCAAAAATAAAGCTTGGACTTGCCGAAGATATTCACCTAGGAAATCTTGATCCAAAACGTGACTGGGGATTTGCCGGAGACTATGTTGAAGCGATGTATCTGATGCTCCAGCAAGATGATCCTGATGATTATGTGGTGGCAACCGGTGAAACTCATAGTGTCCGAGATTTTGTCGAAGCTGCGTTTAAAGCTGCAGGCATCGAAGACTATAAACAATATGTCAAAATTGATCCGCGATATCAGCGACCAGCTGAAGTCCCCCATTTGCGCGGACGACTTGATAAAGTCACCAAGAAGCTCGGATGGAAACCAAAAGTCACCTTTGAAGAACTCGTCAAGATCATGGTTGATGCAGATATCCAGAGATACAAGAAGAAGAGTATGTAGTATGAAGTATATTGTTAGCCCAATTTGATCTATTTTTGGGATTTTTTCTTCTTAAATTATTATGTGAGGTGCAGGTTCAAAAGATGCGTCTCCGGTCAATACTCGATATACGGTTCCTTTTATTTCACCGGTTCGATAGTTTATTGCATCTGGTCCAACCATTGTTGGCATCGCAAATACAATTGCGTGGGTATGTTCTGGTATCATGCCAAATTCATTTGCCATCCGCATACTCCTACCTCCTTGTAGGTTCATCGGGACGATAAATTTTTCACCTTTTGCAAGATTTTTCTTTAGATATGCTCCAAGTTCTTTGGTTTGGTCTACAGTATTGTCTATGTTTTCTGGTGGTAATATATCGATACATTCTCCTGGAATAAATAAATTCTTTTTTTTACGAATTCTTTCCACCACGGCAACTTCATCTTCGCGGCCTGTATACACAATCCGGATTTTATGTTTTGCAACGGCTTGCCTAGCATCTTCCTTTAAATTGTTTAAAATGGGATCATCATTTGTTAGAACATGTTTTTCTAAGAAAAGTAGCAGGTCATGATCAGACCAATTTTCTCTAATTCCAGCTATGACAATTGCTAGTATTGCAGCCTGGTCATCCCTCAATCGGTCTGCAGCAACCATGGCAGGATCATTCTGATATCTATCCTTTTTTCTGTCATGGTAATAATCTCCTGGTGCAGAATACACAACTACGAGGTCAGTATCATGTGCGATTAGTCTGATTTTTCTCAACCGTTCTTCAGGTGGTTCTCTAGAAATCGTCTCGTATGTATCCATTTCATCGATGCAATCGTCTACTAGTTTTTCGATTTCAAGATTCGCCAATCCAATAAATTTTTTATGGTCACTTTTCGCTCGTTCTATTTCACCTGGTTTAATATTTTTGTCTAGCTCTTCTTTTTGATAGAGAGCCCTGAGAATTACATCTGCTTTGGGTAATGTATCTCTGGTATAAAATTCTTTTCGACGATCCGGGATTAAGGACAACTTTTCGTGAGTTATCGAACTGTATGGAATGGGTTCAGAGTCTGTCATGGAGTAGATTATACTGCAAATCTTTTGTAAAATTGGAGCCACATATGAAAGCTGATAAAGATCTCAATTCACAGCAAGAGCACCTCTCCTCGACCTCGTATGATCTCAGGATCACGAATCTGGCTCGGTTTATTTATTGTAAAATTACATTTTGTCATCCTGAATTCATTTCAGGATCTAAAAAAAAGACGCCGAAACAAGTTCGGCATGACGACACTTCCCCTTTGGATTCGCAGGACAAGCGATTTCTTGATGTTGGGGCGGGTAATGGACTTTTCCTGAAGTTTTTTAAGGCAAAAGGGTTTAAAGTTGCTGGATTTGAGCTGGAAAAACAGAACGTTCAGAATATGAAGCGTGACCCGATATTAACACATGAAAATATTACACAAGGAGATATAACCAAACTCACTGGAAAACAAGAGTACGACGTGGTGATGGCAAGTGATGTTATTGAACATATCAGAGACGATGTGCTGGCGATCAAAAACCTGTGGTCGTTTGTCAAGCCTGATGGATTGATGATTATTACCGTACCGGCACATTCATTTCTCTACGGAAAACGTGATGAAAAATGGGGGCATTATAGGAGATATGATATGAAGGTATTACTTGAGAAAATTGAGAATGCAATTTGTTCTTCTGTCATTCCCGACCTTGATCGGGAATCCATGGATCCCCGCATTCGCGAGGATGACAGCGTCGGATACCACGTCGTCTTTGCCACACAATGGAATATTGTCGGATTTTATCTGTACTTTCTGTTTGAAAAAATCCTCCATAAGCCCATTAATGAAAATATGAGATACAGCAATTCTCTTTTAAGTAGATCAATTCGTACTATTCTCGACAAGATACTTCGACTTGAAGAGATGCTGGGAGGGGTTCCTCTGGGACTTACTTTGGTTGTTGGGGTGAGGAAGGTTTGCCAATCATAAAGCTCTCCATCACATAGTCATAGATTTAAGTGCCACTCCATTTATTGTTCTTCAGACACATCACCTTTTGGATGTTTTATTGTATAATACACATTTAATGTGTAGCAAAAAAGAAGCTCTATTGCTTCTCGAAAAGAGTGCCACCTCGCTTTTTCGAGGAAATGGATTTACTGCTCAAGACAAATCAAGGGAGACATATGATAACAATAAATCTCCTTTGCAGCCTCCGTACAACGAAGAATTATTTCCACAGGTGATTGAGGTTATTGAAAGATTTCCTTCGAGATATATAAAGCCTGTGCAATATTGGGACAATCAGCCGTACAATCCTCATGTTCTTATAGCATCTACAATACAGTTTTTTGATGATCATAATGGTCCAGTCATCTCAGATTCCCATCCACCTTCATGCGATATCCAAAGGTATATGGAGTATGTTTTGCAATCTCCGAGGCCTCTTACCGTTCCTAAGCAACTTGAACAATTGTTAATAATTGCCAAGGGAAATATTTGTGGAGCTTCTCATGTTGGGTATCTTGCTCATCGAATCGGTGCCAGAGCAGCAGATAGCAGATTGTATCCTGATATACCTTTCGGGCTTTCAGATACTAGTTTTTGGACAAATAAAATGACTCATTTTGATGAGTGTGACAGTAGTGCTAGTGATCCAGCGGGTGATGCCTACTATTTTTGGACACAGTTTCATGCATCGGTGACGTTGGGTGCACTTCCTGACAAAATTTCCCAAGTATATGTTAATATTCTTTTCGGCAATGGATTGAAGATAATGACTGCAGCAAGAAACGCAGTGAATAAGCCAATAACCTCATCTCATTTCGTAGCTTCGATGTATGGTCGTGAATGTGGTAAAGGTACTCTTTCTTTCTGCTCTGAGCAATAGAAGAATCGGACAGAAATAATTTGTCCAAACTGGTTGTCTAGATCTCATGTTTTCTTTTTCTGAGTAGTCTTCCCAACGTTATACAATTGGTGACCCATACTTGATCATTGGTATTTTTTTGCCTGCTGCATACTTGATTTGGTGAATTATTGCAAAAGAAGAGATGAATAAACTGAGTAGAATGATACTTTTTTCATACATTTACTATAAATTTTTTTATAGTTTAGGAATGATAAATGATGTGTTATTTAGTAATAAGAATTAAATATTTTGCATACAGTAAAAAGTCATAAAATCCCCTCAAAAATCCTGCGATTACTCCCCGCGTACCATCTTTATATCCTTTGTGCCAGATCATCCACCGAGCAAAAACGTATGCAGGTTGGAAAATCATTTTTATGAAAGCAGTTTGATAGGATTCATGCAATTGCTTTGCCTCCATTGTCGTATATACATTGAATTTGGAAATAGCGTCGCTTAGTGTTGGGTGAGAATAATGAAGAAGAGGATTTTTCAAGTATCCAATTTGTCCATCAACTTTGAATTGTTCATGAACTTCAACTATTGGGTTAAACCGTGCATATTTTGGTTTAAAAAGGCGCACCAGTCGGTCATATGCCCAGTCGCCACCTTTCAAGAATTCACCCATGAAATATTGGCTCCGAGGAGCGCCATAAGCAACAAGAGAACTTTCAGTGGAAATTGAACCTTGAGAATTGAGTATTGACATAATTTCTTTTTTCAATTCCTCAGTCACTACTTCATCAGCATCAACGCGAATCATCCAGTCTGTTGTTGCATGGTCTATCGCCCAATTAATATTTTTTTGTACGGAGATAAAGTTTGGATCTGTACTTTTATTCAGTTCAATCACGTCTGCCCCAAGGTTTTTGGCGATCTTTCCTGTTTTATCATCCCCCATCCAAAGAACCTGGACTTTATCACACCACAAAAGGCTTTTTATACACCGTTCAATATTGTGATCTTCATTATAGGCAGGGATGATTGCGGTGATTGATTTAGACATAAATGCGTATGATGTTTATATTATAATGTTTAATATCGTAATATATGGCTCGTAAAATGTTTAAAAATCTTTTTTCTTTATTA
>Ga0210006_1001673_pt1 | contig 15160 bp, 18 predicted proteins | sample CryGey02umfilter_2_FD_185452 | JGI IMG/M metagenome (GOLD analysis project Ga0210006, IMG submission 185452) | Groundwater microbial communities from aquifer in Utah, USA - Crystal Geyser 4/10/14 0.2 um filter (SPAdes) (version 3) | ecosystem: Environmental > Aquatic > Deep subsurface >... | reverse complement strand
CTTTATTTAATTTATTATTCTCTTCTTCACGGTTATCACCGCCAAAATTGTCGTTTGGTTGTGAGTTGTTTAGCATGGGAATTTTAATCTTATAACTTGTAGCTTGTAACTTATAACTTGTAACTTGTAACTTGTAACTTGTAACTTAATTATATTTTTCTTAAGATTCCCCAGAGCATTCCACCAATATCTTCGGCAAGTCTTATGGCTTTTTTATAATCTTCCACGGGATAATAATTCTCCTTAAAAGAAAAATGAAGTAGATATTTAGCTTCTTTTAATGACCCATAAGATATTTCCAAAAAATTCTTATAAACCTTATCTCTTTTTCTCGCATAACCTTCTATATAATTCAAAATTACCGATAAAGCAGCCCGTCTAAGCTGGGAAGTAATACCGTATAATTCATCTTTGGGAAAACTTCTTGTAATTTTATAAGAAAAATGAGCAAATTCATCCATTTTATGTTTTAAATCTTCATGAAATTGCGACATAAGAAATAAGTTTCAAGTTACAAGCTATAAGTTCCAAGTTGTTGATATAATTATAACATATTTCAAATAAATTATCCAAATGTTTTATCCACATCTGCAAACCCCGTTAAAAAGGTTTTGCGTGTTAGCGGTTTTAGACCACCGATAGCGCCAGATTTTTTAACCCCGTTAGAAAACTTTTCTAATGGGGTTAACATCTAATTTTATTAAAGGCTTTCTTTTAACGGGGTAAAAATAATTTAATAACACCTGCCAATCTTCAATTGACAGCTCTTGCGCCCTTATTTTGGGGTTAAATCCGGCTTTTGTTATTTTTTCCTCCGCTTGCAGATGGCTTAAATGATAACCGGAAGCTAAATTATTCTTAAGCATTTTTCTCTTGGCGCTAAAGCCGATTTTAACCAAATGAAAAAATTCTTTCTCACCTCCCCCAACCCCCTCCCTGCCTTGCCGGCAGGCAGGCTTCATAAGGAGAGAAATTTTTTGCCCCCTCCCCTCGCGAAGGGGAGGGACGGGGTGGGGTATTATTCTCACAATCGCGCTGTCCACTTCCGGCTTAGGCCAAAAATTATCAGCCGGCACTATTCGCATTATTTCCGGCCGGGCAAAATATTGCACTGATACGGCCAACAGGCTCATCTTGCCCGGCTTAGCCACAATCCTTTCGGCCACTTCTTTTTGGAGCATTAAAACCATTAATTCGGGTTTATGCTTGGCAGAAAGGAATTTTCTTAAAAATATTGAAGTTATATTATAAGGTAGGTTGGCAACAATCTTATATGAATCATGGATTATGAATAATGAATTATGAGTTTTATTTTTAAAATCTTTATTCTCTAATTTATTATTTAAAATACTTAATCCAAGAATATTCTCATTAATCACCTCCACATTTCTAATCCCCCGCGCTTTTAAGCCGATGCGCGATACTTCCGCCAGCTTATCGTCCAATTCAACCGCAATCACTTTCTTGGCCCTGGCCGCTAATCTGGCTGTTAAAAAACCCAATCCCGGCCCCACTTCTAAAACAATGTCGCTTTTTTTAAGTTCAGCCACGGCTATAATCTTATCATAAACATCTTCTTTAATTAAAAAATTCTGCCCGCGGGAACGGGCAGGCTTTATATGGTATAAATCGCACAACTGTTTTGTTTGCTTTAAAATGTCCATTAATGTTTATCTCTTATTACTTAGGACCATCGTTAAATTCAATACTTTTTATTAATTTATCATAAATATTAATATAGTTATCATTTTCCGCAGTTGTGAATAATGATAATCTTAAATATTTTCGCGAGCCAATTTTTATACTTGTTGTCTTTTCATACGCTCTTTGGTATTGATAAGAATTCTCATAAGAATCTTTATTATTAACTGTTAATTCTTTATCGGTTAAAGTTTTAACTTCTTCTTTGTCTGCGATTCTGAATTTATTAACATCATAATCATCGCTTGTTTCAATATATTGTATAAAAATTACGCTTTTGTCTTCAAGGATAAAATCCCTATTGGCATCAGTTAAATATACTACATTCGGCGAGGATTCATACTTTTTTATTTTCCAGTCAGAAGGATATGCAAATGAATAGTTATTCTCCGGAGAAATATATTTCCTCATATTATTTTCCGTAAGAATTGTATTATTTTCAACAATATTTTCACTTGAATATTCTGGCTTAATTATATGCTCATTAATTTTAGCTAAATCATTATTAGTTATGCCTAATCCTAATTTTCTCATAATATCAAAGGCGTCCTGAGGCCTGCCTAAATAATATCTTTTAAAATCATTCGGGTTTACATACCAGGCTTCGCCGTTATTCTCAACTTGCAACAAAATTCTACCGGCTAAATCTTTTGCCAATTTATTATCTATTATTAACTTTCCTTCTCCCTTAGGATTAAAATTATTTAACGCCTCCTCTTTATCCGTATAGCCATCGCTATCGGAATCCGGATTATTAATATCAGTTCCAATGCTTATTTCAATATTATCCGGCAATCCATCCTTATCAGTGTCTAAACCATTAAAATTCGCCTTTGCTAACGCTATTTTATTTATATCAATATTTTTTACGCCTAATCCTAAATCTCGCATTAAATTAAATGCGTCTTGAGGCCTGCCTAAATAATATCTTTTAAAATCATTCGGGTTTACATACCAGGCTTCGCCGTTATTCTCAACTTGCAACAAAATTCTACCGGCTAATCTTTCAGCTAAAACATTTTCCGCTGTTATTTTTTTAGCTAAAAATGATGAAATAAAAGTAATAATTAATAATATAACTAAAATATTTACCTTATAATTTTTCATAAATTAATATTAAAGTGATATGCCTATTATTCCTAATTGAATAGCCGGGCCAGGATAAACAGGGGTAGCAAATAAACCTAAAATTTGATAACCAATATTAACAGGCGTAATAGGCATAATTAATCCTACCGTTGGTATGCAAACTTGCGTGGCGCTAAAACCGAAAGGAATAACATACATAACGCTCACTATCGGATTAGCTTGACACAACGCGGCAACACATAATGGATTAGGTACTGGCGGCGGGGTACATACAGATACTGTTATTATCCTTCCGCCAACTTGAGTACCATAAGTAGTAATACCGGTAGCTTTGGCATTTATATCTATTAAATTTGATATTATAATAAAAATTAATAGCAATACTATTAACCAATAAAAATAATTCTCTATTTTTTTTAGTATATTAATTAACATAAAAAATTAATTTATAAAATAATTATTAATTTTACTTAATTATATCATATTTAAATTAATTTCTCTATATTTTAATCATAAAATATTAATCATCAGAGAGGCAAATGCCGCTAATATAAAAGTCCAATTTAAGCCCAAAAATATCAAAATTATAATAGCAACCATAAGCCGAGCAGGTTCGCGGCAATGAATTGGATAGTCCGTCCGGTAAATAAAGCCACAAATCCTTGGGACTGGCCACCGTTAAAATAATGAAATTTATACATATTTCACAACTATATTTATTAATTTTCCTTTTACAAATATTATTTTTACAACTTCTTTCCCATATAGCCACTTTTTTATTTTTTTACTGGCTAAAGCCTTGGCTTTGGCCTTGCTTTCGGAAATATCCGCGTCTACGGCAATAATATCTCTTAATTTCCCGTTAATCTGAATTACTAAATTTATAGTTTCGTCTTTAATTAATTTTTCGTCATACTTCGGCCAGTTTTGCCTGAAAATAGATTGCTCATATTTCTTTTTTTCAGCTTTATCCTCCGTAGCTTTAGCGAAGGAGGACCAAATATCTTCAGTAATGTGGGGAGCGAAAGGACTTAATAGAATTATGAATAATGAATAATGAATAATAAAAACTTCTTTTTCTTTTTCCAGTTCATTGGCCAGTATCATCATGGCGCTGATAGCGGTATTGAAACGAAAATTCTCAATATCTTCCGCCACTTTTTTAATAGTCTTGTGAAGCATACTCTCTATTTTCTTATTCATAATTCCTGATTCATGATTCATGATTCTTTCCCGCAATTTCCATACTTTCTCCAAAAATCTTCTCACGCCGATCACGCCCTTAGTATCCCAAGGAATTGCCTGATTAAACGGGCCCATAAACATCTCATATATTCTAAAAGTATCAGCTCCATATTTATCAACTACTTCATCCGGATTAATAACATTCCCGCGAGATTTAGACATTTTTTCTCCGCCTTCGCCTAAAATCATTCCATGCGAAGTCCTTTTTTTGTACGGCTCCGCGCCGCATTCTTTTGGAATTACCCCGATATCATACAAAAACTTATACCAAAAGCGGGAATAAAGAAGATGAAGAGTCGTATGCTCCATTCCGCCATTATACCAATCAACCGGCGCCCAATATTTTAATTTCTTTTTATCCGCTAATTCTTTTTTATTATTGGGATCAATATAGCGCAAAAAATACCATGAAGAACCCGCCCAATTAGGCATAGTGTCGGTTTCTCTTTTAGCGGGACTCTTGCATTTCGGACATTTAGCATTGACCCAATCCGTAATCGCGGCTAACGGAGATTCGCCGGTATCAGTCGGCTCATATTTTTCTATATCTGGCAATCGCCATTTATTTGTATTTAAAACTTCCTCTTCAGATGCCGGAACTATACCGCACTTTTCACAATGGTACATGGGAATTGGCTCGCCCCAATATCTTTGTCTGGAAAAAACCCAATCACGCAGCTTATAATTTATTTTTTTCTTGCCCATGCCTTTTTTCTCCAGCCATTCTGCCATTTTCTCTCGCGCTTCGCGGGATTTCATGTTTGAGTATTCCCCAGATTCAATAAGTATTCCATCGGCAATAAAATATTCGTGTCCTATAATATCTGATAATTTTTGGTGTGTTTCCTTGCCGGGTTTAATAACTTGCTTTATCGGCAGATTATATTTCTTCGCAAATTCAAAATCTCTTTCATCATGCGCCGGCACAGCCATGACCGCGCCCGTGCCGTAATAGCCCAAAACATAATCAGCGACAAACAAGGGTATGGCTTCGTTATTAAAAGGATTAATAGCTTTTATGCCTTTTAATTCCACGCCGGTTTTTTCTTTTGATAGTTCCACGCGCTTCAATTCCGTCTTATTCCGCGCTTTGATAATATATTTTTCCACCTCTTTGTAATTTGCAATTTTATTTTTTAATTTGGCTATCAATTTATGCTCCGGGGCAATAACAGCATACGTCATACCAAATACAGTATCCAGACGGGTGGTGTAGACACTAATGCTTATGCCATTGCGAGGAGCCGAAGGCGACGCGACAATCTCGGTTAAACCATCTTTACGAGATTGCTTCGCTTCGCTCGCAATGACAATGGACAATTCAAACTCCGCTCCTTCCGAACGACCGATCCAATTAATTTGCTGGGATTTTATTCTCTCCCAATAATCAACTTTTCCCAAATCTTTAATTAGCCGGTCGGCATAAGCGGTAATTTTCAACATCCATTGCTCTTTTTCTCTTTTTTCTACCTCGCCTCCGCACCGTTCGCATTTTCCGTCAACCACCTCTTCATTGGCAAGACCAATTTTACAATCAATGCACCAGTTAATAGGCATCTTATCTTTATACGCTAATCCTTTTTCATAAAATTTTAAAAATATCCATTGAGTCCATTTATAATATTCGGGGTCGGTGGTAATCACTTGCCGCGACCAATCAAAAGAAAAACCCAAACTTTTCAATTGTTTGGTAAAGGTCTTAATATTTTTCTTCGTGGTGATAGCGGGATGGACGCCGGTTTTAATGGCATAATTTTCCGAAGGCAAACCAAACGCGTCAAATCCGATAGGATATAAAACGTTATAACCTTCCATTTTCTTTTTACGCGCCAGAATATCCAAAGCCGTATAGCTTCGGGGATGCCCGACATGCAAACCCTCTCCGGAAGGATAAGGAAATTCAATTAATAAATAATACTTTTTTTTCTTATAATCATCCTCCGCTTTATATAACCCTTCTTCCTCCCATTTTTTCTGCCATTTGGATTCAATTTTTTTATGATTATATAATGGCATATTTGTATTAAAATTTTTAATATCTAAATTTTTGAAAATTATAGAATTAAGACATTGTTTAAAAATTAAAAATTATAAAATTAAAAATTAATTATAATCCCTACCGGCGCGTGGTCAGAGCCAATTATTTTATCCAAAATAAAAGCTTTTTTAACCTTATTTATTATATTAGCGGAAACTAAAAAATAATCAATCCTCCAGCCGATATTTCTGGCGCGCGCGCCAAAGCGGTAGCTCCACCAAGAATACTGTATTTTATTGCCGTTAAAATGCCGAAAGGTGTCAATGAATCCGGCCTTAATAAATTTATCCATCCATTTCCGCTCTTCATTAGTAAAGCCGGGATTGCCGATATTTTCCTTGGGATTGGTTAAATCTATTTCCTTATGAGCCACATTAAAATCACCGGTAATAATTAATGGTTTTTTTTTCTCCAATTTTTTAGCGTATTTTAAAAATTCTTTATTAAATTCCTGCTTATAATCCAAGCGCGACAATTCATGGTTGGCATTGGGAAAATAAATATTTAAAAAATAAAATTTATCAAATTCCAATGTTTGTAGCCGGCCTTCATCGTCAAATTTTTTTATGCCCATTCCCTTGCTTGGAAGTCTTGCTTCCAAGTTGCTTCCAAGTTGCTTAACCAATATGGCCGTACCGCTATAACCGGGACGTCGGGCCGAATGCCAATATTCCTTATATCTGGGAAAGTTAAATTTTTCTTTTAATACGGCTTCATCGCTTATCTTAATTTCCTGCAAAGCTAAAATATCCGGGCTGGCTGTTTTTAAAAAATTCAAAAAACCCTTCTTGACCGCCGCCCTGATGCCGTTTACGTTCCAAGATAAAAATTTCATAAATGTAAAAATAAATTTTATTCTTATTTTTATTCTTGTTCTTATTTTTTTTCTTTAATTATCTTCTGCAACCTTTTCACCCCCGCCCCACTGACTTTCATTGTCCGCTTCTTCTTTTTATCCCTTCGGCAATATTTTTTTTCAATGGCTGTCTGTAAATTATTTAATTTTTGATTATCCATAAATTATGTTATAATATTATCACTGGCAAACTCCATTAGAAAGGTATTGTTTGTAGTTAGCTTAAGCCACCGACTTAGCCAAAGGATTTTTTCTAACGGGGTAAATGCCTATATTAAATATAAAACATATATTATTAAACATCAATGGAGCAGATTAAAAATAAACCTTGGCATAAAAATTGGCTTGGCCGCATTTTGATAATAATAGGCGTTTTTATACTAATAATTCTTACCGCCTTTATATTTTTAATTATTGATATTATCAGGCATCCGCAAAATAAAAAAATAAGCAATAATATAACCGCCAATGAACCAAACCAAAAAATTGCCGAAGGGGGGGATAATTATTGGTTTGGATCAGCCAATCCTGAAATTACCATAGTTGAATTCAGCGACTTTGCCTGCCCCTATTGCGAACAATCTTATTCAAAAATACGGCAAATAAGCTTAAAATATAAAAATGAAGTAAAGTTAATTTATCGGGATTTTCCCTTAAGGCAGGCCTATTCCATTGACTTGGCTATGGCCGGACGTTGCGCCGGAGAACAGGGCTTATTCTGGCTGATGCATGATAAATTATTTCAAAACCAAGGAGTAAACACGGCCGATGAATTGATAAAATTAGCCAATCAAATCGGGGCGGATATAAATAAATTCACCGGCTGTTTAAATGGAAAAAAATATGCATTCGCTATCCAAAAAGACATTGCTGACGCCGAAAAATTAGAGGTAAGCGGAACTCCCACCTGGTTTGTGAACGGAAATAAAATAGAAGGCGATTTGCCGCTTGATTTATGGGAAGAGATTATTAATATGAGATAATTGAGATTATTGTGCTTATTGTGATTATTAAGATATTAACAATTCTATCCTAATAATCCTAAATATCCCAAAAAATTTAAAAATCTCACAATTAAATATGGTTCAAATAAGGATACATGGGCGCGGAGGGCAAGGAGTGGTAACCGCGGCGGAATTAATCGCTATGGCCGCTTTTGCTGATGGAAAAATTTCACAGGCCTTTCCTTCTTTCGGCGTGGAAAGAACCGGAGCGCCGATTGAAGCTTTCGCCAGAATTGACAATAAGCCGATTAGGACGCGCGAACATGTCTATCATCCGGATGTTTTGATTATCCAAGACCCGACGCTTCTGGATTCTGTTGACGTGGCCAAAGGATGCGATAATAACACTTTGGTGATTATAAATACCGCCAAGCTCAAAAAAGAAATAAAAATAAATTTGCCCCCAAAAAATATTTTCAATGTTGATGCCACTAAAATAGCGCTGGCAATAATCGGCAAAAATCTTGTTAACACCACTATTTTGGGAGCATTTGCCAAAGCCACCGGTTATGTTAGCTTAAATTCTTTGGAAAAGGCCATTAAGGAAAAATTTAAAGACAAAGGGGAAAGTATTATCACAAAAAATATAAATGCCATTAGGCAATCGTATAAACTATAAATATAAATTATGAAAATTAACATAACAGCCAAGCCGGGTACAACCATAAAAAATAAAACCGGCGGGTGGCGGACATTTATTCCGTCTACCGATTATAATAAATGCACCAGTTGCGGCACTTGCGCCAAGGTTTGTCCCGAGGGCTGTATCGCTATGGAAAATATTAAGGCGCATAAAAAAGAAAAACCGGTAACGGATTACGATTTTTGCAAAGGCTGCGCCGTCTGCGCCGTGGAATGCCCGATTAAGGCGATAATTATGAATTTAGATGAAAAGTAATCAGTAAAATTTTTGTAATTTTTAATTTTATAATTTTATAAATAATTTTTAATGATTTAATTTTTAAAAATTTAAAAATTAGAATTTATTTAAAAATTACAAATTACAAAATTAAAAATTGTGACAAATTATGAAAAAAAATAAATTTAAATCCCAACCATCCCAAATATTAGAAGGTTCCCATGCCATTGCCCTGGCTATAAAAAATATCCGGCCAGCGGTCGTTTCCGCTTACCCCATCACTCCGCAGACCCATATCGTGGAAGATCTGGCAAAATTTAAAGCAGATGGCGAAGCTGATTTTAAATACGTGAGGGCGGAAAGCGAATTCACGGCCGCCTCCATCGTAGCCGGGGCGAGCGCCACCGGCGCGCGCGTTTATTCCGCTACCAGCTCCCAAGGGCTTCTTTTAATGACTGAAGTTATATTTAATATTGCCGGCATGCGCCTGCCGGTGGTGATTACTTGCGCCAATAGGGGCGTATCCGCGCCCATTACCATTTGGAACGACCAGCAAGACGCGATAACCATCAGAGATGCCGGCTGGATAATGCTGTTTGCGGAAAATCATCAGGAAGCGGTTGACCAGCATATTATGGCTTATAAGCTGGCGGAAAATTTAAAACTGCCGGTAATGGTTAATATTGACGGCTTCACTCTGACTCATACTTATGAGCCGGTATTTATTCCGGATAGAAAACAAATAAAAAAATATCTGCCTGATTACCAGCCGGCAAAGGGGCAGTATCTTGATGCGGCTAATCCGGTTACTTTGGGCTCTTTTGCCCAGCCGTCTTATTATATGGAAATCCGGCAGGACCTCCATAATGATTTAATGAGCGCGCTTGATTTGGTTAATAAGGAATATGAAAAATATCATAAACAAATCCGTCATCCTGAACAGAGTGAAGGATCCCGCGGATCTAAAACTCAACCTGATTCTTCCCCTTCGGCGCGACTCGGGGTCAGAATGACAATAGAGAATAACGGACTGCTTGAATACTACGGGCACAAGCATCCTAAAATTATTTTAATCGCCATGGGATCGGTAGTCGGCACTATTAAAGACGCGGTTGATGAAATTAATGATAAAATCGGCTTCCCCAATGCGGTGGGAGTGTTGAAAATAAAATGCTTCCGGCCCTTTCCATCCGCAGCGGTACTGCAAATATTAAAGAATTGCAAATATGCCGGGGTGATAGATAAATCCATATCGCTTGGCTCAATCGGACCGCTCGCTCTGGATGTTAAAACAGCCGCCCAAGGAAATATAAAAACCATTATCAGAAGTTTTATTGTCGGCTTGGGCGGACGCGATGTTACTAAAAATATAATTAAAAAAATTATAAAAAAAATTAAATCCGTTGGCGATGGAGCAAATTTTATTGGGAATTAAAATAATTCACACTTTCACAATTCCTAATTCATTATTCATAATTTAAAATCATTATGAAAAAACTTCCTAACATCATTACCCTGTTATTTCTCTTTATTTTCGCTCTCCAATTAACCAGTTTGGTTTTTTTAACAGTTATGCCGAAAATCAGCCGAGCGGATGATGGCGGGAAAACAAATATTAATTTTACTCCGCAGGTGGAACTTGGAAAATTTAAAAAGGATGTTGCCGTGCCGGTCACCGGCAATACCCTGGGCGAATACATATTGGAAATATATAAATACGCGGTGGGGGCGGTGGGAATTATCGCCACGGTGGTGATGATGTTCGGCGGCATCTTGTGGATTGTCGCCGGAGGCAACGCGGAAAGAATCGGCAATGCCAAGTCCTGGATCGGCGCCGCTTTGACCGGCTTAATTTTAGTAATGACATCTTATTTAATTTTATACACCATAAATCCGGCGCTGGTGGAATTTAAGACGCTTAATATTACTAAAGTAGAAGAAAATAAAGGCTTTGTTTATTATCCAGCGGCTCTTTGGAAATGCGGTTATCCGTCAGAATGCCAAAGTATTGATACCAATTGGACATTTATAGATAATTCAAAATGCGATGAACTTAAAATTCCCAAGCCGACTGATCCGGTTTGCCCGAAACCTAAAGATTATGTTTGCTGTTATCAATACGGCCCCAAACTGGGGGGTAGCTGGTCATATGATGATAAAATTTCTCAACAAACAGGAGACGCTTCGGCTTCGTTAAATTTATTGCTTGGTTGCATGAGAAATAAATTGCCGGTTCAAGTCGGCAGAATAAGTTCCATCAGCGACAGTAATTATGTAAATAATTTAGGGCCTTGCAATAGCACTACCTCTTGTCCTTTGGATAAATGCGTCCATGAATGCGCCGGTTGCCATTATGGCGGAGGTATTCCTAACGCTAAATCTATGGCAGTAGATTTTGGCGATGAAGAAAACGCTAAATGGATTAAAACGGCCGCGGAAGAATGCGGCGCCGGATTTATAAAAAATGAAGGCGATCATATCCATGTCAGCACAGAAGACTGCCTGAAAAATTAAAAAAATAAATTTTCCATAATTCCTAATTCATAATCTTTATGAAAAAAATCGCAAATATAATCACCCTAATATTCCTTTTCATCTTTGCTCTACAATTAGCCAGTTTAATATTCTTTTCCATCGCGCCTGAAACCGGGCAAGCATTGGAATTACAAGTGCCAATCGGCGATACGAAAACCATAGATATTAACAAACCTAATCCCATCGGCGATTATATCCAGGCGGTTTATAAATACGCGGTGGGGGCGGTGGGAATTATCGCCACGGTGGTGATGATGTTCGGCGGCATCTTGTGGATCGTGGCCGGAGGCAACGCGGAAAGAATCAGCAATGCCAAGTCCTGGATCGGCGCCGCTTTGACCGGCTTAATTTTAGTAATGACATCTTATTTAATTTTATACACTGTTAATCCTAAATTAGTGCAGTTTGAGCCGATAAATATTGCTAAAGTGAAGGATAAAAGTAATTGTAATATTAAACCTGACAATCCTACTTATATAACAGGTGATAAAAGATATTTATGCGCTGATATATTGGGAAGCAATTGGATAACTATATTTGATAAAAATATTTGTGCAAAAAATATATTTGAACCTAATTTTAATCAAACTTTTAGAACATTGTGCTGCCAACAAGTAACTGCTACAGCAACTACTACAGTACCTACTAATAATTACAAATGGGCAGAACAGCAAACAACTTGTGAAGAATTATACGGAAAGGGAAATTGTGAAGAAACTGATAATTCTAAATGCGGAAATAATTTGGGTTCAAATAGTATTTGTTGCTGGCATCAGTAGTAATTATTATATATTACTTATTAAATAAATAACCCTGCCGCAAGCGGACGGGGTATTATACAGACACCCCCCCCTGTCATTGCGAGGAGCGACAGCGACGAAGCAATCTCATAAATCGCTCTAAATGAGATTGCTTCGCTCCGCCCGCAGTGACAATAAAATAATATGATTCGCTTTACCAAATACGCCGAGCAAAAATTTGATATCTTAAACAAGCATAAAGTTTTTATTACCCGCGAACAAGTGGAAGACGCTGTTAATTTGCCTGAAAAGTTAGAGAAAAAAAACAAATATCTGCTGGCCCGAAAAGAAGGGGTTAAGGTAATTTATAAAAAAGAAAGTGAGATAATAAATATTATCACGTTTTACCCGGTAAAAAATTAGAATAATGAATTACGAAGCATGAATAATGAATAATAAAAAAATAAAATTATAAATAATATTCAGTATAAACTTAATTCATAATTCATAATTCACTATTCAAACATATGATCTACGACCATGAAGCCAATATAATATGCCTGGAAGTCGCCAAGGGGAAAATTCATAATGCCAAAGAATTCGGTAATTTTATAATCCATATATCAAAAGCCGGCAAGCCGATACTGATAGAAATATTAGATGGGTCAAAATTCATCGGGCAGATGGATAAAGTTAAAAAAATAAAAAAATTCAGCGAAGAAATAGCAACTGCTAGCTAAATTAGAATAATGAATCATGAAGCATGAATAATATAAAAAATTACTAATTCATTATTCATAATTCATTATTCAAAAAAAATTATAAATTATCACCGCCTCTGCGGGATCCCGCCCTCTAATAAATAATATAAGTGGCGGGAAAAATTTAATATATGCCTACAAAAATAATCACTAAATTAAAAACAAAACAAATGCTCTCCCCCGGCCACCGCGCTTGCGCCGGCTGCGGCCAGATGATTGCGGCCCGCACGGTCGCCCAAACGCTGGGGCCTGATACTATAATCGCCAATGCCACTGGCTGTCTGGAAGTCACCACCACTCCTTATCCGGAAAGCTCGTGGGGCATGCCCTGGATACATTCCCTATTTGAAAACGCGGCCGCCATCGGCTCGGGAATTAAAACGGCTCTTAATTATAAAAAAAATAACCATACCAAAGTCGTTGTCCAAGGCGGGGACGGAGCCACTTTTGACATCGGCCTGGGGCTGATATCGGGGATGTGGGAAAGGCAAGAAGACATTCTTTATATCTGTTATGATACCGAGGCGTATTCCAACACCGGCATTCAGGCATCCGGCGCCACCCCTTGGGCGGCCAATACCACCACCACTCCGGCCGGCAAAGGTCCGGCTATAGAAGCCATCGGCTCGCAGCAAAGAAAAAAAGACATGATTGCCATCGCTCTGGCCCATGGCCTGCCTTACGTGGCTCAAACCACGGCCGGCTTTCCTGATGATATAGTTAAAAGAGTCAAGAAAGCTTTAAGCATGCGAGGCCCGTCCTATATCCAAATCCTTACTCCATGCATTCCGGGCTGGAGCATTCATTCCAGCTTGGCGATAAAAATGGGAAAATTAGCGGCGCAAACCGGACTTTATCCCATACTGGAATATGTTAACGGCCGGCTCGCTGATAAATTAAAAGTGCCTAAGCAAAAAATAAAAGTTGAAAAATATTTAGAGCCGCAAGGCCGGTTTAAGCATCTTTTCAATTCAGCGATCGGCAAAGAACAAATTAAGCATATTCAGCGGGAAGCGAATAAAAATATTTTAAAGTATGGATTATAATATTTATTATCATACAAAAAAGACGCTTAAATTAAACGTCTTTTTTAATAAAAATTATATATTATTTATTATATTGTTTTCTATTATAGCCAGTACCGGCCGGAATCAAACGGCCGATAATCACATTCTCTTTCAGGCCTCTTAAATAATCAATTTTACCCATGATGGCCGCATCTATTAACACTCTAGCTGTCTCTTGGAAAGAGGAAGCGGACAAAAAGCTGTCTGTAGTCAAAGACGCTTTGGAAATCCCTAATAATAATACTTCCCCTTTTGCCTCTTTTTTCTTATCTCTCTTGGCCGCCTCATTAGCCAGATTAAAAACCGCTCTTTCAATTATTTCTCCCGGCAGCAAATCCGTATCGCCGGAGTCAATTATATAAATCCTAAAAAACATCTGCCTGGCTATGATTTCAATATGCTTGTCATTTAATGGCTGCCCTTGCGAAGAATAGACATATTGAATTTCTTTTATTATATATTTTTGAGTGGCTGATTTTCCCCTTAATATGTATAATTGCTGCAAATCAACGCTACCTTCAGTCAATTGGTCTCCCTTTTTTACCATATCTTTATCCTTAACCCAGATATTAAATCCTTTGGGAACAACATATTCCCTTATTTTTTCCGAAGCCACCACAACTTTAATGCATTTATCTTCGATTTTAACCACTCCACCTCTCTCGGTTTTAATAATTTTGTTGCCTATGGAAAAAAGTTTTATTTTATCGCTTACCTTGCTTCCATTTTTTACCAATATTTTGGGTTTTAGATTTTTATTGTATTTATTTTTTTCATCCAAACGGCTATCTTTCGTATTTTCAATAAAATAATATTTATCTACCTCCGTGCCTTCGTAATATATTTTGATTATTTTAGTTTGAGCATTGCTGACTAATATTTTACCATTCTCGCCCATAATAGTTTTCTGGGAAGTTTCTATTCCGACCCGGCCGTCAACATCGGTTATAAAAGCCTTCCTTTTCGGCGGCCTAGCTTCAAATATTTCTTCAACCCGAGGCAAACCCTGGGTAATATCTTCTGAACCGGCTACACCGCCGGTATGAAAAGTTCTCATAGTTAACTGAGTGCCTGGTTCGCCGATTGATTGGGCGGCAATAATGCCTACGGCTGTGCCTATTTCCACCGGATGATTATGGCCTAAATCATAACCATAGCATTTAACGCAAACTCCCCTATTAAGCTGGCAAGAAAGCACCGATCTGATATGAGCGGCGTCTATTTTCTCGTTAACTATTTTTTCGGCTATGTTTTCGGTGATTAAT
>Ga0210006_1001666_pt1 | contig 15178 bp, 16 predicted proteins | sample CryGey02umfilter_2_FD_185452 | JGI IMG/M metagenome (GOLD analysis project Ga0210006, IMG submission 185452) | Groundwater microbial communities from aquifer in Utah, USA - Crystal Geyser 4/10/14 0.2 um filter (SPAdes) (version 3) | ecosystem: Environmental > Aquatic > Deep subsurface >... | reverse complement strand
CGACTAGCGTATGATTCAACTCCGAAAAAATCGGAATAAATGTCCAAAATGTAAAGGGATTTTGATTAAGCAAATTGAAAATCGTCAGTCTTTTGGACAAACACTCAACCCGACTTTTCGATGTAGCGCTTGTGGACGAAATTTTGAACTAAAAGTTAGAAACAATAATCTAAATAAAAATTAAGATATTTACTATTTGAGTCAAAAGAGATAAAATAGTCCTATGAGAAAAGTTTATGATCATAAAGCGATTGAAAAAAAATGGCAAAGAGTTTGGGATGAAAAAAAAGTTTTTCAAACCGATAATGACACGAGCAAAAAAAAGAAATATATTCTCGATATGTTTCCCTATCCATCCGGCGCTGGTCTACATGTTGGGCACCCATTAGGATATATTGCGTCTGATATAGTTAGTCGTTACTATAGAATGAATGGTTATCGTGTTTTACATCCGATGGGCTGGGATGCTTTTGGATTACCAGCAGAAAATTATGCGATTAAATCAGGAATTCATCCAGACAAAATAACTAAATCAAATATTAAAACTTTCAAACGACAACTAAGAAGCTTGGGCTTTAGTTATGATTGGTCAAGAGAGATTAATACTTCAGATCCGGAATATTATAAATGGACTCAATGGATATTTTTGAAGTTATTTGAAAAAGGTTTAGCTTACAAAAAAAAGGCACTAGTCAATTGGTGTGATTCATGTCAGACAGTTTTAGCCAACGAACAAGTTATTGACGGAAAATGTGAGCGTTGCAAAAAGAGTGTGATTCAAAAAGAGTTAAAACAATGGTTTTTCAAAATTACTGATTATGCTGAAGAGTTATTAGCGGATATTGAAAAACTTAATTGGAGTGAATCGATAAAATCAGCTCAAAGAAATTGGATTGGGAAGTCGAAAGGAGCAACCATCAAATTTGAAATTGATATTTCAAATTCTGATGGAAATTCTAAATCAAAAAAAACAAATCTCAAACAAATTCTAAATACAAATAACCAAATATCAAAACAATACATTGAAGTATTTACCACTAGACCAGACACGCTTTTTGGTGCTACATACTTAGTTTGTGCGCCGGAACATAAACAAATTTCAAATTTCAAATTTCAAATTTCAAATTGGAATGAGGTTGAAAAATACATTGAAGAAAGTAAAAAGAAAACGGATTTGCAGAGGTCTGATTTGTCAAAAGAAAAAACCGGTGTTGAAATTAAAGGATTCAAGGCTATTAATCCAGTTAATAATAAAGAAATACCAATTTGGATTGCGGATTATGTATTAAATACTTATGGTACGGGTGCAATTATGGCAGTACCGGCACACGATGAACGTGATTTTGAGTTCGCAAGTAAATATAACATTGAGATTATCAAAGTGATAGAGGGTGGTAAATTGCCATATACCGGAAAAGGAAAGATGGTTAATTCGGGTAAATTTAATGGTCAGCAGTCAGATGAAATTATTAAAAAAATTACTCGATTGACGGATGGAAAATTAACCATTCAATACAAACTTCGGGATTGGTTAATATCTCGCCAACGATATTGGGGGGTGCCAATACCGATTATTTATTGTGCAAATTGTGGCATTATTCCAGTTCCCGAGGATCAATTGCCAGTTGAATTACCAACCGATGTTGATTTTTTCCCAAATGGTGAATCGCCATTAACAAATTCAAAAACATTTCATGCTGTCAAATGTCCAAACTGCGATTCCCCTGCTCGGAGAGAATCGGATACAATGGACACATTTGTTGACTCATCGTGGTATTTTCTTGCATACACAACTGATAAAATTTCAAATTTCAAATTTTCCCGATGTTTTAATCGAGATCTTAATATTAACGAATCGTCGGAACAAATTTCAACTGCAAATCATTGGCTTCCGGTTGATATCTATGTTGGAGGGGCTGAACATGCAGTGATGCATCTTTTATACGCTCGTTTTATTACTAAGGTATTAAGAGATATAAAAATTTTGGATTTTAATGAGCCGTTTATGTCATTAAAAAATCAAGGTATGATTTTAGCCGAAGACGGTAGAAAAATGAGTAAATCATTCGGCAATGTGATTAATCCTGATGATATTGTTGACGTTTATGGAGCTGATACTTTCAGGTTGTATGAAATGTTTATAGGTCCATTTTCTGATACCAAATCGTGGTCAACAAAAAATATTGCTGGTGTCAATCGGTTTATTAAAAAATTATTTAATATTGAATATCAAAACGACGGCACGATTGAAGAATATACCAAAATTAAAATTGAACAGTTGAAAAAAAGTGTTTCTGATGATATACTTAACTTTTCTTTTAATACCGCTATTGCTAAAATGATGAGTTTTATCAAAGATAAAAACTTGCATTTAAACAAAAAATTCTGGCAAGAATTTTTGATTCTATTTTCTCCATTTGCACCATACGCTTCACAAGAATTATGGGCAATGACGGGTGAAAAAGGATTAATCGTTAATGAAAATTGGGTTAAAATTGATAAGCTAAAACTGAACGAGTCGACTAAAGATTATATGGTCATTATTGGAGGTAAGAAATTGGGCAGTTTAAAATTAATTACTAATATTTCAGATGACGAAATAATTGAAGAAATATCAAAAGACCAAATCATTACTGACAAACTAAATAATAAAAAGATTGAAAAAATTAAAATCCATGAAAATGTTATAATTCTCATGTAGTATAATCTGTGATAAAATTAAAATAAGGAAAAATATGGCAGAACCAAAAAAGAAAAGAAGTAATTCTAGAAGTAGAAAAGCACAAAACAATCTCGGGTGGAAAACGCCTTCGATTGCTCGTTGTATAGAGTGCAAAGCAGTTAAGAGACCTCACCAAGTTTGCTCAAACTGTGGTAAATATCGAAAGAAGAAAATCATTTCAATTAAATAAAAATGTCAGTTAATCGACACTTAACTCGAATTTTAATGTTTCAGACTCTTTTTGAGTGGGATTTTCGGGATAATGAAAATTTTAGCGTTATTAGAGATAGAAATTTTGCAATTTATAAGGATGATGTTGACATTAAATACGGAAAAAAAACCTTAAAAGCAATAGTTGGTAAGATCAAAGAGCTAGATAAAAAAATAGTTTCAGTTGCGCCGGATTTTCCGATTGAAAAAGTGGCGAATATTGATAAAGCTATATTAAGATTGTCAATTTATGAATTGCTTTATTGTCAAGAAATACCGCCAAAAGTGGCTATCAATGAAGCTGTTGAGTTGGCAAAAACTTTTGGGGGTGATAATACTTATAAATTTGTTAATGGAGTTTTGGGCACGATTTACAGGCAGAGTGAAAAATATGATGAAAATGAAGCTAAAAAATTAAATTTAACACCAATTGAGGAATTATGAATAAAGTTGATAAAAAAGTTTTAATTGATAAATTTTTGGACAAAATATCGGTAAAGTTTAAAAATAAAGATCTGGTTCGTCAGGCTTTTGTTCACCGATCGTATTTAAACGAAAACCCAAATTTTGATTTAAATCACAATGAAAGATTAGAGTTTTTAGGCGATGCAGTTTTAGAGTTAGTGGTAACAGAATATCTATACACTAATTACCCAAACCCAGAGGGAGAATTAACCAACTGGCGATCAGCTTTAGTCAAGGGTGAAACACTTTCAAAAATTGCCAAAGATTTAAAGATGGAAGAATTACTTTATCTATCCAAGGGTGAAACAAACGGGACGCAACGAGCGAGGGATTTAATTCTCGCTAATGCTTTTGAAGCATTGATTGGTGCAATATACCTAGATCTGACTGTATTGGTGGTCGAACAATTTATTATAAAATATGTCATAATTCGATTACCTGAAATTTTGAAAGATAAAACTTATCTCGATTCAAAAAGTCGATTACAGGAATATGCGCAGGCTCAATATGGATACACGCCTGAATATAAAGTAATTAGCGAAACCGGACCAGACCATGATAAAAAATTTATTGTTGAGGTATATGTTGGTTCGATCGTTATGGGTAAGGGAGAAGGACTATCCAAGCGGGAAGCACAACAAAACGCTGCTTCTAATGCAGCCAAAAAATTGATAGCTAAAAAATAAAGATCTATCTATAGCAAAGCGGTTTTATTTTGTAATAATACTTGATAACATTTTTAATTTGATTAGAAATTTCAATCGTTTCAATATTAAACCTTGGATCTTTAGATAAATACTGGCTAAGATTATAAATTAATATTTTAGCTCTCAATCTAGTTATTAAAAGAAACCGATTGTCTTTTAATATTTCATGCGAATTGAAAAGAAATTTTTTGTAAAATTCTTCAATCGGTTTGAGATTATAGTATTTAACATAATTAGGATTAAACTCGGGTAGTTTTATAGTTTCAATATTAATATTAAATTGTTTGGCAAATTGATTAATTTTAGATAGATTTTCTGCGTTGCCAATTAAAATTTGATAAGCAAACGAAACAAAACCAATTTCTTTTAAAGCGTTGAAAAATAGAGTTTTAAAAGATCTTTTTTTATAGCCACGGATTATAATTAAATAGGTTGTCCGTTTAATATTTTTATCAATCAATGAAACTGGCAATAATTTTTCATCTAGCCAGACTTCACCTTGAGTGGTAATATTATAAATATTATTTTCAAGTTTAACATAACCACTATTTATAAGCTTAGTTAGATTTGTTTTAACTATCCTTTTAGAAAAAGAGAAATACCTAAGTATTTCATCAAACGAAACATTTTTGAGATCATCAATTAAAATTAATAATTTCGTAGTGGTTGAAATTTCTTCAATGTTTTGCATATGCAACTAATATAACATATAAAATATATTATGCAATATCAGTTTTTTAATAAAAGTATTTTAAATTATTAAAACCCCACTCTAATAAACTTTTACATTCCTCGGCAGAAGCAGTGATGCTACTCGAGTAAGTATTGATAATAACAGCAATTAAAATATGTCCATCTCTTTCAGCCGCAGAAACTAAATTATGACCAGCAGTTGGAGTAAAACCTGTTTTACCTCCAATTATACCCGAAAAAAACATTTCTTCTTTAACTAAACGATTGGAATTAACAAGGTGATGAGTTAATCCGCTGATGGACACAATATCCTTTTCAGGTGTTTTAATGATGGACTTAATATTATCGAATCTTAATGCATAAGAAAGTAGTATAGCAATATCATTTGCGCTAGACCTACCTTCATCGTTAAGACCGGCTGGATCTAAAAAACGAGTATTACTCATTCGTAAATCATTAGCTTTTGAATTCATTAATTCCACAAACTTTTCTTCTGACCCAGAAATATATTCAGCTAAAACAATTGCACTATCATTAGCAGAATTAATTAAAAGAGCATTAAGTAGATCGTTTATGCTAATTTTTTCATTTATAGCTAAACCAATAGTTGATCCATTAGTATAAATAGCATTTTTTGAGACAGTTGTAATAGCATCTAATTTACCATTTTCCATTGTTAGTATTGCGGTCATTAATTTTGTTATTGAAGCAATTGGAACTGAAATATGCTCATCTTTAGCAACGATTATTTCAGCACTTTTTTGATCAACTAAAACATAGTTTTTTGCATTGATGATTGGTTTAGGAGTGCCTGGAACAGTAACTGGAGGTAAAACTAATTTATTCTTTAATTCATTAATTCGAGATTGATTATCGTTTTTGACACCCAATACACTTCCATTGTCGTTTGAATTATTATTAGTAAAATAATTGGCTGATTTTTGAACTAAAAATAGTAACAAAAAAATGCTAACTGAAATAGCTGTTATTTTATAAAAAAGTGTTTTAGGATCACTTTTTTCTTTTTCGATCTTGGGTGGTAATATGTAACTCATCTAACTGTTTTTTTTCAACACGACAAGGTGAATCCATCAAAGGATCTTTTCCATCACCCGTTTTAGGAAAGGGAATAACTTCTCGAATATTATTTTCATTATTTAAGACCATTAATAAACGGTCATAGCCAATCGCAATTCCTCCATGCGGAGGTACGCCAAACATAAACGCCTTAAGGAAATGTCCAAACTTTTCTTCGATATCAGCTTGGGTATGTTCTAAAAATTCAAAAACTCGTTTTAATACGGCTACATCATGGGTTCTGATACTTCCTCCGGCAATCTCATTACCATTAATAACTAAATCGTACTGTTGAGCGATAACTTTTTCAGGATCTTGTTTCTCAAAATCATTGATAAATTCTTTTTTAAGAGCGGTAAAAGGATGATGAGAGGGACCATAGCTACCGTCATCTTTTTTTTCAAACATAGGAAAATCGACTATCCAGCAAATCGCTAACTCGTTTTTATTATTTTTATCTTTTCTTAGATCAGGACGATCAGTCTGATATATTTCTATGGCTTCCTTGTAAGTTAAGCGAGGTATGGGAGTTAAAGTTAGTTTTTTTTCAGGGTATATTGCCTTGATTAGTTCCAGAATCAAATTTTCAGTTAATTTAATTATGTCCTTTTCATCAATAAAACTAGCTTCAATATCAACTTGAGTAAATTCCGGTTGCCTATCCCCTCTTTGATCTTCATCACGAAAATTTCTAACAATTTGGAAATATTTTTCAATCCCGGCAATTTGCAAAAGTTGTTTGTATTGTTGAGGCGATTGAGGTAAAGCGTAAAACATGCCAGCTTGGTTTCTACTTGGAACTAAGAAATCTCTAGCACCTTCGGGGGTTGATTTAGTCAAGAATGGCGTTTCGACCTCCAAATAACCCTTTTTTGATAGATAGTTTCTAATAAATTGATTTGATTTATGTCGGTTAACAATATTTTTTTTCATTCTTTTACTGCGTAAATCAAGGTAACGATATTTAAGACGAGTTTCTTCTGAAACTTCTGAAGTATCATCTAATTCAAAGGGTAGTTTGTCGCAAGGGCTAATCACTTCAAATTTTTCAGATTGAATTTCAACTTTGCCGGAAATAATATTCGGATTAATTAAATTATCGGGTCTTTTAACAACCACACCAGTAACCGAGACAACACTTTCAATTGAAATTTTTTCCGCTTTTTCATAATCATCATTACCAGGTAGAATAACGATTTGGACAATGCCAAAACGATCACGAATATCTAAAAAGATTATTTTGCCGTGATTGCGTTTTGAATTAATCCAGCCCAAAACAGTTACTTTTTCGCCCACCAGACCACTCAAAAATTTTGTTAAAACTCTTTTCATTTTCTTTGTTATTTTATAAAAAATTTAGTTTTTTGTAAACATTCCGAGTTACTTCAACATCTTTTTGGCAATATTTGTAAACAAGGCTATGCTGGTTTTTTAAGTAGTAATCGTAAACCTCGCTTCCCTTCATTATGTCTTTAGAAGAAGTTATTTTAAAGATCTTTGCTAGTCTATCTAAGCTAGTTAAGTTACTTGACCATTTATTCCATTCTCGCATCGTATCATAAATTGGATCATTGCGATATCGAGCAAAAAACAAATTTTGGGATGGTTTGACATTATGTATAATTGATCTTTTATAAATAAATGGCAGATCAAATTCCATAATATTGTGACCAATAAATATTTTTACCGATTGAGCAATTTGCCAAAATTTAGTTAATATCTCTTTTTCATCGCCCGTTAAAACTTTGACTTTTTCATCATTAATTGCATATGCAATACAATAAATTCTCCCAAAATCACCGTTAAATGAAGTGGCTCGATGATACTCTTCAAATGTAGTTTTCTTGATTTTTTTATCCTTAATTAAATTTTCATATGTAGTTTTAACTAAATCTAATATTTCACCGTCAGCGGGTAGAGTCTCAATATCTAAATATATCTTCATCTTATTATTGCCTCAAATTTATTTTTTAACACGACTAATGTTTTTTGGTATGCATCATTAATTCTATTGATATTTTGAATATCAAAAATTAGATGAAAAGCATAACTGATTTTATTTTCTCCAAAACTTTTATTTTCAAATTTATCGAACAAATCAATCTCAAAAATAGATTGAATATTTTCGTGAAGAATAAATTCAATTTTTTCAAAGGTAACATTTTTATTCACCACAATTGAAACATCTAAAATAGTTGGGTAATATTTCGAAAATGATTTAAATTTAATTGGTTTTAAATCTAGTTCGGTTAAAGTAATTTTATTTTTAATTTTAAATAGATTAAAGGCGTTGTCGAGTCTTGCTTCATAGACATAAAAAGGTTTGCGAATTTTGAAAATTGAAAAGTTCTTATCTTGAGGATTAATTTTAATCTCACCATCAATATTTAATTTTTGGTAGGATAAAATAGCTAACTGTTCAATCTCGTTATCTTGATAAAAAACATTTCCAATCTCAAATAATTTTATATTTGAATACCAAGGATTTTTTAAAGCGGTTTTGATTAAGAGCGGTATTAAAGAATTTCTTAACGAGTGATGCTCACTGGATAAAGGATTTTTGATAGATACGAGTTGATTACCATTATTATTAAAAATTTTAGTTTCACTCTCAGACAGAAAAGAATAGGTCAAAACTTCATTAAACCCTAAATCAGTCAAATATTTTTTTAATTGATATTTTTTCCAATAATGATCATTTTTAATTATTTTAGCGGGTTTATCAATCACTTTAACTTTTAAATTGTTGTAACCATAAATTCGTGCAATCTCTTCAGCTAGGTCTTGCCATATAGTGATGTCTTTTCGGAAACTAGGAGGAATAACAATATTATCAATTATTTGGCAACCAATTGAACGAAGTGCATCTACACAAAATTGATAATCAAAATTAGTTCCGATCAATCGAGAAACTTTTTTATAATCAATCTTAATTTTTGTCTTCGGTGGTAAATTAAAATCCTGATAAAATATTTCTTCAACACTCCCCCATTTATTTTCTTCAATCATAATTTTAAATTTAGCTATGGTGACTTGAGTCATATTTTCATCAATGCCTCTTTCGTAACGGTAGGATGCTGGCGTAATCACCTTGCTGGATTTTGAAGCAAGATGAATAATATCAGAATTAAAAATAGAGGCTTGAATAAATATATTCTTAGTTTGATTGGTTGTAGTGCTATTTTTTCCACCCATAACACCGATTAAGTCAACAATTTGATTGTCTGATTCGTAAACTAACAAATCATTTTTTAAATTAATTAAACTATCGTCGAGTAAGATAATTTTTTCTTTTTCTTGGCTTTTTCTTAATTTTAATTGATATTTGATTGAATCAAGATCAAACGAATGAAGCGGTTGACCAGTTTCTAGCATTAAATAATTAGTCAAATCTACAAAATTGTTAATTGGTTTTAAACCACATGCTAATAGTCTTTTTTGAATATAATCAGGCGATGGAGCAATTTTAACATTTTTAATCACTAAACCGCCAAAATTAACGACTTCATCCTTAGTCTCTATTTCTAATTTAATTGATTGAGAATTAGTTTGAAATTCTGGTAGTTGATTGTTTTTTACTCCCGTTTGACTGGGAAATTTAATTGCTAATTCACGAGCTATGCCAATAATAGATAACATATCAGCACGATTTGGAGTAACTTCAATTTCAACACCTTCATTATTAATATTTTCGACTTCAAAACCTAGTTCGTTAAAAGCTGTCTCGATTTGATCGAGCTCTTTTGGCAAATTAACAAATTCATTTAACCAATTGAATGGTGCTAACATAATTTTATTTAAATTGTTTTATAAAACGAATATCATTTTGATACGATAAGCGAATATCTTTAATGCCATAATAGAGCATCGTTAAGCGATTAATCCCCATGCCAAAAGCAAAACCTTGAAATATTTTCGGATTAACCTGCATATTTTTTAAAACATCCGGATGAATCATCCCACTGCCCATAATTTCAAGCCATTTACCTTCAAAAAAGATGTCAAAATCCATTCCAGGTTCGACAAAAGGATAATAATGAGGACGGGTTCTGACTTTTATTGTTCCTCCATATATTTTTTTAAGTATATATTCAATCGTACCTTTTAGATCAGCCAAAGTAATATTACGGTCAATTGCAAAACCTTCAAATTGATCAAAGACTGCTTCGTGAGTAGCATCAATTTTTTCATTTCGATAGACTCGACCGGGAATAACAATCCGGACTGGCGGTTGTCGATTTTCCATTGTGCGGACTTGACCAGCTGAGGTTTGAGTGCGTAAAACTTTTTTGTCAGTTAGCCAAAAAGTATCTTGTTCGTCTCGGGCTGGATGATTGGCTGGAACTAAAAGCGAATCAAAATTGTACCATTCGTTCTCAATTTCGGGGGTTTCAACCACTTCAAAACCAAGCTCTTCAAATAGTTTAACTAAATAGTTAGTGAATTGAGTAATTGGATGAAGTGTGCCTTGCATAATCAATTATTTATAATTGCTTTAATAAAAAATTCTAATAAAATTGCAATAAATACTAGAATACCTGCTTGAAGAGTGTTCAATACATTCAGCGAATTTAGTCCTAATAAACCGACCACCAAAATAGATAAAATTGTCGCTTGACGAATACTTGAGGATATATTGGTGTTGATGCTATTTTTTGAAAAAAAGTTAATTCGGACAAATATCATAATCATAGTTAATATTCCAGATAACCAAAAAAAAAGGCTGCCAAAAAAGCTTAAAATTGCTAAAATATCGACAGAAAATGGATCGAGGTTATAGAGAATATAGATCCAAATTGCAAAAGCGACTAAAGTCGAAGAAAAAATCGAAAATAAATTATACTTAATTTTTTCCGTCATCGGAATAATTTAACATTTTATCAATATTTTCAGTTGAGTTGTCAATCACAAATTCCAAAATTGGGGTGAATTTTAGTGGCACTTTATCGGAAATTATGCCTTGAAAATGAGATTTGTTTTTATTCAATTTGTTGACATATTCCGCAACATTGGTTAAAGAATTAATATAGACTTTAGCATGGCGGAAATCATTATCAGCGTCAACACCAGTAACCGTGACTAAACTGTTGTCATTGCTGAAATACTCAATCATTTCTAACGCCAGTTGCTTTTGTATTTCACTATTAACTCTATCAATCCGATTTGAATTCATTACTTTTATAATAGCAGATAACTCTCAATTTTAAAATACACCTCGAAGGTGACTATACTCGGTGTCATCCTTGACCTGCCCACCTAACGAATTGGACAGATCAATAATCCAGTCGATCTGTCATTACGCCATGCAACCCGCTCTGTCATTCCGAGTGAAATCGAGGGATCCCTTAACCCATGTTATTGTGAGGAACGTTTCCCTGTCATTGCGAGCACAACGAAGCAATCAATCTATTCCTATACTCCTTACTCTTTACTCCTTACTAATTTTATGCAAAAGTCACTTAACATATTGGACTCCTACAAAACAGTAAAAACAACTAACAAGGAGTCATAAATATGCAACAGATCTATATCAATAGTTATTTCAAAGGGTATGATTACTTAATGAAATATATTCACAATATCGCCAATCATAGAAAAAGAGCGATCATTGAAAAACGATTGGCGATTATTAAGTTTTTCGATGAGTTCGGAAGCAAAGCAACTAAGGAAGCGTTTCACCGTGGTCGGTCAACAATCTTCCTCTGGAAACAAAAGATAGATAAAGCAGGAGGCAAGCTATCTGCTTTGGCTCCCCTTGATACTATTCCCAAGACTAGAGTTAAAAGAAAAGTCACTGATGAAATGGTTAACTTTGTGCTTGCATATCGCATCTTACATCCGGGAGTAGATAAAACTACCATCAAACCAGTCCTTGATGCTTTTTGTCAGTTTAACAATCTTTCTCTAGTTGGTGAAGGAACCATTGGTAATATCATCAAAGAACTTAAAGACAAAGGCAAGTTACCTGATTACTATATTAAGACCACTATTAACGGGGCAACGGGAAAACTAAGATACAAACGAATTGGAACCAAAAAACTAATTAAACTACGAGCGAAAGGCTATCACCTCAAGGTAGCTGGTGATCTTATGCAAGTTGACGCTATCTCTATCTTTATTCAAGGAACAAAGCGATATATTATTTGTGCTTTAGATATTGTTTCCCGCTTTGCTTTTGCCTACTCCTACAAGACACTTTCTAGTCAGTCAGCCAAGGACTTTATGCAGAAGTTAGAACAAGTAACTCTATTCAAGATTAAAGCGGTTCAAACTGATAATGGAGGGGAGTTTCACAAATACTTTGACGGGTATCTAAAGGAAAGACATATTACCCATTACTGGAATTATCCTAGATACCCTAAAGGTAATGCCTATGTTGAAAACTTCAATGGTACCATTCAAAGACAATACATTGGTTGGCATCTAAACGAGATACAGGATACCGATACATTCAATACCGGCTTAATGGATTATCTGACTTGGTACAATACCGAAAAACCCCATCGTTCCATTGGTAAAATACCACCATTACGATATTATATTAATTGTCTAGCAAAGAAACACAATTTGTCACTACAAAAGTCCAATATGTTACTGGCGGGTGCAGGGAGTTGACAATAAATAATTATTGTACTAATATATTCATATTCTGACAGTGGAGGTGCACATTGAAAAATAGTCCAAAGAAAATCATTGGTGGGGTAATTATATTGATTGCCATCGGATTTATTATAACTAATCTTACAATTAAGCAGAATCAAAAAGAAAAACAAATCTATATTTACAAAAATCTGATTACTCAGATTGATTCATTTCATACAGAAATTAAAACTCTTTCGCCATCTGTAAGTGAGAAGGATCAACTTCAAGAAGAATTGAGAAAAATGAAAACTTATGCTCAAGGCACCAAAGATAAGGTTAAATATTTATCAATGGAAGCAAGTAATGCTAATAGCCTAGCGCTTAATGAATCAATCGAAAAAACAAATAAATACTTATCCGGGTTTGAACAGTTAGCCAATTTATCTATAACTCAAGATGCATTGAAAGCCAAAAGCGATTCTATGCTTAAAACTCTTGAAAACTTTAGACTCACCGCTCAAGTCTACGGTTCGCCAGATGAAGGCGACACGACCGAGGCGATAGATAGAGCATTCAAATTATCAAATAGTTTTGATAAAGCCAGAAAAAGTATTCGTTTGGCTGGGGATACTCCAAAAATTAACAACGACAGAGTTATTGTCGTTGGAAATTACTGGACCAATCCAGAATATTCAGATTATCGACAACAAATATTTCAAATTGTAGCTGAATATAGTAATGGTAGAAAAAGTCTTTCAAGAGTACTGTCGCATTATGATAAGGGTATTTTGAATGATAATGATCGATCTCAATGGAGTACTGAGTTGAATAAACGACGAGATCTATTAAATCGAATTAATTCATTATCGGATCAAATTCCCCCTTATTCAATTTATAAAGAGCATCATAATCTTTTACAACAGATGCTTAGTTATGCTATTGAGGCGATGGAAAATTTCGCAAATAATGAAAATTCATCAAATCGACGCTATTTAAGTTACATTAGTTCAAAAAACACTACCATTATGAATCGGCTAAAACGATTTTACGGAATTAGGTAGGAGGTGCAACCAATGCCAAAATACGAGAAAAATTTTTATATTGTAGCAATTATCACTTTAGCAATATTTATAGGAATTAGTTGGGCAATAAAATCAAATAATAAACAAGTAGAGATGGTAACATCATTATCTAGCAACGATATTGATGAAAATTTAAATCAAGTTAAATTAAAACTTATTCCAACCTCTATTGAAAATACTACTGAGGGTACAACTCCGTATTTTAATAGTCCTTCTGAGATACTTCCAGTCAATAATATTACAAACAATCAATTAATCGATATCTCGATCAAAGAACAACAGGTTCGAGTTTATGATGAAAAAAATAAATTAGTTTATACCTTTATTTGCTCGACCAGTTTAACAGGTATTCTTATGCCACCCGGACAACATCCGGATGTTATTCATGACAATATTGGCGAATTCACTGTTTTGGATAAAGAAAAAAATCATTGGTCAAAAAAGTACCAATGTGACATGCCATGGGCGATTCATTATCATGGCGGTCATTATATTCATGCAACTAATAAAATTAAAGAATTAGGCAGACCCGCCTCTCATGGATGCGTCAGATTGCATCCAAGGGATGCCAAAATTCTCTATGATTTTACTAAAATCAGAGATATTATCTATATACATTAAAAAATATACCCCTGCTACGGCGGGGGGTTTATTTTTCCGTTTTTACTGAATAGATTTTGCCGTCAGTTGAGATTTCAATAGTACCGGACTTATCGGTTCGGTATATTTTACTATTAATACTTTTTAATCTGTTTAGTATATCTTGGCTGGGATGACCATAAGAATTTTTACCAACTGAGATTAATGACACTTCCGGTTTCACCCGATCAATGAATTCTTGACTAGTTGATGATCGTGATCCGTGATGACCAACTTTTAATATCTCTGACTGCAAATCTATATTTTTTTCAAGCAATTTCTTTTCGCCTTCATTTTCAAGATCTCCGGTAAGTAGAAAATCTAGCTCATTGTAACTTACTTTGACTACGATAGAATTATTATTTCCTTCTGATTCTAGAATATATTCTGCAGGATTAATTGTTTTTATTTTTATTTCTCCCTCATGAGTCTGAATGATTTTTTCTTCACCGGCTCTAATAAATTTAGTTAATATTTTCTTTTCTTCAACTTTGTTTTTTAACTCCTTGACCATTTCAGTGTCTTTTTGCCAATTAAGCGTCCATATTTCATCCACAACTATTTTATCAACGATATTTTTGCCTCCACCAATATGATCGCCATCCAGATGAGAAAGAATCAATAATTCAATTTTATTATCATTAAAAGGTAAATACTGCTTGACTCGACTATAAGTCATATCCCCCCTTCCAGTATCAACAAGCAATTGAAAATGATTCTTCGAAATCAAGATAGCGTCTCCCTGACCAACATTCAAAGTATAGACTCGTAATAGATTATCTTTGTCAAATATAAGTACATACCACAAACTTAAGCTCGCCAACAATAAAGCAATTAAAATATTCTTACTAAATAAACTTTTTTTCGACATTGGTTTTTTTTCTTAAATAATAGACAAGAAGAAAGATTGCAATATAGAATATACTCGTATAGACCCAGTTAATTTTGTCAACATTGATCGAAGCTCCCTGAAAACGACTAAAAAATGTAGCTACATTGAC
>Ga0210006_1001662_pt1 | contig 15209 bp, 10 predicted proteins | sample CryGey02umfilter_2_FD_185452 | JGI IMG/M metagenome (GOLD analysis project Ga0210006, IMG submission 185452) | Groundwater microbial communities from aquifer in Utah, USA - Crystal Geyser 4/10/14 0.2 um filter (SPAdes) (version 3) | ecosystem: Environmental > Aquatic > Deep subsurface >... | reverse complement strand
TCAATACTGTAAATACCTTCTTTTATGTTTTCGAGTACTAATGAAAGTTTTTCTTCATTGGTTTTTATTTTATTCTGTGTTTCTATTCTTTCTGTAATATCTCTTGCTGAAGCTATTATTACTTCTTTGTCCAAATAGATTCCTTTTCTTAAAATTATTTCCATTAAGAAATGTTGTCCCTTTTTTGAAATAATCCACCAATCAAAATATTGGTTTTCTTTTTGTGCCTTATCTACCAATTTTTGAATTAGAGATAAATCATTTAAATTAGGATCGCTAAATATAGCAGGAGTTTGATTAATAAGTTCTTCTTTTTTATATTCTAACTTTTCAATTACGGTTGTGTTAACTTCAATTATTTTAGCATTATCATTAATAATAAAAATAAGATTTGGGCTGTTATTTAATAAATCTCTATAGCTTTTTTCGGATAGTTTTATTTTATCCGATAATTGTTTACTTTCTGTAATGTCTCTTAAAACAGTAATGGTTTCTATTAAATTACCATTTTTATTATATTTTGCATTAAGCGTTTCGTCTAACCATAAATACTCTTTCTTTCCTTTTGGTTTAAATCTAAATTGTGAGTGAATTCTATTTTTTTTATCATCATAAAGTTTTCTGATGTTTTTTTTAATTTCTTCTACATCTTCAGGATGAATTCTTTTAATTAAAATACCTGATAGTCCTTCTTTTACAAATTCTTCGGGAGTTAATCCTGTTAAATTTATTATTTGTGGACTAACAAAAACAAGTTCCTTACTCTTATTTACTGTATCAAACTTTACATTATAAATTACTTCTTCTATATTTTCTAATATAAAATCTTTTTGATTTTGATTTTCTTTTTTCTCGGAAATATTTTTAGCAGAGCCTAAAATGCTTACTAATTTATTTTCAGCACTATATGATGGTGTAAAAGTTTCTTCTATCCAAACATATTTATTTAATTTTTTATTAAAAAAGCGGTATTGAATAGTTTTTATTTTATTGCTTTTTTTGGCAATAGCAACTTCTTTAATAATTTTTTCTAAATCATCTGAATGAAAATATTCTGATAATGTGGATTGATTTTTTATGTATTCTTCAACTGTTAACCCTAATACATCTATAATTTGAGGACTAATAAATTCAAAAGTTTTATTTCCCTTTTCATCAAAATTGAGTTTATAAAACATTTCTTTTATGTTATCTAACACAAAAGACATATTTTTTTTATATGCTTTTAGCAATTCTAATTCTGCAATTAGCTCTTCTTTTGATATTTCAGTATCGTTCACCTAATTTAAAAGTTTATTTTTTTACTTTAGATCCATTAATTTTATAATCTTCTCCGTCTTTATATTCTATTATTAAAGAAATTTCTCCTATTTCATTATAAAATTTCCAATTATCTGTTTTTACTCCCATTATATAAATTTCTTCTCTTCTTATTTTACCATCTTCATAATAAAATTTATGTTTTCCGTTTGGTAACCCATCAATAAAACTTCCTTTAAAATTAATTTTTCCATTTGGATAATAAAAAATCCACTCTCCAAATCGTTCTCCATCTTTATATTCTCCTTCTTCTCTATGGTCGCCCAACTCATAAAACCAAGGTCCTTCTTTTTTACCATCAATAAATTCTCCTTTTGTTATGAGTTTTCCATTTTCAAAATATTCTGCTAACATTCCATCTTCTAATCCCTTTCTAAACGATTCTTCTCTCAATAATTCACCTCCTGAATAATACCAATACCATGTTCCTGTTGGTTTTTCTCCTTCTAAATAGTTTCCTTTTTGCAAAAGTTGTTTGTTTGCAAAATAAAATTCCCAATTATCAATTTTTTTTCCGTCTTTGTAATTCCCTTTCGATTTTAATTCACCATTAATATAATATTCTTCCCAATAACCTTGTCGTCTATCTGCATCATCAATCATTCCTTTTGCTAATAAAACACCATGATCATATATTTCAACTTTTTCAATTTCACCATTTGTGTTGAAATACTTAAATTTTCCATGTTCTTTTCCTGTTATATCATACGTTCCTTCTTTTTTAATTTGACCATTAGTATGATATTCTTTTTTTATATCTAAATTAAATAGTTCTTCTGCAAAAAGCTGAGGTTCTCCATCAATATAAAGTACTGCATTTATTAATTTCCCTTTTAAATCATATTCTTTCAAATAGCCATTCAATAAATCATTTTTATAAGTTGCTTCTTCTTTTAATTTTCCATTTTTAGTATGAAATTTTTTCCAAACTCCTGTTTTTTTGTTTTGAGTATCATATCTGTTAATATTTTCCTTTCCAATTAAAGTTCCTTTCTTATATATCATTATGGTTATTAATCTTCCATCTAAACCATATTCATAAGCACTTCCATTTTCAATATTATCCTCATAATTAATTTCTTTCCATTTAATTTTTTCTAATGTATCATAATAATGAGTTGTTATTCCTTGTTTTATATCAGCCAAAAAATTTTCTTCTAAAATAATATTACAACTATCACTATATGTTATTTTTAAACCATTTTTTTTATCTTCTTTGTAATTTATTTTAGAAGTAGTATCTCCAAATTCATTATAAAAAATCCAGGTGCTGTCTAATAAAAAGTTTTTTCTATTTCCTTCTGATTTTTTTATTCCATTGGAATAATAATTTTTCCAATAACCTTCTGGTTTACCATTTTTAATAATTCCTTCGCTTGAAATAGTTCCATTTTCAAAATAAAATTTTTTGTGTCCATCTTTAATTTTTTCTTGTGCCAACAAAGTAAGTGGAAATAAAAACAAAAAAAGAATTATTTTAATTTTGGTTATCATCATAATATAGTAATATATATTTTTTAATAAAATTTAATAAAATCTATTATTATTATTAGGTCGTTTATAAGGCTTAAAAATACTTTTAATAATGTTTGTTTTTATAATTTATAAAAAGTTGTTGACGTTAATTAACAAAATATAAAACAGTATAATATTGAAAATGTTTAAATTAACATACATATTAACTAAGTGTTAATTTACCAACAGTGTTATTATGTTTTATTAAAACGGTTAATAAATTAGTTAATAACTATGTTTAAAAATCATGTTAAAATTTAGCTTATAAAATTACGTTATTTCATTTTCATTTTTGCTTATAAAATGAATTGAATTATCCTACATTTAATTTTAATTTTTTATTAACCATTTAATTTTTTACAAACATTTTTTTGTTAACTATATTAGGTTAATTTTGAACGTATTGAAAATAACCTGATTTTTTAGTGTTCATAACATTAAATTTATACATAAGACATTAAAAAACAATAAATTATTAAATAAATGAACACAAAAAAAATAATACCAATTGGAAGTGACCATGCAGGTTTTAAATTAAAAGAACAACTAATTAAGCATTTATCAAAATCAGGATATAAAATTAAAGATTTTGGACCTTTCTCTGAAGATAGTGTTGATTATCCTGATTTTGCTCATCCGGTAGCTAATTTTATTGAAGAAAAAAAAGCTGATTTAGGAATTTTAATTTGTGGAAGTGGAAATGGAATAAATATGACAGCTAATAAACATCAAGAAATTCGATCTGCACTTTGTTGGAAACCAGAAATTGCCGAATTGGCTCGTTTACATAATGATGCTAATATTATTGCTTTGCCAGCACGATTTATTTCAGAAAATGAAGCTATTGAATGTGTTGATGTTTTTTTAACAACTGAATTTGAAGGAGGAAGACACAGTAAAAGAGTAGAAAAAATAAGTTGTTAATAATTAGTATATTAACATAATTTTTTTTTTTAAAAGATAGAAACTTTTTTTTTTTTTTGACGTTGAAAGATTATAGATTTATAAAACTAAAACCATGGATACCATTAATAAAAACACAGAGGTAATTATACCAATTGAAAAGGAAATAATAGGCAGTTTAAAATTTCCTAAAGAAAATATGTTGAAGAATGAAAATGAGCAAAAGGAACTGCAACATCGTTTAGACAGAGCCATGCATTTAGGAAATAATAAAATTAAAGTTAAAATATTTTTTCAAGACATTGAAGGAAAAAAAGTGGTGGAAACATCAATTTGGGGTGTAACAGAAAGTAACGTAATACTTAAAGGAACTACAATTATTCCTATAAGAGCTATTCATGAAATTAAGTTTTTTTAAAGGTTTTTATATTCATGAAATGAAAGTTGCCTCTCAATTTTGAGAGGCTTCTTTGTTTTAATAATGCTGTTTAAAACACTTTATTAAGTTATTAATCTGAGTTCGGTATATGCAAAATACTATCAGTTCGAGTGAAAATCTGCAAGAATAGATTATTAGGGTTAAAAATTCCTAAAATAAACAGTTTGGAAATAATAAAAATACATTATTTTATATAAAATAGGTAGCTTTGATTTTTATTATTTAAAATAACGCTTATGCCATTCATTCACAAAATGAAAACAACAGGACTCTTTTTGTTGTTTTTGTTCGTTAACACCATATTTGTTTCAGCTCAAACAGATCCGTTAGAAAAAGTCAATTGGGAATTTAGAGTTGAACAAAGCGGCTGTGAAGCAACAATTATAGGAAAAGCAACCATAGTTAAACAGTGGCATATTTATGGTGCTCATTTACCTGCAGAAAGCTTTGCCCTACCAACAGAATTAATTTTAGATAAATCTCCCAATTATCAATTGGTTGGAAAATTAATTGAGCCAAAACCCAAAAAAGACTATGATGATATTATAGGGGAAGATATTTTTAGTCATTCTGGTACGGTGGAGTTTAAACAAAAAATAAAAATACTTACAGACAAAAATTTTACGCTGAAAGGAATTTATGCTTTTTCCGCTTGTGATGAAAAAGGTTGTTTACCTCCTTTTGATGATGTTTTTGAGATAAAAGTGAAAGGATGTTCTTCTCAACCAGTTCAAGATACAGCTTCCACAGCTGTTGCTGTTATAACAACAATTGAAGATAGTAGCGAAATTATATTAGAAAAGAATGCAACAGCTACAGTAGAAACCCCAACACAAAAAGAAGTTGTTGAAGAGGAAAAAGAGGGGTTGGTTAATAAATCGCTGCTTACTATTTTCTTTATTGCTTTTTTTAGTGGTTTTGCTGCCTTATTAACACCATGTGTTTTTCCTATGATACCTCTAACGGTGAGTTTCTTTACCAAACAAAGTAAATCGAAAGCTGCGGGTATTAAAAATGCTATGTTTTACGGCTTATCTATTATTGTTATTTATGTATTGTTGGGAACAATTATTACCAGAATTTTTGGTTCAGATGCTTTAAATGCTCTTTCTACCAATGTATATTTTAACATTTTCTTTTTTTTATTGTTGGTTGTTTTTGCTATTTCATTTTTAGGGGCTTTTGAAATAGTGCTACCTAATTCATGGGTAAACAGAGCCGATTCGGCTTCTAACCGAGGAGGTTTAATAGGTATTTTCTTTATGGCATTTACCTTAGCATTGGTTTCGTTTTCATGTACTGGACCAATTGTAGGTACGTTGTTGGTTCAGTCGGCATCAATTGGCGGAATGGCTCCTTTTGTAGGCATGTTTGGTTTTTCTTTGGCATTGGCATTGCCCTTTGCGTTGTTTGCTGCTTTTCCAGGTTGGATGAATTCTTTACCCAAATCGGGCGGATGGCTAAATACTGTTAAAGTAGTATTAGGATTTTTAGAATTGGCATTAGCTTTCAAATTTTTATCAAACGCAGATTTAGTAATGGATTGGCACTTGTTAGAAAGAGAAGTGTTTTTAGCCATTTGGATAGGTGTTTTTGGAGTACTTGCTATGTATTTGTTTGGATTTATTAAACTTCCTCACGATAGTCCTATGCAAAACCTCTCTGTTGGAAGAACTTTATTAGGAACACTCGTTGTTATTTTTGTTATTTATTTAATTCCGGGCATGTGGGGAGCTCCATTAAAAATAATAAGCGGATTTCCTCCGCCAATGGAATACAGTGAATCGCCAAGAGGGGTTGGTTATAAAGCATTGCCCTCTGCATCTTCTGGCAATAATACAACAATTCATATTGAAGGAACTCATACTGGACCACAAGGAATACCTGCTTTTCATGATTTGGAAGAAGGATTGGCTTACGCAAAAAAAGTAAACAAACCTGTTTTCTTAGATTTCACAGGCAAGGCTTGTGTGAACTGTAGAAGAATGGAAGAGGGTGTTTGGGGTGAGCTAGGCGTTATAGAAATTTTAAGAAATGACGTGGTGTTGGTTTCATTATATGTAGATGATAAAAGACCGTTACCTATCGAAGAACAGTTTGTTGCGGAACAAAATGGTAGGGAAATTAAAATAACAACCATAGGCAAAAAATGGAGTCATTATCAATCATCTACTTATAAAATAAATACGCAACCTTATTATAGAATGCTTTCAACTGAAGGTAAAGAAATTGACAATGGTTCAGCCGATTATGAACATCATGGCAATGTAGCAGCCTTTAAAAATTGGTTAGAAGATGGGTTGAAGAGACATAAAGCTCCTTAATCCCCCTAATGGGGACATTTCTAACGCACAAAGCCCTTTAAAAATGTCATTAAGATGCTTTAGATTGGCTTAGTGCGTTAGCGCAGAAGCAAACAGTTAGTTTTATAATTAGAAGATTTTTTTTATATTTACAAAAAATAGATGTAACCTAAAAGTACATATATACAACAGCATTATTATATACAAGTTATGCGGCAAGTGTAGCAGACGACACCAATCACCAAAACAGACAGCTAATTGGACTTGAATTTTAAACAGTTGAAAACTTTTATTTGTTATTGTTAGTTATCCTAACTATATTTGTACCGACACTAATGTCATAACAATTTAAATTTTAAACAAAATGAGTAAATCAGTTTTCTATCACGCAGGTTGTCCTGTATGCGTAAGTGCAGAACACGACATCATCAACCTTTTAGGTACAGACAAAGTAGAAGTAGTTCACTTTGGTAACGACAAGTCACGTATTGACGAAGCAGAAAAAGCAGGAGTAAAATCAGTTCCAGCTTTGGTAACTCCAAATGGAAATGTTTTACACATCAACTTTGGGGCTTCTATGGCTGATGTAAAAGGTTAAAAAATTTGCCTCATAAAGTTAGGACAACTACCTTTGTGAGGCATTTTATTCTAAATCAAGAAGAAATGAAATATTTATTAAACATTGTTTTGCTTCTACTCTTTACTCAAGGTTATAGCCAAATACAAAATAAAACAATAATTAAAATGAAAATAGCAGTTTGGGACACCTATGTAACTAAAAAAGGTCGGCACAATAATGCACTTTGATATTCTTGCCCCCCGAAGATATTAAAGATACAACTGTAATTTCTGGTTATGGTAAAGCGTATCTAAAAACAAAAGGACAAGAAGGCCAACCTTTGACATCAAAAGAATGCAAGTTTGCCACGTTGAGACATTAAGACCTAATTGGGAAGCCGACATTAAGGAACAAGGTTATTTTATAATCGAAATGGAAAATTGCAAGTAAATTTTAATATGGAAAAATCAGCGTTTGATTTAGCACATCAAAATTCAAGTATTGAAAGCAAAATTGTTGCTTCTTTGGAAAGAGTGTCACAAGCTTTTAGGGTTTTACTTTGGAATGAAAGTAAAGAATTCTCATTAAGCCCAATTCAAGTTCAGGTGCTTATTTTTTTATTACATCACGCTGACCAAAAAAGAAAAGTGAGTTATTTGGCTGACGAGTTTAATATGACAAAGGCAACCATCAGCGACACCATTAAAACTCTTGAACAAAAACAATTAATCAAAAAAGAATACGAGCAACACGACACAAGAAGCTACATCATTAACCTAACTAAAAAAGGGAAAACCATTGCCGAACAGACATCTTTATTTGCTAAACAAATACAAGTTCCTATCGACAAACTACATTCATCCGACAAAGAAAACCTTTTGTTAAGTTTATTAGATATTATTCATCACTTGAATAAAGCTGGTATTATAACCATACAAAGAATGTGTTTTACGTGTCATTTTTACAAGGCAAGCAAAAACGGACAAGAACACTTTTGCGGACTTCTAAACACTAAACTTGCGGACACAGAATTACGAATTGACTGTGCAGAACACAAGCTAAAACAAACGGTATGACAGTAACACCAGCAGGTAACAGCACCTACAAGAAATTGGCGGTTCAGTGGTTAAATGTAGCTTTGTGCTTCGTATCAAGTTCAGTGCTGGCAGACAGTTTAGTGCTTCGAAATCGCCAACTTCTTTTAGCCTCAATCGTTAAAACTTCAACAAATGAGCTTTAGATTTGTTTTTCCAACCCGCTTGTGATTCGTAATCTACATAATAGATTTTTAAATCAGCTTGAGACTCATAATCAACAAAATAAACTTTTTTATCTGCCTGGCTTTCATACTTTACAGCAAACCAAAGTCCATCTTTGCTGGCTTGGCTTTCATATTTTACGTGATACACTTTTAAATCGCATTGCGATTCGTAATCAACCACATACACTTTTATATCTGCCTGAGATTCATATTTTACTTTAAAAATTTTTTGTCCGAAAACAACATTGCTGCTAAAAGCAAGTGCAAAGAACATTACTAATGGAAGGATAATTTTTTTGCTCATAATCTTATTTTTTTATTTAAACTAGTTAATATTTACTTTTTCAGAAAGAGGTTCATCATTATACAAAATTCGTGCTAAACGCTTCTAATTCATATTTCTTTTTTTATGCACAAACCGTTTCTTTTGAAAACCATGTTTTCGGGGTTTGGTATCATAAGCTGGACCAGGGTCAAACCCATCTGGCAAAGAAAGTTTTTTAACTTCATTACCTATTAAGGTTTCAATTTTTGAGAAATTATAACAATCATCAGCATTAATAAAGGTAAGAGCAACACCTGTATTATCGCCACGAGCGGTACGTCCAATTCGATGCACATAATCTTCTGCATCGGAAGGAATATCATAGTTTATCACTAAGTTGATGCCTTTAATGTCAATTCCTCGGGAAAGAATATCGGTTGCCACCAAAATTTTAGCTTTTTTGTTTTTAAAATCTAACAACACTTGTTCTCGCTCGTCTTGTGTAAGGTCGGAATGAATTGCTTTTGCAGGAAGCCCTTCTTTATTAAGGGTTCTTGTAATTTCTTTTACATATACTTTTTTAGAGGAAAAAATAAGAATGTGGTCGTGGTCTTTTCCTTTTAAAAGATGCTTTATTAATTCTATTTTTTGATGATTATGAACTAAGTAAGCGGCTTGTAAAATTCCTGCGTTAGGTTTAGCAATGGCAATGTTTATGGTTATAGGATCTTTTAGTAACATGTTTGAAAGCTGCCTGATTTTAGGGGGCATGGTTGCCGAAAAAAGTAAGTTTTGCCGTTGTTTTGGTAGTTTTTCAGCAATCATGGTAATGTCTTCATTAAAACCCATGTCTAACATTCTGTCTGCTTCATCTAAAATAAAGTGTTTAATGCCTGATGTATCAAAATAACCCATATTGAGGTGGGAAATAAGTCTTCCTGGCGTACAAATTACGATGTCAGCACCAGTCATCAATGCTTTTTTTTCTGCATCAAAAGTTTTTCCATCACCACCACCATAAATAGCAATAGAAGTTGCGTTTGTGAAATAGCTAAACCCTTCAATTTGTTGGTCAATTTGCATAGCCAGTTCTCTTGTAGGCACTATAACTAACGTATTTACTTTTCCTGTGGATCTATTTTTACAAATGTTGTTTAAAATAGGAAGCACAAAAGCGGCTGTTTTTCCCGTTCCTGTTTGAGCACAAGCAATTAAATCTTTGTTCTCCATAATGGCGGGGATAGCTTGTTGTTGTATAGGGGTTGGAGTAGAAAATCCCATAGCATCAAGTGCTTGGTTTACTTGCTCTTCAAAATTAAAGTCGGAAAATGTCATTGTAATCTATAAAAGATACCAAAGATACTAAAGTTTTGTACTTATGCTAATAGTATTAACCCGCTTTATTCATGCAAAAGCGAAGCGAATTGTATGAATGTGCGAAGGGCTGTGGGAAGTAAAGCGGTTAATCCCGATTTAGTAATACTCGACTAATAAAAAAATTTAAAAACTAATTGTTTGATTTTTTTTAGAACCCTTCTAGTAATTATTTTGAACACATTACCAACAAAAAATTACAGCTACAAACTTTCAGGAAGCGTATGAGTTCTTCCTTCGTTTTCTTTTTTAAGGTATTGCATTAAAGGCTCAAAGTATTCCAACATGGGTTTAGCACTCATGTCCGAACCTAGTTTTTCCTTCATCAACGCTCTCCAATCCTTAGAGCTACCTGAATACATTAAAGATTGTAAAAATGCTCCTGTTGCTTTGCTTCCATAATAATTGGTCGCATGAGGGTCTTGTTTCAAAATTTGTTTTGCAATATGGTCGTGAAATTGGAACAACAACACGTATGAAATAGCATAATCGTAATATTGAGCAGCATCGTTGTTAATATGTGTTTTCGATGCAGCATCGCAATATTCAGCTCCTCTTTCGGTTGGTGGCACAATGCCTTGATATTGTTTTGTTAATTCCCACCATTTCGTATTATAGGCCTCAGGGCTGAGGTTATTACCGTACAGTTCATATTCAAATTCGGTCATTACACCTGCCGAAAAAGGCAAAAACACCACATAGTTTAATGCCTCTTTTAATAAGGTTTGAGTTTCGTCAGTTTTTACATCTTTATCCAATAAACCTAATTCTTGTAAAAAAGGTTTTTGCATGGCTGCTAATCCCATTAACGAACCCATTGCCTCATGATAGCCTCTATTTGCTCCGGCTCTCAATAAAGGTGGAACATCTTTGTTGGTATAAGTTTGGTAATAGTAAATATGCCCCAATTCGTGTAAAGTGGTTTCGTACCATTCGGTATTCGGAACTATACTCATTAACGAACGGACATCTTTGTCTAGATTTAAATGCCATGCCGAAGCGTGTGTATTTTTCTTAAAATCATCACTTTCAGTTACAGGGTATAAACTTGATTTTTCGTAAAATGTTTGAGGTAGTTTGTTAAACCCTAAACTCACGTAAAAATCCTCTCCTGTTTTAACAATCCATTCAGCTCCTTTTTCTTTAATTACCTTATCCAAATCAATACCTTCAACATTTACCAATCCACTCCAATCTTGTCCCCATTTGTTTGGTAACCAGTGAGCTGGCAACATTTCAGGTACTGGCACGTTGTATTTTTTTGCCAACGTATATCGGGCATACGTATGTAATTCTCTGTACAAAGGCCAAACATCTTTTACCATTTGTTGAGTAGTTTTTCGCATCTCATCAACCGTCATTCCATATTCAGAAACTTGATAAGCAAAGTAGTCATCGTAACCCAATGCCTGAACGGTTTTGTTTCTTAGTTGTTGTAAATTGCTCAAGCCTTGTTTTAATTCTTTTCCCACTTCTTTACTCGCTTCCCATGCTTTCTGGCGTTTAACAACATTGGTTTCTTCTCCCATTATTTTGTCAATATCGTTTGGAGTAACCTCTTTATTATCAATACGAAAAGTAAAACCAAACATTTTATCGTTTTGAGCTGTTTCGGCTTTAATACGCTCTTTTACCACATCCTTAACAATAGCAGGATTGTTAGCAGCAGCATATAAAATAGTTTCCAACTGTTTAATTTGAATACTATTTAATGATTCTTTTTTAGTCAAGAATTTTTTGGCTTCGTTAATGTTAAATTCACTTCCAGTAAACGTTGCAAAAGCCTCATTTGCTACCCGTGTTTCATAACCAGTTAAGGTATCGCCTTCTTTGATGTAGGTATTCGATTTCCATTCAGCTTCACTAGAGGCGTAATATAATTTTTGATATTCCTTTGTGTAGTTATCAAGAAAAACTTGAGCTTCAGCATTTTGTTGGTTATCAGCAGTTGTTTTTTCATTTTCGTTAGCACAACTGAAAAGCAAGGAAGTTAAGACAATCCCTAAATAAAACGATTTTTTCATAAAAAATTAGATATATTATTGCTAAAGTACCCTATTTTTTTAATAAAGCCAACTTATAAAACTATTTCTTTTACCTTTGCTTCCATGTGCGGAATTACAGGATACATAACGAACCAAAAGTTGCCACTCGATGAAATGCTTTTTTCATTAAAACATCGTGGTCCAGATGCACAAGGAAAATACGAAACCAACATCAACAACAAATACATTGGTTTAGGGCATACTCGTTTAAGTATCTTGGATTTATCCGAAAAAGGAAACCAACCTTTTGTTTCTGCCGACCAAAAAATTCACGTAGTTTTTAATGGTGAAATCTACAATTATTTAGAGTTAAAAGAGCAATATTTAAAAGCAGAAACCTTTATTTCCAACACCGATACCGAAGTTATTTTAAAACTGTATCAGCAAAAGGGCATTTCGTTTATCAATTTGTTAAATGGCGATTTTGCCATAGCGATTTTAGATGAAAACCAAAACAAATTGTTTTTAATTAGAGATCGGGCAGGAGTAAAACCCTTGTATTTTTCTTATCAAAACGAGGCGTTAATTTTTGGGTCAGAAATCAAATCGATTTTAAAAGCAGGAGTAAAAGCCGAATTGGCTACCGAAAACCTCCAAAAATACTTTGTGTTTAAATATTCTCCCGCCAACGAAACCTTGTTTAAAAATATTAACCGACTGCAACCTGCTCATTTTGCAGAATACGATTTAAATAAGGCAACTTTTCAAATCAAAAAATATTGGCAATCCAATCAGCAAGAGAAATATAAAGGCATCAGTTATCAGGATGCTCAAACTGAAGTAAAACATTTGTTGCACGATGCTTCCGAAAAACGTTTGATTGCCGATGTTCCAGTAGGCACTTTTTTATCTGGCGGATTAGATTCTTCTATTATTGCCTCTTTTTTAAAAAATAAACCAGACATTACGCATTATTGTGCAAGCAAAGATGCTAAAGACTTGATTAAAGAAGGCACTACTTCCGATTTTAGGTATGCACAACAATTGGCTAACGAGTGGAAATTGAACATGATAGAAATCCCTATTGGGAGCGACAACACCACGTTAGAACAAATTAGAAACACCATCAAATTTGGTGATGATTTAATTGCCGATGGCTCGCAAATTCCGTCTTTTTTAATTACGCAACAAGCAGCCAAACATTCGAAAGTAATTTTGAGTGGAATGGGTGCCGATGAATTGTTTTTGGGTTATGCTGGTCACCAAATGACGTTGATTGACAGTTGGTTGTCCAATATGCCTTTTTCAAAATCAATAGCCAAGTCGTTTTATTCGCTCGACCAAGGCAATGGAAAATTTAAAGCATTTAGACGGTATTTACACAAATTAGGCAAATATTACAATTATCCGAATTACAAATATGGCATTTATACCATTGTTGGCGATTTCGAGAATTCACTCTCTGTTTTTAAAGGTGATACAGCCAATACTATTCAATTTTTAAGTACTTATTTTCCTGAAGGCACTGACCCTTTCGACTGCTTTAAAACGTTTGAATACGAGAATTTTTTACAAAAAAATGTTTCTTATTTGGATAGAATGACCATGGCAAATTCGGTAGAAGGTCGAGTTCCTTTTTTAGATTATCGTATTATTGAATTGGCATTTTCTATTCCTAGAAATTATAAATTAAGCAATACTGGAAAAACAAAAGCTGTATTGAAAGATGCTTTTAAAAATGATTTGCCCGATTACGTAACCAACAGAAGAAAAGCAGGTTTTGGAATGCCGTTGAGAAGTATTTTTAGTTCAGAACAAAAAATAAACGAATTACTCGATAGAGAGTTGTTGAACAGTATAGATGGATTTTCGATAGTAGATATCGAAAAAAATATTCAAAATCATTTATCTGGCAGAGAAGATAATTCTGCCTTGATTTATGCACTGATTTCTTTCCAGGAATGGTATAAAATGTACATCGTTTAAACTCGTCATTGCGAGGAACGAAGCAATCTCATCAATAAGATTGCTTCATTCGTTCCTCATTCGCAATGACGAAACGCCTACAACTAACTAATTTTTTTACCTTTGTAGCATTAGGAATTTTTGAATACACATGGAACAACTCACACAAAATTTAAAAGACGGACACATGCAATTGCTCGAAGTGCCATTTCCTGCTTTGGGAAAAGGGCAAATCATGGTGCGAAATTATTACTCAGTAATTAGCGCAGGAACAGAAGGAAAAACCGTAAAAGATGCTCGTTTGAGTTATATTGGTAAAGCAAAATCGCGACAAGAAGAAGTGAAAAAAGTGATTGCTGCTGCCAAAACACACGGTGTAATGAAAACGTATCAAATGGTAATGAATAAGCTGGAAACTCCAAATCCGTTGGGATACAGTTGTGCTGGTGAAGTTATTGAAGTGGCCGATGACATTAAACACCTTAAAGTGGGTGATTTTGTTGCTTGTGGAGGTGCAACAGCGAATCATTCTGAAATTATCGTTGTGTCAAAAAATTTGTGTGTAAAAGTAAATCATCCCGAAATTATAAAAAATGCAGCTTTTACCACCGTTGGAGCCATTGCCATGCAAGGAGTTCGACAAGCAGAATTGAGTTTAGGCGAAAGCTGTGTGGTAATTGGACTAGGATTAATTGGTCAATTAACGGTTCAATTATTAACTGCTGCAGGTGTTAAAGCCATTGGGTTGGATATTGATGATAAACAAGTTTCTTTAGCACTAAAAACAGGTGTAAAACATGCATACAACAGTTCACTTGAAGGAATTGAAAATATTATTGAAAACGAGACCAATGGTTTTGGTGCCGATGCGGTAATCATTACTGCTGGAACAACTTCGTTAGAACCCATAAATTTTGCTGGAGCCATTGCTCGTAAAAAAGCAAAAGTGGTTATTGTTGGTGCTGTTCCAACTGGTTTTGATAGAAAAAATTTCTACATCAAAGAATTGGATTTAAGAATGTCGTCTTCTTACGGTCCTGGTCGTTACGATAACGATTACGAACAAAAAGGAATAGATTACCCCATTGGTTATGTGCGTTGGACGGAAAACAGAAACATGCAGGCTTTTATCGAATTGGTAGAAGCAGGAAAAATAAATTTGGAAGGCTTAATTTCTCATCAATTTACCTTTGAAAATGCCAAAGATGCTTATCAATTAATTGTGGACAGAACCGAACATTTTTGCGGAATTGTATTGGAATACGATACCACAAAAGCATTAAAAAGAAACATTCAAATCAACGATAAAAAATACAATAC
>Ga0210006_1001654_pt1 | contig 15233 bp, 15 predicted proteins | sample CryGey02umfilter_2_FD_185452 | JGI IMG/M metagenome (GOLD analysis project Ga0210006, IMG submission 185452) | Groundwater microbial communities from aquifer in Utah, USA - Crystal Geyser 4/10/14 0.2 um filter (SPAdes) (version 3) | ecosystem: Environmental > Aquatic > Deep subsurface >... | reverse complement strand
GAGTTCCTTTCCGTTGCCCGCGCACGGGTGGGTTGGGGCAAGGGCAACATCTCTTTTGGCGGCGCATTTCGCTTTGCGAAATACGGCCTCCAATTCCGCCGAAAAAAAGGGCAGTCCGAGCGAGGGCGTGGCGGAAGGAGGGGGTTGGGGGGAGGAATTCCGCCACGCCCGAGCCGAAGTGAAGCGTTTCCGCCAGCCCGCAGTTGGCGGGACATCAAAGCAAAACAATTTTCAATTCCTTTTAAGAAAAATTTGGCGTGCGGGCGTTAAAAAATTGAAAGAAAATTGTTTTGCTTTGCTCGCCGAGTTTCGGCTGGCGGAAACGCGGAGCGGAGCTAATCTAGCATTTTTTGTTCAAAAAAGGTTCGAGCTTCGTTCAGTAATTGCGACCATAAAACACCCCGACAAATCTGTCGGGGTGTTTTTTATCCGTGGTGATGCAAATGTTCGTGCTCAGAGGCTGTGCTTGCCAGCGGACCGCCGTGCATCACAACCCAAGCGGAAAGCAGGGCTGTAATCGGAACCGTAAAGGCAATCCCGATAGTTCCTGTAAGCGAGCGGATAATTTCTTCCACAACAGAATCGAAGTTTATAAATTTCAACCATGAACCGCCAAACTGCGTGTACTGGAGCAAGAGCGTCAGCGAAGCTCCCACATACGCAAAGATAAGCGTATTGGAGAGCGCTCCCATATGATCTTTTCCAACCGTCATGGCAGAGGAAAAAACTTCCTTAAATGATGCATGCGGTTTTGCGCGCTTGATTTCGCTTGCGGCTGAAGCAATGGAAACAGCAACGTCTTCTGCGGCTCCCGCTGCGGCGATAATGATTCCGGCAAAGAGAAGGCCGCGCGGATTCAGCATTGGATTGCTTAAAAAGAATTGTCTATCTTCTTCCGTACTTAAACCGGAAACATGCGCCCACTGTACAAAAATTATTGAGAGCAAATATCCGGCAAGGGCTCCGCCCATAGTTCCCAAAGCGGTTACGAGCGCTTTTTTATTCCAGCCGCCGGATAAGCCCGATGCCAAATAGGTCAGCAAACCCATCAAAATAATGGCGACAGGCACCGGATTTACGCCTTTGATGAAGAGCGGAATCAAAACGAAACCAATGACAAAAATACTGATTACGATACTCATACCCACTTTCATCCCCTGCCAACCCGATAGGAGAATGAGCGTGATAAAAAAGGCGGCAAAAAGCCAAAGCATCGCCGCTCTTCGATCATAGGAATCAATATAGACATGCCAGGAACCGGCTTCATCCGCCTGCTGCATAAAAAGGACCACACTGTTCCCGATCGCCGGTTTTAATCCGTAAGGATTTTCTTGGACAGAGTTTTCTACGTTGCGCGTTTCCCCATTGAGCGGTCCTGAAAGAAAACGAATGCCATAAATTTCCACCTGCTCGCCTCCTGCCGTATCCGTCTTGGTTCCCTGGCGCACAGAAACGACTTGGCCGCGTTCATAGATTCCTTCCTGACCTGCCGCAAAGACTGGTGTGGCCGTAGACGAAGCGGCCGTTTCCGTTGTAGTGGCCGATCTATTTTCTTGCGCAAAGCTTGGCAGAGCCCAGCCAAATACAAAAAAACAGGTGAGAATGACAATGAGGGTTTTATCTCCACGGATACGGAGGTTTGTATACGGTTTGGGATATTCCATAGGTTCGCAGCCAATTAATCAAAAATGCCGTCGCGCGAACATCATCTTTATTGTAAACAATAATGTCTTCAAGAATAGCGCGATCTTTTGTTTCGAGCCAGCGATCAAAAGCAATAACCGACTCTCCCCCGCCCTTTACATCACTCCCCCAGGAAGCTCCAAGAAATTTTGCGATGCTTTTCAAGCTGTAGAAGTAGATGGGGAAAACACAGCTCGCTCGAATAATGTCTTTTACATCTTGAAGCGCGTTTACAAAACGTTTAAAACCAGGATGCGCTTCATCGCCATAACGCTCTGCGAGCTGGCGCAAGCGCTGTAATTCATAAGCAGCATAGTGATACACCGTATATTCTTCCAGAAGCGTTTCCGTCCAGGAGAGAAATGCGCGCCACATGTTTCGTTCCTCTTCCGGCGTTTCTGCGACAAACCGCTGATAAGTTCCCGAATCATAATCCCCGATCCAAAATCCATATAAATAATCGACATCTGTTGGAGGATGGCTTTCGATATCAAAATGAATTTCAAGACCGCGCGTCTTGTCCTTGAACGGCGTATGAATGATGACGCTTTTATCACGCAAAGAAGTCGCTTGTCGCTTAGCGGAATCAAGGGCGCGTCTTGTTAGTCCCGGCATTTTCCCTTCGAGAGCATCTACGTCGATATTCGCCGCGTCTTCAAATGAGTGAATACCGAGTTCGCGAAGCGCTTTTAATTTTCTCACATCAATATTAAAAAGAAGCGCGATATCATGCTGTTGTTCCGCAATCTGACGGCACCGTTTCCCCCAAGGAGACGTATCCTCACAAGATTTGCGATAGACGGGCGGCGGCATTTCTCCCTGACGGATTTTGTTCAATTCATCGAGCAGCACTTGGAATTGCGGAAGAAATTCTTCCGCGTCAAAAGCAATGCGTTCGCCATCGGAATTAATGACGGCCGGATGCCCCGGGAAAATCCCTTGGAGCTTTTCTAAAATCAGCGCATAAAAGGTGAGCTGTGCTTTATGCTCTTTTTTCAAATGCACCGCGCGCTTTATATCGACTGGCACATAATACCAATCACCAAAAGCGCTTTTCCCCGGCTGTCGCTCTAAAAGATCCGGACGTCCGACCCAATCATCATGCAAGAGCCATCCCTGATAAATTGCAGGAACACCCTGTTTCATGAGCTCAAGCGTTTTTTCTGCTCCCTCCTCCGGCGAAGCCGTCTCCACGTCTTCTGCCATCAAAAACAAGTCGTGCGCAATGCGTTTTTCATGTTCGAGCCCATCCGCTAAACGTTCCTCTTCCGCCAAGGTAAGCGGTCGACGATCGGCAGGATCACCAAAACGCTCCCAATAGGGCCAATGAGGACATTGAAGAAATCGATAAAAATCTGTGGCACGAAGCCGTGAGACTTCCTTCGGAGCCGCGTTCATGTTGCCGAGCGTAACAAAGCTGAGCAAAGGTGGCAACGACTAGTATGCATCTCGAAATACGGGCGCAAGATAACGTTCAACCGGCACAAATGCATCCGTTAGCGCCGGCTCAGGGTGCTGTGCGAGAAAGACGTCCACTTTTTCTGGAGAGAGGATAACACTCGTCATGTCGGAAGCTGAGTCAAGCGTGAGCGTTTTTTTTCCATGCGAAAATGGAATCGCTTTATTCCAAGCTTCTTGATCAAGTGGCTCATCCGTTGCAATAAGGACAATCGTATTTCGCCCATATTCCAGCTGGTCGGCCTGTGGAGCGACATAGACATTTTTCCAAACCGTTCTGAGCGTGCGCACCATAGAGGCGAGGAATGCTCCATATCTACGATCATCAATAATATTCAGCGCGTAGGTTCCTTTCTCAGACATTCTCGATTTAAGCAGCTGATGAAACTCTACCGTTGTCAGATGGAAGGGGACGGAAAAATCATTAAAAGCATCCCCAAACACAAGATCATACGGCCCATCGCCTTTTTCAAGATCTTGGCGCGCATCCAAATTAACGCTCTGGATTTTCGTTCCAGGATTAAGTCCCAGCTTTTCATAATTAATTTTCGTCACGCCCGGATCGACTTCCGCAACACGAACCGCGGCATTCGGATAATAGGCTTCTAAATATCTTGGCAGCACATATCCGCCGCCACCAATAAAAAATGTTTTAAATGCATCTCCCGACGCATGCTTCATCGCGAGCAAGCGCGCGTAGACCTGCTCATATCCATAGCCCAGATTTCCGGGATCGTCCGGCAAGACATAGGAATGCACAAGGTGATCCAAGCGAAGGATGAAACGCGTTTCGCCCGGAACAGTCGTTGCGTCTTTGAGAATGCGAATACAATAATAGTTTGTTTCTTTTACGCAACCCCTTGGAAGAAACAGGTCGCCGATGAGCACAAGCCCCGCCAAAAGTCCCAGCGGGCTTTTCCAAAGTTTTGCGTTCTTCGCCACAATAATGCCAAGAAGCATTAAAGAAACAGCGATAAGAAAAAGCGCTTGTTTTGTTCCAACGGCTTGGATCAAGACAAAACCGCCTACGGCAGTTCCTACAATGCTCCCGAGTGAATTCCAAAATGAAAGTGAGCCAACCGTACGACCCGTATACGTAAGGTCAACAAGTTCGAGCTTTATCGCCTGGGGCATCACGGCAGCCAAGAGTAACGCGACTGGGAAAAAAGCGCCGAAGGCATAAAAGAGACTGCGCGTCGCAATATGCAAATTTGCCATTGCAAAAAATTGGTCTGACATAATCAGAAGATAGGTCGAGAGCACCGCCGCCGCGCCTCCTGCGGCCAATGTCGCTCCGAGTGTGAAGCGCCCGTTTTTTTTATCCGCTAATAACCCACCGAGATAATATCCGATAACAATCGCAAACAAAGTTATCGCGATAATGTTCGTCCATGTGTAAATTGAAGTACCGACATACGGGGCAAGCGCCCGTCCTGAGACCAACTGTACAAGCATCAGACAAAAGCCGGAAAAGAATACGACGAAACGCAAAAAAGCTTTATTCATATCACCGAATCTTTTTCTGTTTTTAAAAAGAATGCGATACAAGCAAGAAGAAGGACAACTCCCGCCATAAGATCAATCGCCGTTTTTACATGAAGATATCCAATAAATAAAAACCCCGTTATATAGGTTCCGGCAATGCTTCCCGCTGCGTTCCAAGCGCTTATCATTCCATACATCGATCCGGATTCCTGAATGTGTTTCAATTCTCTTTTTACCAGCTGCGGCGTAAGCGAGCCAAGAAGCGCAGAAGAAGGAAAGAAGACGATATAGGCAAAAAGAAGCGCGAGTATTTGAACCGAATGACCGCTTCCTGAAAGCGCTTTGCCGGCGACCTCTGAAAAAATGGGGATCAGTAAAACAAAAATAGAAGAAAGAAAAAGCGTTGTCGTAAGACTTCGCGATACATTTTTTCTATCTGCGAGTTTTCCTCCCGTCCAAGCCCCGAGCGCAACTCCGGCCATAACGGCCATAATGACAGCCGTCCATGTATACAAAGAGCTCCCGAGATACGGCGCCATGATGCGCGCCGCGAGGAGCTCAATTGCCATAATAACAAAACCCGCCACGAACGCAGCACCTTTGGCCTTCAAATGGCTGTCGGGATGGTTCGCGCGGGTTTGCGTCATGAGTGTTACTTGGTTTCTTTATGCGCAGTGCCTTTCTTGCAATGCTTGCAGAATTTCTGCAGTTCCAAGCGCACCTTGATCTTCTTATTCTTTGTGGAATGGTAGTTCACCCTTTTACAGTCGGTGCATTCCAGTTTGATGAGATTATCTTGAGACATACAATATCATGATTAAGCCCATGCCGCGAAGCTCAATATGTTTGAACGGCGCGGTATGGAGCCGGCGGTCGGATTCGAACCGACGACCTGCTGTTTACAAAACAGCTGCTCTGACCAGCTGAGCTACGCCGGCACGCCTTAGGAGGCCGCTTTTGCCCGAGCAGTATATGTGAAAAATATCATATTCGTCAATGGCTGAAATCCCTTCACGTTTTCAGGCTCTTTCTGGACAATTTTCTCCAGACATTCGATCATAAAGACCTATGGTCTCTCTTCGAACGCACCTTTGGCTTGTTCTCAGCGTTTTTTTCGCTTTTATCCTTATGTTCGGCATTGGACTTCTTGCAGGATATTCCGGCTGGCTGGCAAAAAAGGCCGTTCAACCAGCAGAAACGGTTCATGTACAAACTATCCTGACTGCTCTAAAGGACCAAGGATTTCTTGTTACGCAATCCATTATTTCTACGCAAGAGGCAACCATTGAACGGTCAACGGGAAGCGCTCTGAAAGATTTCTTTGTTGGGCAGACCATCCGGGCGCGCGGCACAATGGAAACCAATCTCGGCGTAGATCTCTCGCAACTCTCTGAAGAAGATGTTCAAGTCGATGGCTCGCAGGTCACGGTACTCGTCCCCGCTGCCGAGCTTTTCAATACGCGGCTCATGGGCGATATCGAAGTTGAAAATTCTCAAGGAATTATGAAACGAATCTTCCAACCGGACGACGGCTACAACGCCGCTCTCGCTGAACTCACGTCTCTAGCAGAGGGCGTCGCGAAAAATGAATCCATCCTTACGAATGCACAGGAACGAAGCAAAGAAGAAATCCAAAGACTCGTAAAACTTCTTTTACCGCCTGCAGCGAGAATTGAAATCAAAATAAAACCCTAAGCATTTTTAAAATCACCGCCTCACCAAAGTCGTTCCTTCCGGCTGCTCGTTTTGCGCAGGCGGGCGGTAAAATGTGCGCACCGGCGTACCGATGTCTGCCCAATGATAAATCCAGTCCGCATCTGATGTGCGAAGATTTACACAGCCATGGCTCATCGGGTGCCCAAAATTGTGATGCCAATATGTTCCATGAATATAAATGTGTCCATAAATATTCATATTCCATCGTACATTCGGAAGGTCGTAATTATCGGGATTGCCCGGCCCATAATTCCAAGTATAGCGTTTGACGGGGGTCTTGTTCTTAACCGTTGTTGTGACAATCGGAGTTGGATACTTACTAATGCCCGTTGAAACAAGGAATGTATTTACAAGGCGGCCGCGCTCATACGCATACAAGCGCTGTTGCGAAATATCTATGTAGATAGACTTTTCGTCATAGAGCGGACCCGAAACAACTGGAGCATTTGCGACCGTCGCGATTTCCATGCGCCCGTCACCATCTGCATCGATTTGCGTTACAGAAAGACCGCCTCGATAATTTGGATCCTGCACGAGATATTTTCCAAGGATATTTCCAGAACGATCTAAAAAGCGCAGTTCAGCCGTTGAACCGCCATTTCCATGTACGGCTATTTCATCGAAACCGTCCGCATTTAAATCGACAGCAGCAAGAGAAACGCCTGAACGCCAATTCCGATCAAAGGCCAAGAATTCATTTTTAGCGGCATAGCCATCTTCTTGACGTTGGAATATTTTTACGATCGGCTCTGACCAAGATTCAATCGCGATGGCAATCACAGGCCCTTCAGGCGTACGAAGAGTAGCTGGAATAATTCCGTCTCGCATGTCATTTGCGAAAGCGAAAAAATCTTTGTTCTGACTTTCGAGTTGTCCGTCCAATATTCTGACATGCGGACCGCCACCGGGACCCGGTGTTGTAATGATTTCCGCCTTACCGTCCCCGTCGAGATCGGCCGCCGCAATATGTACGCCGCCTTGAAAGCTCTTTGCATAAGCAAGGCCTCCGTTCGGAATTTCGAAGGTTCCATCCCCATGAAATTTACGAACGAGCGGCTCCATACCTGGGCCGGGAGCGGTTATAATTTCCGCCTTACCGTCCCCGTCGAGATCCGCTACGGCAACGCGTACACCTCCATGAAAACTTTGTGCATATGCCAAAAAGCTTTTTATCAGTTTTCCATTTGTGTCATAGATGCGCACAAGCGGAGAGACGCCTGTACCAGAGCTAATAATAATTTCTGGCTTCCCATCGCCGGTGACATCTCCCGATACAAGATTTCCTCCAGAAAGCCGAGAGGCGTCAAAGGTCTGAAATCGTTGTCTTTCTTGGAAGTTGGGCTGCCAAATAGAAATTTCTGCAACCCGCACATGATTTGCGCCCAGCGGCGCATCCACGACGGCCGCAAAACTAGGCCTCGCATAGACGAGGCAGCCAAGTATCAAAACGGATACAAAAAAAATCGGAGATTTCATAAAAACGTCTAAGACTGGCTCAATAGTAACATACTGCCTATCCGATTCAAAAAACGGCCCGAAGGCCGTTTTATTAAAATTTCCCAAGATCTATTTTTTCCGTGATGTCGATAGCATCGATAAATTCCGGCATATGGCTCACGAGAATGAGGACGCCCTGATATTCTTTTAAGGCCTTCGCGATAATCGGAAGGTGGCGAAAATTAATGTGATTTGTCGGCTCATCCATAATGAGCAGACCAGGCTTTTCGAGCATGTATCTTGCATAGCAAAGCAATCCCTTTTGCCCTTCCGAGTACGTCCCGATTTTATTTTGCAATAATTTGGAAGAAAGATGCAGACGGCCTGCTGTAGCAAAAAGGTCTTCGTCATCCGAAACACCCTGCGCCTCACGCAGCCACTCATGTCCGCTCATGCCAACATCCAAGCCGGAAAAATCTTGGCGATAATAGCTCACACGTACGTCCGAATGTAGCTCAACGCCCTCAGCAGTTCCTTCTGCTATGGATTGAAGAAGTGTTGTCTTTCCTATGCCATTTGGGCCTTCAATAAGAATTTTTTGCCCTTTCCATAAAACAAGTTCCGGATCGAATATATGTTTCTGTGGCTCTCCGTTTTTCATGAAAGAAAGCTGCTGGACTTTTGCAACGGGCTCGGGAAGAAGCTGTGCTTCGATGGTAAACTCACGAATCGCTTTATCTTCACGACGGACATCAACCATATCTTCTTCTGCGTCCCCAATTTCATCTCGAAGCTTGGAAGCGAGCTTACGCATCTTTCCTCCTTTATGCGCAAAGAAGTTTACTTTTTCTTTTTTATCAAGAATCGCTTTTTGCAAACGGGCGTTCTGCATCTGTTCGCGCTCAATACGAGATTTGATTTGTTCAAGCACATCAAAATAGTCGCCAACATATTGCTCAACTTTTTTCGTATACGCGTCAAGATACAAAACACCATCGGTGAACTGGTTTAAAAAGTTTGCATCATGCGAAATCACGATGAGTGTTTTTTCGTAGCCGATGAGGAAAGCTGTTAAATGCCAAATGCCATCCGTGTCGAGATTATTCGTCGGCTCATCAAGAAGAAGAATATCCGGTTTCTGAATCAAAGCGTATGCAAGCAAAAGCCTCGCCTGCTGACCGCCGGAAAATTCCCGAATTTTTTTGTCATAGTCCGTGAGAGGTAAATCCACCGCGTCGAGAACTTCTCGAATCTTCCCATCGAGATCAAAACGCTCTTCGGAAAATGCCTCAGCGAAAAACGCGCGGATACTGTGATCCAGTTTGTCCTTCGGCATTACCTGACGCGAAATGGCGATAGAAGAATTGTCTCGAATATGTACGCTCCCCTTGTTCGGTTTTTCTTCTCCGAGAATCAATTTGAAGATAGTGCTTTTTCCAGCTCCGTTTTGCCCCATGATGGTCACCTTGGCATTTTCGCGTACCGAAAAATTTACGCTTTCAAGAAGCGGGCGATCTTCCATATACCCGAAAGTGAGGTCTTCAAAACGAAGAATAACATTTCCTTGTTCCATATTGAGTGGCAAGTATATCCGATTTTCCTTAAAAAAGCAAGCCTTTCATAAGAAAAAAGAGGCTTTATAAAGCCTCTTTTGTTTCCTTTTCCGTTTTTTCGCTGGGTAGATGATCCATTTTTTCCAACTGAAGGGCGACGGAATTAATACAAAACCGCTTTCCACCATGTTCTTGCGGACCATCGTCAAAAATATGCCCAAGATGCGATCCGCATTTCGCACAGCTCACTTCAATGCGATGCATGCCATGGCTGTCATCTTCGTGAAAGTTTATGCGATCACCGCCCAACGCAGCAAAGAAAGCGGGCCAGCCGCAGCCGCTGTCATATTTTGTTGAAGAGGAAAATAACGGCGCCCCGCAGGCGGCACAGGTATACACGCCCGGTGCGTGCTCCTTTTCATACAGGCCACTGAAAGCGGGCTCCGTGCCTTTTTTACGTAACACCTCGTACTGTTCAGGTGTTAAAAGTTTTTTCCATTCTTCTTCGCTCTTATCGGTTTTTCTTTCGTTCATATGCAGACAGAATACTTTTCTCACCGAAGGAAGACAATGCGAGGCAATTCCTTCCAAAAGAAAACGCCCCGAGGTTTCGGGGCGTAGAAAAGGAGAATATCGGATGTTCAGAGCATCTCACGAATGACATTGAGAACCTGCTTCACCTGTTCATCCCTTGTTTGAAGAGCTTCGATGGAGCGGCAGCCGCTCATCACGGTTGTGTGATCGAGACCGCCAAGCAGCTTTGCGATGAACGGGAACGAAAGTCCCTGTTCGCGCAAAAGATACATCGCGACATGGCGCGGACGAACAATATGTCGAAAGCGACGACTCCCCTTGAGATCTGCGATAGACAGATCATAGTGCCGCGCCGTGGCGCGAAGAATGCCCTCATAGTCTTCCTCATCGGATGACTTGAACGCTGATCTAGTGGGTTGCGATGTGAAAACATCGGGTGCGGGAACCGTCAAAAAACAAAAATGTTCCGCGGACGACTGTGTACTTGTAAATTGCCAATTCATGATGCTCTCCTGTTTGAGCTTGCAGAAGCTATCAACTTACGCTCTGGGCGTCAAGAATAAACAAGCTTCAGAGTCTATCTGGTAAGTCCGTTATAATACCGTCTATATCCGTTTTTTTTAAACGACGAATATCTCGCTCCGCGTTTACCGTATAAGAAAAGACACGAAGACCGCGCTTATGCACGCGCTTTACAAGGCGCCTTGTAACAAGCTTAGTCGGAAGATGAAGAGAATATAAATGTACACGCTTTAAAAATCTGTTAAATCGCCATGCTCTTACCTTGATGAGCAGCCCGAGCCGGATGTTTGGATTGAGCGCATGTAACTTTGAAAGTTCTCGCCGAAGAAATGATGAGACGAGAAGATCCTCTTCTCTCCAGCCGCCTTTCCGGACGGCCATGTCTAAAATAAACGCGACCGGCTTCGCTATTCCCTTCGCTTTTAATTCAATATTCACTTTTGCTTTTCCCCGAAGAAATTCAAGCGTCTCTTTTAAGGTAGGGATTTGTTCTTCCAATCCTGCGTTTAAGGATTTGAGCCGTTTTAATTTTATCTGTGCCACCTTCCCCGTGCCGTCCGTGGTCCGATCTACCGTTTCATCATGAAGAACAACAACTTCTCCGGATTTACAAAGACGCACGTCCATCTCGACCATATCGCAGCCGAGTTCGATAGCGCGGGCAAAAGAGCGGAGCGTGTTTTCGGGCTCATAGCCAGCAGCTCCGCGATGACCTATTTTCAACATCGTCCGCATCATACTCCTTCGCAGACGGATAAAAAACACCCTCCGAAAAGAGGGTTGTTTTTATGGTGGGCCGGGCAAGATTCGAACTTGCGAAGGCAAATGCCAGCAGATTTACAGTCTGCCCCGGTTGACCGCTTCGGTACCGACCCGTGGAGCCGTTGACCGGGTTTGAACCGGTGACCTCATCCTTACCATGGATGCGCTCTACCAACTGAGCTACAACGGCGAATATAGACGCGAGGAACGAATAGAGCGCTTGAGAGCCCGATCGTAGCAAAGTCAAAGAACTTTGGCTAGTCGGCTCTAGGGAGTCTCAAGCGCGTCGATTTTCTCCTTCCACATCTGAAAACGCGCCTGATCATCAATGAGAAGCCGGAGGCGATTATATCGCGCACGAGCTTCTTCCTGATCGCCGAGCAGTATAGCAGTCTCAAGCGAGAGTTCAAGATACTTTGCGCTCCCCGCTTCAAGCTCGGACGCCTTTTGGGCATTCGGCCAAGCCTGCTCAGGCTTGTCTTGGTCTAAATAAAACTGCGCAAGTTCTGCGTAGCGATGTGGCTGGCGTGGACTGGCTTCAATCGCTTTTTTTCGCATTAATTCTGCTAAAGCCAAGTTTCCTTCCGCTTCCGCAATTTCTGCGAGACCGGCAAAGCTTGCATCATCCGCCTTTCCAATTTTTTGTAAAAATTCAAATGTCTCTTTCGCCTGCGGATAGAGTTTCTGTTTTAAGTAAATCTGACCCAGTTGGCGAAATGCATCTTCATTACGCTTATCAAGCGCGAGTACTTCCAGTAAACGGCGTTCCGCATCCGCCCATTTTAAATCACGCATAAGCGAGCGGGCGTCGCTCAATAAGGTTTTAATCCGTTCGCGCAAAGACGGAGCCATCGTGGAAAGCGGGTTGGAAGTTTTGCGATAAATATTTTCAAAAGACTGAAGACGACGATACAACCGACGATAGCTCTGCGTTGCGCTTCGTCCTATTTGACGGCCCGCACGTTTTACGGCTTCGATACGATCCGAGGACATGCGCTCAAAGCGACGCTGAAGCATCTCTTCGCGCTTTTTTTTCGTTTGCTCTTCTTTGATGGACATCGGATCTAACAAGCGAACTTCCTTCCAATGTTTCACAACAAGAAGCCCCATCACGACAAGCGCTATGGCAGCAATGGAATAGGAAACAACTGCGATAATCATTGGTTAAGCCGGTGCGGCCGAACGACACAAAAGCCCAAAGACGCGCGGATCAAGCGAAGCGCCTCCGATGAGGACGCCATCGATTCCCGTTGTAGAGAGATATCCCGCGACGGTACGTTCATCAATGGATCCACCGTAAAGAATTCGAACATCTTGTGCAACTTTTTTGCTGAATTTTTTGGCAATAACTTCGCGAATAACTTCATGCATTTCACGTGCATTCTGCGGACTACAAGGTTTGCGCGTGCCAATAGCCCAAATCGGTTCATAGGCGACGACAAGCGGAGCGCTCCCCGTTGCTTTTACGCCCTGTGCGAGCGCGGCTTTCATTTGCGTTTTCACTCTTTTTTCCGCCTCGCCGTTTTTATGTGCTTCCTCCGATTCACCTACGCAAATCACCGGCTGGATTCCTGCTTTTTGTAGAGCAAGCGCTTTTTTTGCAACCATTTCATCCGTTTCTCCAAGATGTGTTCGGCGTTCACTATGCCCAACAAGACAGAATTCTACTCCGAATTCTGCGAGCATCGCTGGGGATGTTTCGCCCGTATATGGGCCTTCTTTCTCCCAAAAACTATTCTGTGCGCCAAGAAGCGGCACACCAGCACGCCCCAAACTCGCTCGAGCTGCAGCGAGACTTGTGTGCGGAACGGCCACGCCGATATCAATATCCTTCGGGAGTCGTTCCCTTCGAAATGCTCGGATCCAAGCTCCAGCTTTTACGGGGCCATAATGCATTTTCCAATTCGCTATGATCAACTTGCGCATACGTCCTATATTCCTACCCTAAATAGGGAAAAATATCAAGCCTCGTCCGCTTTATGTCGGCAAAAACGGGAAGAATTTTTGAACACTTTTCTGGTTCTCGAAGGGACCGATTACGGCAGCTGCACAGAGTTCTGGGCGGAAAATACGCTTTGCCACGCGACGGATATCGGCAGCCGTTACGTTTTCAATTTCTCGAAGACGCTCTTCCGGCGTTGAAAGCTTCCCTTCAAATGTCCCCTGTTTTCCAAACCAATTTGCTATGGTTGCAGAATTTTCAAATGCCAGCGTCAATTGCCCGCGAATATGATCTTTTGCTCGCTGAAGTTCTTCCGATTTTACGAACGTCTTTGTCGTCTTCATTAATTCTTCCCAAATAACTTCGGTTGCTTCTTTTATGCGGCGCTTATCGAGCCCGGACATCACGCTGAAAATTCCGGTATCTTCAATCGATTGATGCGAAGCGTTCACGGAATAACAGAGGCCGCGGCGTTCGCGTACCTGAATAAAAAGTCTTGAAGACATGGTGCCGCCGAGAATACTCGCGAGAAGCGTGGCGGCCGGGCGTTCTTTATCGGTAATTGAAACACCGTAAAAACCGATATCAAGCTGCACTTGCTCCGTTTCTTTCTTTTGAAAAACGATTTTTTTCTTCAGCTTTTTCGGCGGAGTGAACGGAGCAAATGTTTTATCCGCTTTTTTTGCAGGGGCTTTTACGGAACCGAATGTCTTTTCAAGGATGTCCCAAATGTTTGACTGAATTTTTCCGGCAACAACAACGGTTATTCGCTCCGGAACATAATAGGCGTCACGATAGTCAATCAGTTTTTTGCGAGGGATCGTCCGGATGACTTCACGCGGGCCGGCAATATTCCACCCAAGCGTTGAATCGGGAAAAAGAACTTCTTCGAGCATGTCTTCAATATGCATGCGCGGATTGTCCTCATACATGTTTATTTCTTCCACGATCACATTGCGCTCCCGGTCCATTTCTTTCGGATCATATTTGGAATGGAAAAGCATGTCATGAAGAAGATCTACCGCCAGCTCCGTCTTCTCGGCATCCATTTTGACATAGTAAGCCGTTAAATCTTTGGACGTGAAGGCATTGTATTCTGCGCCGTAGCGATCAAGTTCTTTTGAAATATCCAGCGTCGTAGGACGGCGCTTTGTCCCTTTGAACATCAGGTGCTCAATGAAATGAGAAGCTCCATTTATGCCCATGGTTTCATAACGCGAACCGACTTTTACAAAAACCATGGCTGTCATCGATGCCGCACCTTTTTGCGGAATCGTGATTGCTTGCATACCGTTTTTCAGTTTTTTTGAAATGGGTTTCATAGATTGATTTTGCTATTTTTTAAATACGTGAAGCCTTTCTTCACAAGGAGAAAAACCGTTGTTCTTTATTTGAGTTTCTCCGCAATCCACACAGGAATCTCTTCGATCACAATGCGTTCTTGCGACATTGCATCGCGATCGCGCACGGTGACTGTTCCTTTTTCTTTTGAATCTTGATCAATAGTAAAGCACCAAGGCGTTCCAATCTCATCCTGGCGGCGATAGCGCTTTCCAATGGAACCGGATGCATCGTATTCAACGACAATGCCGGCTTCTCGGATCGCTTTGGCGAGAGCCTCTCCAATTTCCGGAAGTCCATCTTTTTTTACAAGAGGCAATACCGCTGCTTTTACCGGAGCAAGGCGCGGCGGCAAACGAAGAACGATGCGTTTGCTCTCTCCTTCTGCTGCATTTGGCGCTTCATCGATATCCATGTGTTCGACAAGTACAGCAAGGACGGTTCGTGAAAGGCCCCAGGTCGGTTCGATAACATACGGGATATAGCGCTCCCCAGCTTCCTGATCAAACCAGCGCAAATCTTCTCCGGAAGCTTCCATATGCCGCTTAAGATCAAAGTCTGTTCGATTTGCGAGACCGTACAGTTCCTTTGTTCCAAAGGGATAGCGATATTCAACATCAAGCGTTCTTGCGGAATAGTGCGCACGATCCTCTTTTGCAAGTTCCTTATAATCGATATGCGACGGATCGATTTTCAGAATGCTCTCTGTCCAATATTTCATTTCGCCAAGCCACATTTCAAATGCCGCTTCCGCTCCATCCGGTTTCACAAAATATTCAATTTCCATTTGTTCGAATTCA
>Ga0210006_1001649_pt1 | contig 15258 bp, 16 predicted proteins | sample CryGey02umfilter_2_FD_185452 | JGI IMG/M metagenome (GOLD analysis project Ga0210006, IMG submission 185452) | Groundwater microbial communities from aquifer in Utah, USA - Crystal Geyser 4/10/14 0.2 um filter (SPAdes) (version 3) | ecosystem: Environmental > Aquatic > Deep subsurface >... | reverse complement strand
TTTTTAACAAAGGCACTATGAAGATTGGAATTTTGTCCTTTCGCGCTTTAGGGAGAAAAGCTTCTGAAGAGGAGTTGGAATTGAAGAAGCAGGCAAGGGCTCTTGGGCATACTTGCAGGATTTTTCGTTCCGGTAAATTTAAGTTGGTTTTTGATCAAGAGTCACCGTGGATACTTTATGACGGTAAGCCTTTTCCGCACCTGGATATCGTAATTACTCGTCCTTCTGTTTTAGCTTTTGTAGACTTGCATATTGCGATGATTGAGCAAATGGAAATGTCCGGTATGTTGGTTTTTAATAGGTATGAATCCATTTTGAAAGCTAAAAATAAAATTAAAACAATGCAGATTTTGGATCACTATGGTATTCCTATTCCAAAAACTGTTGTTATAAAGCGTCAGGAAGATCTTTTAAAGGCTTCTAAGTTTATTGGAGGTTTTCCACTAATAGTTAAGGAGCCCGTGGGTTCTTTTGGTGCTGGTGTTACTATTGTTGAAAGCATGAGAGCGCTTAAGTCTATGTTAATGTGGGACAAGCCTATGTATTTATTGCAACAATATGTGAAATTTTCAAAAGGTAAGGATCTTAGGGTTTTTGTTGTTAATGGCAAAGTTGTTGGTTCAATGATGAGATCTGCTCAGAAAGGTGAATTTAGATCTAATATAGAACTTGGTGGAAAGGGGCGGGCGGTTGAAATTACTGAAGAAGAGGCGTCTATTGCAATTAGATCAATTCAGGCTTTGGATCTTAGTTATGGTGGAGTTGATATTATGAGGGGGAAGGATGGCCCTGTAGTGCTTGAAGTTAATTCTAATCCGGGATTTAAGGAATTAGAAAGATGTACAGGAGTTAATATCGCTGCTGCAATTATAGAATATGCTATTGAGTATGCCGAGAGGCATAGAAAATAGGTCTATAGTTGATTCTTTTGAATTATCTTATCTATGATTCCGTATTTTTTGCTTTCTTCCGCGGACATGAAGAAATCTCTGTCGGTATCTTTTTCGATAGTTTTAAGTTGTTGTCCCGTATGGTGGGCTAGCATTTTGTTTAATCTGTCTTTAGTTTTCATAATGTGGTTTGCATGAATACGAATGTCTGATGCTTGTCCTTCTGTTCCACCAAGTGGTTGGTGTATCATTACTTCAGAATTTGGTAATACGAACCTTTTACCTTTTTGTCCTCCGGCTAATAATACCGCCCCCATTGATGCGGCCATTCCTAAACATACGGTTGAAACATCAGGCTTGATGTATTGCATGGTGTCGTAAATAGCTAATCCTGCTGTCACATGTCCTCCAGGGCTATTTATATACATTATAATGTCTTTCTTAGAGTCTTCGTTTTCCAAGAATAATAATTGTGCAATAATAAGATTTGCAACATGGCTGTCTATTGCTGTGCCCAGGAAAATTATCCTGTCTTTAAGTAATCTTGAATATATATCGTAGGCTCTTTCTCCTTGGTGATTTTTTTCTATTACGGTAGGTACAAGCAGGTTGCTTATAGTAGAGTCAAATTTAGATGATGTGTTTTGTGACATTGGTGTGTGAGGGTAAAAGATTTTATTTTTATCCTGTTAATTGTAGCATATTTTTCATTTTGATTCAGCTTGTTGTGGTTGACTTCTTCGGCAATTTGTCGTTTCTTGATATATATAAAAATTGTTATAAATTCTGTTGACTTTAATCAGAATATTAAATAGACTGCTCCTGCGTTTGGGGATTGGATTCCCAATTTTCATTGGTGATGTTCCTTAACATCTAGGATGTAATAGAGAAAAACTGAGTAACAAATTTAAGTTTTTCTCACAACCACTATTTTTTTGAATAGCAAGCGTTGTGAGCCAATCATACTTTTTTGGTTTTCGCCTCGGCGAAGACTTTTATGAAGAGTTTGATCCTGGCTCAGGGTAAACGCTGGCGGTATGTCTAATACATGCAAGTCGAGCGCCCCTCACTTTGTTTACAATTCGTTTGTAGGTGAAGTGAGGGGAGCGGCGAACGGCTGAGTAACACGTTGGTAACTACCCCAAACTCAGGGATAACCCGCCGAAAGGCGTGGCTAATACCGGATAGTCCCGAAAGGGTAAAGATTTTTCGGTTTGGGAGGTGCCTGCGGCCTATCAGCTAGTTGGTGAGGTAAGAGCTCACCAAGGCTATGACGGGTAGCTGGTCTGAGAGGATGACCAGTCAGAATGGAACTGAGACACGGTCCATACTCCTACGGGAGGCAGCAGTAAAGAATCTTTCGCAATGGGGGAAACCCTGACGAAGCAATACCGCGTGGGTGATGAAGGCCGAAAGGTTGTAAAGCCCTTTTCTGAGGGAATAATTTTGAAGGTACCTCAGGAATAAGCACCGGCTAACTCCGTGCCAGCAGCCGCGGTAATACGGAGGGTGCAAGCGTTACCCGGAATCATTGGGCGTAAAGCGTCCGCAGGCGGTTTGTTAAGTTAGTTATTAAATCTTGAAGCCCAACTTTAAGGCTGTGACTAAAACTGACAAACTAGAGTCTTTCAGAGGTGCGTGGAATTCTGTGTGTAGGGGTAAAATCCGTAGATACACAGAGGAACACCAAAAGCGAAGGCAGCGCACTGGGAAAGTACTGACGCTCATGGACGAAAGCGTAGGTAGCGAACGGGATTAGATACCCCGGTAGTCTACGCCGTAAACGATGGATACTAGTTGTTGGAGGACTCGACCCCTTCAGTGACGAAGCTAACGCATTAAGTATCCCGCCTGGGGAGTACGGTCGCAAGATTAAAACTCAAAGGAATAGACGGGGACCCACACAAGCGGTGGAGCATCTGGCTTAATTCGATAATGAGCGAGGAACCTTACCTAGGCTTGACATCTCGGGAATTCTGCAGAAATGTGGAAGTGCCTTCTGGAACCCGATGACAGGTGCTGCATGGTCGTCGTCAGCTCGTGCCTTGAGGTGTTCGGTTAAGTCCGTAAACGAGCGCAACCCATGTCCTGTGTTGTATTTTTCACAGGAGACTGCCGATTCTAAGTCGGAGGAAGGTATGGATGACGTCAGATCAGCATGGCCCTTATGCCTAGGGCTGCACAGGTGCTACAATGGGCGATACAATGGGCAGCAATGTCGTAAGACGGAGCCAATCCCTAAAGTCGTTCTAAGTTCGGATTGAGGGCTGCAATTCGCCCTCATGAAGTTGGAATCGCTAGTAAACGCGGATCAGCAATGGCGCGTTGAATATGTTCCTGGGTCTTGTACTCACCGCCCGTCACACTATGAAAGGTGGGGGCGCCCGAAGTACCCTTAGCTTCTAGCGGGGTCCTAAGGTGAAACCACTGATTGGAGTGAAGTCGTAACAAGGTATCCGTAGGAGAACCTGCGGATGGATCACCTCCTTTACTGGAGATATAAAGAATTGCGTTTGTGGGTTGGGTTAACCGCTCACAAACCCGACGATTCTTATGGTCGGGCCTGTCCTTTGGGCAGGTTGCAGCTACTTCGGTGGCTCAAAAAAAGCCGCTTCGGCGGCAAAAAAAATCTCATTTTTCTCTATTACATTCTGGTTGTTAAGGTCAAAGCGCTCTAGTGGGCGGCTGAAGGCGCGTAAAGGTGTTTTTTTAGGCTCATTAAACAGTTTGGGTAAACTTTCTGCCGGTTTTTAGCTAAGGAACATTTAGAAATATTTTTCAAAAGCGATAGTTGCGGCAAAGCAGGTCGATTTCGTCCGGCTTTTTATGGATGTTCATTGTCGGGTGTTGTTGTGCTTCGTTTTCGATCAGGCCGTTGTGCATGAATTCGTGATGATCTTTACATAGGGCTACTAACTTCTCGTGATTTCTCACTTTCGCAAACCTCTCGGGATGATGAATGTGATCTGATGGCCGGTTGCAATTTGGATATTGGCATTGGCCGTTGCCGATGGTTTGACGTTTCCTGGCTGCAGTAATGTAGCGAGATTTTGGGGTCTCATCACCGGTGATGAGTTTTACAGGTTTAGCCGGTTCATTAACTTCTTCAAGCAATTTTCTCATCACCTCTTTGTTGCTGAGGTTTTTGAATTTTTTCTTGAATTTCAGGAAGAGGAAGGTCATTTATTCATCGAGATCGATGCTTAGGGTTGTGGCTACGGCATGGCAGGGTTGCCCATCTTGCCCATCTTGCCTGGAGCTTTGGCGCAACTCTTTTGACAAGATTCCAACTGCACTTTTGCTCATATTTAATACCTTATCGGCGAGAGCTTCTTCGTTTTCCGATGTTGCAATTGTGGCCAGCAGCGCCACTTTATGTACGCCGACTTTCGCAATTGCCGCCTTCAAATGCGGTTTGTCTTCGACATATTTTTCGAGGTTCAGTCTTTTTCTGACCGTGCTCCCACCTATACCGCCAAATCTGCCGGCATATTCTTCGATATCTTTGGCATATTTTTTCCAGATGCCGCTTGCGTAAATTTCGGGCAACATCTGCACAAGACGGTTTTCTAGATTTCGCTTTGCCCCTGCAAGCCTTACAAATTCAGCGTGCAATTGTTGTGGATTTTTCATCATTGTTTTTGTTAGGAAGTGTATAAAAACACTAGCAAAACCGCCACGAAAAACAAGCCGAAAATGGCTACCAAAAGCCAAAATAGCACATTTTCAAAACCTCGAAACCTGACCGGCAAAAAATCAGCGAGTGTGTCGCGAACTGCGACCGTCACGAGCACCCATCAAAGTGTTTGGCAATAAATTTCGAAAATCCCACAAACTCCGATCACGGCAAAAATTACTTACTAAAGTTTCGACCCAACGATTCTTGTCAACTCGAGAATCCCCACCACCCACCACCCCACTCATCACCGGTGATGAGACCACAAAATCCCGATACATTCCTGCACCAAACTATTTATACGATTATTTTTTCACCCACTTAAGTCATGTTTTTGTTCTGAATACTCCACCTTATCTAAAATATACCCTTCCAATTTCAACATTTTTTTGAGATGATTTTTTTGCATGTGGTTAATGAACAATCACTTCAGGCTATAAGACAATAAACATGTTCACCGGAATCATCAGGGAAGTTGGAAAAGTTATCGAAGCGCAAAAACACGGAAATTCCGTACTTTTTAAGATACAGGCATCAACAACACTCCAAGGAAAAAAAATTGGGGAATCAATATCAATAAACGGTGTCTGCCTGACTATCACGAAAATAGAAGCTAACAATTTTAGCTGCGAGGCTGTTGAAGAAACATTAAACAAAACAAACCTTGGAGAATTAAAAGAAAATGACGAAGTAAATTTGGAGCCCGCCTTGAAATTAAACGAATCTCTGGACGGACATCTTGTACAAGGACACGTAGATAGCACGGAAATCATCCAATCAGTAGAAAAACAAGAAAATCAGACAAAAATCAGCATTAGTCTGGAAAAAGAAATAAGCCAATACTTAGCGTTTAAAGGATCCATCACAATAAACGGAGTTAGCCTCACTATTTCAGATCTTCAAGAAGATAACTTCACTGTAACGATAATCCCACACACATTAGAAAACACCAACCTCGGCAAAATCAAAAAAAATGATAAAGTGAATTTAGAAGTTGATGTACTGGCTCGCTACATTGAAAGAATGTTAAATAAAAAAGAACGTAACCTAATCTAATGAAAATAGACGAAAATAATATACAAATTGACGGATCAAACCTGAAAATTGCCTTCGTACTTCCCTACTTCAATGAATCAATGGGACTGGAACTACTAAAAAACGCCAAAGAAGAACTACTAAACAATCAAGTTATAGAAGATAATATCACGATCACAAGAGTAGCAGGCGCGCTAGAAATTCCCTTTGCCTGTCAAAAAATAATAGAAAACCAAAAACCGGACGCAGTTATAGCATTAGGAATAGTAATAAGAGGAGAAACAAGCCACTATGACTTAGTAACTCAAAATTGCCACCAAGGAATAATGGATGTTCAACTAAAAAGCGGCACACCAATTTCATTTGGAATTTTAGCCTGTGAAGACACAGAACAAGCCAAACAAAGAATCAGCAAAACCGGCTTAAACAAAGGCAAAGATGCCGCAATGGCCGCATTAATACAAGCATTATTATGAAAATACGAACATTAAAAGACATCAGAGATTTAAAAGGTAAAAAAGTCCTACTTCGCGTAGATTTTAATGTGCCGCTAACTGCAAATGGAAAAGTTCAAGACGACACAAGAATAATGGAAAGTCTGCCAACAATAAAAAAACTCATAGCAGAAAAGGCAAAAATAATTATCATGTGCCACCTTGGTAGACCGAGAGGAAAGGTCGACGAAAAACTAAGATTAACAGTAGTTGCAGAACATCTTGAAAAACTGCTTAAGAAACCTGTCAAAAAAACTGAAACAATACTTGGCAAAGATGTGAAAGAGGCAATCTCACAAATGGAAAACGGAGACATAGTAATGCTGGAAAATATCAGATTCAGAGCTGAAGAGGAAGAATGTGAAGAAAAATTCACAAAAGAACTGGCATCATTTGGAGAAATTTTTATAAATGATGCCTTTGGAACCGCTCACAGAAAACACGCCTCAACCGCCGGACTCGCGGAGTATTTACCGGCTTATGCCGGCCTTTTAATGGAAAAGGAAATAAGAGCCCTATCCCCTCTTTTAACGGATAAAATTAAAAAACCACTCACCATGATTTTTGGTGGCGCCAAAATCGACACAAAAATTGGAATTATAAAGCACTTTTTAGGCAAAGCGGACTGCTTTTTGATGGGAGGCGCCCTTGCCAACACTTTTTTAGCTGCCGCCGGTTACAACGTAGCTAAATCACTATACGAAGAGGATAAAACAGAAACAGCTAGAGAAATAATGTTGGAATGCGAAAAAGACAAAGAAAAATTTGTATTACCACATGACGTAATAGCAGCAACAGAAATTTCAGATACAGCCGAAACCATGGATATACCTGTTAGAGATATAATTGGAGATATGAAAATTCTTGATATAGGCAAATGGACAGCAGAAAAATACTGTAACATTATTGAGAAATCAGGAACCGTCATTTGGAATGGCCCACTTGGATTCACAGAATTCAAACCTTTTCAAAATGGCACTAAAATCGTTGCCGAATTTCTTGCAGAACAAGATTGCACATCAATATTGGGAGGAGGCGACACCGCCGACAGTATTAACCGCCTGGGCATCGACGAATCACAATTTACACACATTTCAACCGGCGGTGGAGCGTGCATTGAATTTCTCTCCGGCGAAAAATTACCGGGAATTGAAGCCCTGAAAGCTTAATCTACAATTCCGCAATACAATCAATTTCAATCTTTACATTTTTTGGTAATCGACTAACTTCCACAGTTGCCCTTGCAGGTTTAACATTTCCCGTAAAAAACCCGGCATAAATCTCGTTAACAGAAGCAAAATCATCCATATCGGCTAAAAATATTGTCGTCTTAAGCACCTTATCTAATGAAGTACCCGCAGCAAGCAAAACCTCAGTTAAATTATTCAAAACCTGTTTTGACTGAGCAATAACATCACCCTCCACCAAACTACCATCTGCCAATAAAGGTATTTGACCGCTACAAAACACCAAACCGTTACTCTTTACAGCCTGAGAATATGGACCTATAGCTGCAGGGGCTTTATCTGTACTTATAATTTCCATTTTTAAATAATTTATAAAGGTATTTTTTTAACATTCAAAGATTTTTTTTCGTTATCTAATTCCACTTTAGAAGACTTCAAGATATTTTTAAACCTTAAATTTAACTTATTGAAAACCATATCGCTAATATTATAAACACCATAAGCGATAAAAAATGCCGAAAAAACATCGATAGAATAATGCACATGCATCAATAAAACCGTAACCGCCATCAAGAAAGAACCAAATAACAATATCCAAGCCACTATAGATTTTCGATAAATTAAAAAAGCCAAAAACGGATAAGCGGTATGACCTGAAAAGAATAAATCGTTCCTGAAAACCGGATCAGACAAAAGACCTGTCCCCATTTCAATCCCATTGAAATAAAAATCGGTCGGCGGACCTATGTTGGTCAAAAGAATAAAACCACTGCGTAAAAGAGTCAACATGGCAAAAGTTTTCATTGCAAAAGGCGCAATTTCCGGCCTAAAAATAAGCGGATGCAAAAAAGTAAGTAAAACCAAACCGTACATTACTTCACTAAAAAAGATTTCCATGTCATAAGTTGGGATATTATCCAAAATTATATCGCCAACCGATACAAACACCCATGAATCATGATAAGAACTTGCCAAAATACTCACAACATAGGCACCAACCAAAAAAACCAATCCGGCAAACAAAGAAATCCTGTATGAAGGGTCTTTCAACAATGCGCCCCACCTCCGACCAAACACTAAAAAGGCTTTTTTAATCATAAAATATTAGTCATCATTTTGATTATTTTCACTCCACCTTTTAATTTTTTCAGTAATAACAGAAACTTTTTCACTATACCTTTCTCTGGAAACTTTCCTAACTTTTTCAATCCTTTCAGGATCAATATTAATAACCGGTGGTGGCAAAGTAGCCAAAGAAAAAGTTTGGCTTGGCATACCGTCAATCAAGAGCCTCATATAAGATGTATACTTACTTAAAGACACCAAATCCGGTGGCAAAACTTCCTCCCCAAACTGTTGTGAAATATATTCAGCGTCATCAAAACCAACCTGAAAAGACAAGGTACTACCAACGTTACCAAAAACAGCATCCCTAACCTCTTCCGGCATCTGCGCAATATACTGATTGGCCATGGTTAAATTCAATTTATATTTTCTAGCTTCAGAAAGAATCGTAGCAAACGAATCCGTGGCAAAATTCTGAAACTCATCCACATACAAATAAAAATCCTTGCGCTCTTTCTCTGGAATTGCAGCTCTACTCATGGCATCAAGCTGGAATTTAGTAATAAACATAGCACCAAGCAAGGCGGAATTATCTTCACCAATTTTACCTTTTGAAAGATTAATTACCACAATTTTCCCCTTATCCATAGCAAACCTTAAATCAACTGTACTTTTAGGCTGACCAACAATATTTCTTATAGTTGCACTGGATAAAAACTGTCCAACCTTATTTTGAATCGGAGCAATAGCCTCAACTTTAAACTTATCCTGCATTTTATCAAATTCCCCCACCCAAAAACTTTTAACAACAGGATCCTGAATTTTCTTTACAACCTTTCTCCTGTAATCATCATCCTGAAGAATTCTTGTAATACCAAGCATAGTAGTCCCGGGATACTCCAAAAGCGACAAAATAGTATTCCTCAAAATATGTTCCAAACGTGGGCCCCAGCTGTCAGCGTAAATTTTCTTAAAAATGCCAACCAAACCACTGCAAACTATTGAATTAAGTGCCGGATCAACATTTTCCAACATATTAAAGGCCACAGCATATTCTTTATCTGAAGGATCAATTAATACGACATCATTAACTCGATTTGAAGGTACAAAATTTAAAACCGCATCAGCAAGATCTCCGTGCGGATCAATTACACCAACACCTTTGCCTGCCATGATATCGGAATAAACCATGTTTTCTAACAAAGTAGACTTACCCATACCCGTCTTTCCAATAATATAGATATGCCTACGTCTATCTGCCGGTCTAATGCCAAAAAGCTGCTGTGAACCTCTAAAATTAGTCCTTCCTAACGTAGTAATGCCATCCACACCGATTTCATCCTCACCAGGCAAATCTGATGGAGGTTCAAGTTTTTTACTTTTCACCCAGTAAATAGTAGGAGTTTTAACAGTTAAATTTGGCATATGATATATAGTAGCCAATTCCTCATTATTCAAAGCAAAAGGGTCTCTAATGATACGATGAGAATAACTATTAATGAGCTCATTTGAAGCCAAAAATTTATTTATCGTAAATCCATTTAAGTGAGGAAAGTTAAACTGCTTAAATGAACCAACTATTTCCCTTAATTTAACCTCAGCCTTGTGCTCATCCAAATTCTTAGGAAGATACACAATTCTAATAGTAACCTCATACAAAGGCCTTACAACCTTATCCATAGCCGCATCAATATCACTCTCCCTATCATGTGTTTTAGAGGTCAATTCATCCATATCATCCTGTACACTAAATCCCCCACTTTGAGAACCTACATCCATTCCATAACCGGCATTAACAATCAAACCCTGAATCCAAAAAACAAAATAAACAGGGAAAAATACAATTTTAGGCCATATTTTCCTTGTAATAAACGCTCTAGCATACATAGTTTCCAAAATCTCAATATTCCCAAAGACTCCCTTTCTCAAAATTTTCACGCATCTGGTAAAAATAATCCTCCATTTATCCGGCAAAGGCGTAATAACCATCTGAACCCAAGCTTGATCCTCAACATCCTCAAACTTAACCAAAGATGACGTAATCCCCGCAATCGGATCCATGGCCAATCTTGATAACTTATCCTCAAACTGAGAATAACGCTTAATAGGATAAACATCGCTATCTAACAATTTCAATTCCAAACCCCTGGCATTTTCAGCATATTTAGTAGCAATTGAATAATCTTCACAATCTTCAATCTCAACATCCGGATATTGTGCATAAATTTGACCTTCAACCAAATTACGCAACTTTGTAGGAAAAGCTACATAAAATTTAATACTACGATTCATGCTGCCAATCTCAAAACTTATATTATCACTACTATAGCCCTGTAATCGCTGCCAAAAATTGAAGCTGGTTTTAATACCATGAAAAGTAGAAAAAATACTTTCCGCAACAATAGGTCCGGATTCATTTTCTTTTGGAACTCTAATCTGTAAAACGCAGTACTTTTCGCTGAATTTTCTTCGAGTAATATTAAATCTTGAAACAAAAGAATATAGACCAACCAAGGTCAAGAAAACCAGAAGTGCCAACAAAATATAAAGTAATACTTGATTCATCCTTAAGATTATAACCTAAGCTTTAAACTTATCAAAGTACCTCTGCAAAATAACTTGCGCTGCATGGGCATCTAACTTATCTTTTTTAGACAAACCACTCTTTCCGGTAACCGAGGAAGCCTCAAAAGAACTAAACCTCTCATCAACATACTCTATTTCAATATTCAATAAATTCAGCCTTTTTTTCAACATATCAACAAAAACCTTCAAACTTTTCATTACCTTATTTTCAGCATATTCTTCCTTTACACTCAAAGGCAAACCTATAATCACAATTTTCACATCCAAATCCACACAAAGCTTCTCAATTTTATCAAAAACAGCAGGATTATTATCCACAATATCACGAGGAAAAGCTATTCCCATCCCCCTATCGCCACTAGCAATACCGATACGCTTAGTACCGTAATCTAAAGCCAACACTTTAACATTCATAGGAAAGATTATTCTGACTCCACAACAACCGCAATATCCTTCTCCAATCCTTCTCCCAATACAACACGAATCTTAAACTCTCCAAGATCCTTAATATGAGCCATTTTAATAAAACTTTTTTCAAGTCTAACCTTTGCAGCTTTTTCAACAGCATCAATAATTTCAGCTTCGGCAATAGCACCATAAAGCTTACCTTTATCACTGGCTTTAGCCTTAAGAACAAGCTTCAAACCATCAAGCTTAGCAAGAACATCCTTAGCGTTATCCATTAACTGTTGTTTTTGTATAACAAGCTTCTCTTTTCTGGAATCAACCAGCTTAAGTACCGCAGTAGTTGCAGGAATAGCCATGGCATTGGGAAACAAATAATTCCTAAAGTAACCTGGTTTAACATTAACAACATCTCCTCTATACCCCAACTTTGTTACGTCTTTATTTAGTAGAACTTGCATGATTTTACGGTTAAATGCCATATATAAATACATAATTATAAGGCTAAAGTAAAGAGAAAATTAACGAAGAAATTTGAAATTTTTGATTTTTGCAAATCTATCACTTGCAAAAACAACTCCCTCCATATTCACACCAGCCAATTTATTATCAGCAGCATAGTAATAAACAGGCCTATAAAGGAAAATTGCAGGAATATCCTGCTTAAGTTTTTTTGCCAATTCCGCCAGCTTCACCGCTTTTTCATCTGCATCAAAAGTTGATCTAATTGCTTCAATCAAACTATCAACTTGAAAACTCTTATAATTTGATAAATTCTGACCCATTGGACTTGCCTGAGTAGAATGCCAATATGAATAAGTATCCAAATTATAACCAAGTATTTGTCCAACCAGTAACAAATCATAATCCCTAGACATAACCTTTTCCTTAAACTGATCCGAATCTAAAAATTCCACTTGAATTCCCACACCAATACTCTCCCAAGACTTCTGCAAGGAGGCAACCAGATTTTTAGTTTCTTCATACTGATAAGTCCCCTGACCATACAACCTGGCAATAAATCTAAGCTGCAAGGCATTTTCATCACCATCATAACGAATTCCCATATGCTCAGTATCATCAGCATCGTAAGTATAACCGGCATCCTTCAAAGCCCCTTGGGCTTGATCTACATTTGCCTGATATTCCCAATCCTCCTGATTAAGCTCCATTAAAGGAGTATCAATCCTAATTTTATCAACAGAATCACCAAGCAATTCATTCTTATCTACAGCCTTCTGTAACGCAAGACGCACCTTTTGATTATCCTTCAACAGCGCACTCTCCATATTCATAAAAACAGCCGTATACTGAGGCAATTCATAAGGAATAAGCTCAAAACGCTCATCATTAATAAAATCTAAAATATAATTACCTGAAACTTTTGGAACACCATTAACAGAATCAATTTGATCTACCAGTCTATCCATAGTCGGATAAGCTACAAACCTCAAATGCTTAACCTCGGAAGGTTCCTCATAATAATACGGATTATTAGTAAGTGTAATTTGAGTTCTACCGTCGGAAAAAGATTCAACAGGATCAGTAACCATATAAGGACCACTTCCTATTGGTTTTTTATTAAAATCATTTTGAAGTAAATCAGAAGCAGCTACATCCTTTAAAATATGCTTTGGCAAAATCCCAACCGTAAAATTACTAATAAAAAACACGTTTGGCTTTTCCAGCTTAAATTTAATCTTATCATTATCAAGCAATTCAATTATTACACCTGCAAAATTAGTTTTAAGGATTTCATTTTGAAAAGTTACATCCAGGATAATGTCATGAAAAGTAAAATAAACATCCTCAACCGTTAATGGTTTTCCATCATGCCATTTAATACCATCCCTAATTTTAAAAATATATTCAGTTTTATCCTCACTTATAGATAAAGTCGCTACATCCTCAACTACAGCCTTCTTTTCCGGATCATATTTCATCAAACCGGAAAAAATCAAACTGGAAACATCTCTATCCGCTTCATTATAATCAACAAATAAAGGATTTAAATTTTGAATACCGGTCCTGGAAACAAGACCCTCAGTATAAATATCCATCTCTCCAAAACCAAAAAGTCCATATGGAAAAACAATCATTTTAACAAGCATCAAAAGAAAAACCGCTACAGAAAGTGCAGAAATCAACCTGTCACGATAATCATAAGTCCTAAGGACCGAAAGTATTTTAGAGAAAAAACTCATAAATTATACGAAAAGGAAAGCTATTGAATTTGCCAAAAACAAAACCGCTAAAACAATAGTAGCTGTAGATAAAACCCTCTCAGCACCCCTTTTACTGGCATGAAACCCTCCGGTACCACCAAAAGTTGCACTTAAACCGGATCCTCTATTTTGAGCCAAAATAACCAAAGAAAGAAGAACTGATATAACCACCTGAAGAACCATTAAGATTGTTTGCATATTATTTAATTATTAAATTTAAGGTCCAGTTGATAACACCGAACACGACAGCTCCTATAACATATGTAGAAAAATTTGGAAAGACCAAAGTAACATCTCTAAACTCCATAACAGATAAGAAGTATTGCAAAAACCACAAAACTCCAATATTGATAACTATCAAAAATAAACCACCGGTCAACACTATTGCCGGCAAAGAAAACAATTTCATGAGCGGTTTTATGAAGAAATTTATCAATCCTAAAACAAGACCACCCCACATAAAAAATTTGAATCCACCTGTATATTGAATATCCGCAATAATCAAAGTTAACAACCACAAAGCACCTCCGTTGAAAACAATTCCTATAAATGGCTTAACCAGTAATCCCATGAAAATTAATTATATTTTCTTTACAGCGATTTTAACCGCTTCACCATCAATCTCCAATTCTTTTTCCTTGTCCCATTCCAAATTACCACTCTGCTGCAATTCATCCGCTAAAGTTTCTCGCTTAATATAATCAGCAAATTGAGTAACGGCATCGGCAATTAAAGAACTCGCCTCAACCAAAACATAAATTCTATCATCCACCTGATAATCCGCCTCCTTCCTAAGCTCCTGAATAAATCTTACGACATCACGAGCAAAGCCCTCAGCTCTAAGTTCATCTGTAACATTAGTGTCAAGCGCCACAACCAGCCCTTCTTCACTGGCCACATCAAAGCCTTCAGCACCCTTAAAACCGATATCAACCTCATCACCCATCAATTCATACTGACCAACCTTCACAGAGCCCTCATGAAGCGTAAACTCCCCCTCCTTAATCAATTTAATTATATGTTGAACTTCTCCACCATACTTTGGCCCTAAAACCTTAGGATTAGGTACAACAGAGTATTCCACAATATCGGAAACTTCTTTTATATACTCAAGTGCTTTCACATTCAACTCCTCCAAAATCACATCTTTTTGCCTCTCTATCAACTCAACATCAACACCTTCAGGCAATGCTATACCAACTTTACTCAAAGGCTGTCTAACCTTAAGCTTAGCCTGTCCTCTAACACTATGCCCCAAATTAACTATCATTCTTACCAAATGAATTTCCTTATTCAATTTTTCATCAATTAATTCATTATTAACCTCAGGCCAATCAGCTAAATGCACAGACTCCTCCCCTGTCAAATTCTGATAAACTTCATCAGAGATATAGGGCATGAATGGCGCGATTAGCTTTGAAAATTGCACAAGTACAATATACAAAGTTTGATATGCCTGATTTTTATCATTATCATTTTCACTCTTCCAGAAACGACGACGAGACCTTCTTACATACCAGTTTGAAAGATTATCCAAAAAATCCTGCATTGGTCGTGTTGCCTTTGTGAGATTATAATCATCCATTTGCTCGGTAACCTCCTTAATCAAACCATTAAGTTCGGATAAAACCCACTTATCCAGCTGATTATCAGGCAAAAACCTAGAAAAATCCTTTGATGGCTGCCAATTATCAA
>Ga0210006_1001646_pt1 | contig 15277 bp, 13 predicted proteins | sample CryGey02umfilter_2_FD_185452 | JGI IMG/M metagenome (GOLD analysis project Ga0210006, IMG submission 185452) | Groundwater microbial communities from aquifer in Utah, USA - Crystal Geyser 4/10/14 0.2 um filter (SPAdes) (version 3) | ecosystem: Environmental > Aquatic > Deep subsurface >... | reverse complement strand
ATTAGGTATTAAGAGACCGTCAATTCCGGCCTTCACCCTCAATAGCGCCGTTGATATATTGCTAAAAAAAGAGTTTGATATTCACCGAGCAGCTGGCAAACCCCATCCATTAATGACCAAGTATCAGATTGATGCCGTGCCATTGGCTCATGAAAAAATGGACACCTGGCGCTACAACTTTACCGGTGTGCAATATTATCATGAACCAACGGATTTTTTGGTTTTTGGTGCCGTAGATGATATTTGGGTTAATAGCAAAAAAGAGTTACACGTAGTGGACTACAAAACTACTAGCACCAAAGAGGTTATTACTTTAACTGGCGGTTACAAAGAAGCTTATAAAAGACAGATGGAGGTTTACCAGTGGCTATTACGAAAAAACGATTTTGTTGTTTCCGATCTGGGCTATTTTGTTTACTGCAATGGTTTAAAGGACAAAAAAGCTTTTGATGGCAAGCTAGAATTTGACGTGCAAGTAATTAGCTATCAGGGTAATGATAGTTGGGTAGAAAAAGAAATCAAGAAAGCCCGCAAATTATTAAATGGTACTCAGGTGCCGGCACCGACTAAAAATTGTGAGTATTGTAATTTTGCTAGTAACTGGGCTCAGAGTAAATAAAAAAGAGGTCGTCATTGACAAAAGAATTAAATAGTAGTAATATAGAGAATCAATTATTAATTTGTACATTTTACATTTATATAAAAAATAAGGAGTTATACATGACCAATTTACTGATTGAAATTATTGCCGCATCAACTGATATTTCCGATCAACAGATCAAAGACTTTGAGTCAATGGTGTTAGAGCCAGTAGCTCGTGATGAAGCTGTCATGATCTAAAGATAAATTACGATCAAATTGGTCTGCGCCATGATTGGCAAGTCGTAGTAACGCCACAAAGAAATAGAACGGTTATTATGGGACCATTTCCGTTTAATATGTAAACAACTGTTAAGTGCATTGATAATTCAATGCACTTTTTTTGTTCGCAGTAAACTATGCTATACTTTGCTTAGTTAATTAGTAAATTTATTTTATGCAAAAAAACATTGGCGCTCAGGATAAAAAAATACGCTACATTATCGGCGTGGTGTTATTATTAGGGGGTTTATTCTCTGGCAGTTGGATATTTATGGTCGTCGGCTTAGCCTTATTAATAACTGCTTACATTGGTTTTTGTGGTTTGTATAAATTATTAAAAATCAATACCTGTCCAGTTAAACTAGTAGCTGGTCCTGTTGTTGTCGAACAGAAAGAAGATGATCAGAAGAACGTTCAATAATAAGTAAGCTATTAGAATTCGTAGCTAATAAAAACGTGACGTTTTTATTATATTATTTATAATTTGGTTTATGATCTTATTTATTATCATCGCGCAAGGTATTATTTTTTTTGCTCATTGGTTTGTTTGGCAAATTGCTCAGCGCTATTTTGTTTTACCCAATCAAATTAAAATAGTATTTTTTGTTTTATCTTTTTCCTTTTTGTTAGCAACTTTATTAGTCGCTAAATATCAAGTCCGAGTACTTGATTGGTTTTATACCTTTGCCGCTAGCTGGTTGGGGTTAATTCACTTTCTATTTTTGGCTTCGCTGGTACTGCTATTATTAGTACTGATCGGCAAATGGATTCCAATATTGATGACCTATCGTTTAGTTATCGGTGTTATGGTTTATGGTATCGCATTAATTTTCTTTTTACTGGCGTTAATTAATGCTAATCAGCCAATTATTCGTGAGCAGATTATTACCGCGCAGAATCTACCCAGTACTTGGCAGAACAAAAAAATGGTTTGGGTTAGTGATGTACATCTAGGAAGCGTTTGGCAAAGTCAAACCTCAGAAAAAATAGTTAGGCTAATCAATGACTTGCAAGCTGATATTGTTATTGTTGGCGGTGATTTGTTTGATGGCGCCGGTGCCAATGCGGAAAACATTGCTGGTCCCTGGAAAGCGTTGCAAGCTAAACAAGGCAAGTATTTTATCACTGGTAATCATGAGCAGTTTACTACGAGCCAAAGTTTATTAGAAACGATTCGTGGTTTAGGTTTTACTATTTTAAACAATGAAAAAATTGATTTGGACGGTGTAACTATTGTCGGTATTGATTATCAGAGTAGTACTAATAGGGATAATTACCAAAAGATTCTTAATGACTTGTCGTTAAATAAAGAAGCACCAAAAATACTTTGGCGACATGTTCCAAATTTTTTAGATATTTCTCGGCAATATAATTCTCTCTTGCAAATATATGGCCATACGCACGTGGGTCAACTGTGGCCTTTTAATTATATTACACAACTTGTTTATCATGGTTATGATGTTGGGATGCACCCAGACGGTAAGTCTTTAATCTATACCAGCGGTGGCGTTGGTACTTGGGGTCCACCTTTGCGGATGGGTAATCAACCAGAGATTGTATTATTTAGGTTTCAAAATTAAATTAGTTAACATTTGAATAATAGTACGATTAGTTATTATTAATGTAAAAAAGTAGTGCTATGCAGGAGAAAGTAAAAATAGCTTGGCAGGGAAAACACTTTGGCGAGGAGCCAGTTTTCGTAGGAACAGAAAAACAAGGCGCCGGTGGTATTTTTTTCAGTGGTTGCAATTTGCATTGTGTATTTTGTCAGAATTATCAAATATCACAGCAAGGTGTAGGTCGTGACTATACTATTGAGCAACTAGCGGAGATAATGTTGGGTTTACAAAAACAAGAGGCGATTAATATTGATTTAGTGAGTCCAACAATTTGGTGGCAACAGATCAAGCAAGCTATTATATTAGCGCGTCAGCAGGGGCTTACTTTACCCATTGTTTGGAATAGCAATGCCCAAGAGAGCGTCTTACTCTTACAGCAGATGAGGGGACTCGTAGATATTTACTTACCAGATTTCAAATATGCTGACGATATTTTAGCTCAACAGCTGTCAGCGTCAGGGCAGTATAGTACATTAGCTCAGCTCGCGATTGCTGAAATGTTGCAGCAAGTTGGTACAGCTAGTTTAGACAAACCAACAAGCACCAAAGGTGTTTTGATCAGACATTTGATTATTCCTAACCATTTAGATAATTCCAAAAAAGTTTTGCAAATGATTCATGATCATTTTTCTGGTACGCCAGTTAGCTTGATGTCCCAATACTATCCTTGTTATCAAGCATATTTAATTCCCGAAATCAATAGATTATTAACCAGGGCTGAATATCAAGAAGTGTTGGATTATTATCAACAACTTAATTTATCAGGTTTTGAGCAAGAGTATGGCAGTGGTAAGTTTTTTTTGCCAGATTTTACTAAGAAAAATCCTTTTCAATAATTTCATAATCATTTATTATAAAGATATGTTAAATAAAGCAACTATCAGAGAGGGAATGGGTTTTGGTGTGACATCAGCTATTTTAACGACTCTGGGTTTATTTTTAGGTTTACTCAGTAGTACTTCATCAAAATTGGCAGTCATCGGTGGTATTGTTACTATCGCCTTGGCTGATGCCTTATCAGATTCCTTTGGTATGCATATTAGTTTGGAGTATGGCCGCAGTGAAAATAAGCACAATGTTTGGTCAGCTACCATTGCCACATTTATTTATAAATTTGTTTTTGCCGGTGTGTTTATTATTCCGGTATTATTATGGTCGCTGACAACAGCAGCGGTTGTCAGTATTATTTATGGTTTATTAGTAATCATCTATATTAGTTATTTAACAGCGCGACAAAACAATGACGTTGTTTGGCGCGTAATTATTAGTCACGTCTTAATAACGATGGTGGTTATTTTATTAAGTTTTAGTGTGGGTAAATTAGTCGCCCATTATTTTGCTTGACAAGGCGATTGCTTGGGTGTTAGCTAATATTATCAGGGTTATTTTAGCGGTTAAATTAAATATTATGAACAATCAAGAAAAAAGTCACGGTTCTGTTTTAATAATAGCACTAGTGCTTATTATTGGCCTATTACTAGTTGGTAATGGGTTGACGATGTATTATCTTTATCAAAAGAATGATCAGCCCATTAACGACGAAAAAGAGCTGGTTAATCAGGCGGTTAACGAACGTCTCAATGAGGGTGAATTGATAGTTGAGTGGCTGAAAAATGATACCACGGTTAACGTTAACGATTTTATTAAAAGCGAAAAGGCCTCAACCAAATTATTGCAAGAAATTGAAAAGATCAAAGCAGATGGTGATAGCCAGTACAGTTTTGATACTTATCAAAAAGGATTTAATATTCGTTTGGTCGGTAAGGTTATTCAAGGAAAATATAAAGATTATAATTTATACGTGATGGTTGTCCGGACAGTAGTTGGCATGCCGGGACCTGCAACTTTATATCGTTTTGTTAGTAATCAAAAGCAAAATATTATTCTCAGTAAAAATTTTCATGAGCTGAGTAATAATGTTACTGATTTTTTTAGTATTGATGATGAGGTTGTACTTACCAATTTATCAATGCCAGCGGAAATAGAAATAGCTTCAGCTAAAGTCCGATTGCAGAAAAACGAGACCACAGATTTTCCTACGACGTTTTTTTATGAATTATCCAGCATTACTCCTTTGTTTAAGTATGATGGTCAAAATTATCTTTATCAAAAAAAGGATCAATCAGACAATGCCTTATGTTTTGTAGTACGAACGCCAGATGGCCTAGTTCAAGACTATATTTATAATATAAACAATGATCAGCAAGTAAATACTCAGCAGTTGTCGTTGCAACTGAACTTAGTTAACGGTAGTTCATTTACTGGCCAATACTCCATATCGCAACGCAGTAGTTGTGGCTCTTATTGTTTAGAAAGAGCAGATTATTTGGAGCAAAATAAATTGCAACTACTGGGCACTAATATAGCTGGTGAAAAGTTTTATATTTTTTCTGATCAGCAACAAAAAACTAACACCACGGACAAAGATAGTATTTTGCAAACTATTTACGATCGGTATTATCCGGGCTTTGATGAAAAATTAAAAAAAGAAAAAGAAAAGATAACCTTTGATGAGTTTCTTAAAACCAATCCGATTATTATTTGGCCCGACCCGCTAGGCAATTATTTAGTGTTAAAAAATATAGTATATTCGCCAGCGGTGGAGTGTGGCAAACCGGTTATTTATCTTTATCCAGAAAAAGAAATGTCCGTGGCCGTTCAGGTGCAGCCGACTGGTGGATTTACCACTACCGAACCAGCATATAATGACGGCTGGCAAGTACTGGCTAAACCAAATAGTGAATTATATAACTATGCCGACAGCACGTGGTATCCTTATCTTTTTTGGGAAGGCTATGGTTTAAATTATCAACAACCAGAAAAAGGATTTGTTATTGCGCGGGAAAAGATGGAACAATTTTTGCGAGAAACTTTGCCCCAACTGGGATTGATACCCAAAGAGTATGATGAATTTATTGCTTACTGGTTACCACGATTACAAAAAGACAACTATTATTTTATCACCTTTGTTGACCAAAACGATTTTAATAAGATGGCGCCATTAGCTGTCCAGCCACAACCCAATACTATCATCCGAGTATTTATGGATTTTCAAGGACTGGATAATTATCGACAAGTAGAGCCACTGGTTATCACCACACCAGTTCGTCAAGGTTTTACTGTTGTTGAGTGGGGTGGTGCTATTCATCATTAATTATGGACAGAAGATTAACTAATAAGCTTATTGTTGTCATCGTTATCATGACTGTGTTTTTGATTGGTCAGCTGGTATGGCTATTAACAAAAGATACTTTACCAACGATCACCAATCTGACTATTAGCCAAAAGCAGAGCAAAAATATTATTACTGGTACGAAAGAGGAGTATGATAGAGTTTTTGACAGTGCAGCCAGATTTGCTGATACGCCTATAGCTAAAATAGGAGGTGGAATTTTACCTCACCATTTATTGGTGAAAGAGCAGATTGCTTCTTATTTGCTCGGTTTAGCTGATCAAAAATATGACACCGTTGTTATCATTGGTCCAAATCATCAAAATATTGGTCATGGCGATATTATCTACAGTGACGCTAATTGGCAAACGCCAACTGGTAGCATGGATGTTGATTTAAATTCAGCTAATTTAATAAACAGTACGGCAAAATTAAATAATAAAATAATTCAGCAAGAGAGTTCCATTACAGTTTTATTGCCGTACATTCATTACGCATTACCAAAGGTTAAAATTTTACCCTTGATTATTAAGGAGTCAGCGAAAACAGATGAACTAGCAAAAATTGCTCAGCTCTTATCGCAGTACTGTCAAGAACAAAAAATTTTGGTTTTAGCTTCCATTGATTTCTCGCATTATTTGCCAGTTGATGTTGCTGATTTTCATGATCAAATTACAGCTAATATTATTCAAACTTTTGATCAAGAAAGAATATTACAAACAGAAATCGATTCTCCAAAGAGCGCTTATTTATTGCTCGAATATTTACGGCTAACGCAGCAGCAAAAAAGTTTTTTAGTTCGGCAAACTAATTCCGGTCGTTTTTTACCCCAGCAAAGCGAATCCACTACTTCGCATCAATTCTATTATTTTGTAAATGGTGAACCACAGCAAGAAAAATATTTGGCTTTAATGTTTTTTGGTGACTTAATGTTAGATCGCAATGTTAAGAAGCAGTATGAAAATAAAAATTTAGATGTTATTTTTCAGGGATTATCTGGTCAGGAAAATCGTTTTTGGCGCGGCTTGGATTTAACCAGTGCTAATTTAGAAGGAGCAGTGCTGAAAAATGGTGAGCATTGGTTGCCCGATAATGCTTATGATTTTTCTTTTGATTTAAACGACGTTGGACAGTTGAAAAAGTATAACTTTAATTTTTTTAATTTAGCTAACAATCATTTAACTGACCAAGGAACGTTAGGAGTAGAACAAACTAGAGACAATTTAAAACAATTGAATTTAGAATTTTCTGGTTGCGCTGATGCTCAGATTGGCGAGTGTAGTTTGAATATTATTAATCGCCGTGGTTACCGCTTAGCGATGCTGGGCTTTAGTCAGGTTTATCAACCATTGGATCTTGGTAAAATTCAGGAAATGATCAAGCAGGTAAAGGATAAGAGCGATGTTATCATTATCAATATCCATTGGGGCAATGAATATCAACATCAAAAAAATACAATTCAGGAAAATATTGCTCACACCCTTATTGACAGTGGTGCCGATTTAATCATTGGGCACCATCCGCACGTGGTACAAGGAAAGGAAAAATATCGCGGTAAGTATATTTTTTATTCTTTAGGAAATTTTGTCTTTGATCAATATTTTTCTGCTGATACCCAAGAGGGATTAGGGTTAGGATTAATCATGGATCCGTCAGCAACCAATAAAATCCTTGATTACTATTTATTTCCTTTGCAGTCCGAAAGAAGTAGAGTGCGATTAATGTCCCGGGAAAAGAAACAGGAATTTGTGGAGAAGTTTGATAAATGGTGACAAATACTTGATTTTTATGGAGTTTTATGCTATCATAACAATAATTAATTATTTAAATAAAGAAGATGTTCAATTTTAACAAATTATTTGAGGATATTGGTAAGAGTAATGAAGTAACAACACACAATCCTGAAAAAGGTGAAAGAGATTCATTAAGACTCAACGAAAGCGAAATGGTATCCGAGGATCCTGTTGAAGATTTATTGGCCGAGTTTGAAGCCAAGTCAGAAGCTAAAACAAAATTAAGAAAAGGACATGACGAATGGGATGCTGATGAAGTCGCTGATGAACATAGTTCTAATATGGAAGATGAGATTTTAGATAAAATTGATCGCGAGGCAACCGGTGAAAACAGTAAGGAACTAGATGAATTAAAAGCCAAGTATGGTGAAACGAAAGACGATAGTGCTGTAAATGAAGAACCGGTTGAGGCTTGGAAAACAAAATATGTTAATGTCAATAAAGAACAAAAGAAAGAATGGTTGAAAGTTATTATTCGAAAAATTTATGATAAGGATTTTGTTAATTTTAAGAAAATTGATAGAATTGAGAAAGATAAAATTTTTAAATTATTAAATCAGAAGATAAATCGTTATATTATTGCGGCGAAAGAACAGCAGATGGTAGCGGAAGGTAAAAGAGGACTAGCTAAGAAATTAAAGGAAGATGCCGAATGGGAAGTGAAGTTAGCAGAAAAGAATGCGAAGAAGGTTAAGAAGCCAGGAAGAGCCTAAAATATATATATTGTGAGAGATTAAACAATCCAGCCATTCGTGAATGGCTGGATTGACTTTTTGTCGTTAATTTGATTAGCTATAGATAAGTACATTAAATTGGAGATTGTATGAAATATGCTATTGTTTTTGATTGGCATAATCGAGTGCTGCATTCGAGCGAATACCCACACAGTAAGTGTTTTAGCTTTGACGCAGATAGTGATGATGAAGCTATGTTAATAGCTAAAGATTATGAAAGCTATTGTCGGGCTAAATATCCCAATGAGAGTTACAATTTGTTGTCTATCTTTTCGATCATTATTGGTATTAAGTCAAGACTGGTTGATTGGCAAGGAAAGATAGCTAAGGTGCGACGTTTGCCTATTGAAAAGTGGCACGGACCACCAATACAACAAGTGATCCCTGATGAAAGTATTTTAAAAATATTAGCTTATCAGGAGCCATCACTATTTGCTAATTAAATTCATAAAGCGTCTGAACAAGGCGCTTTTTTTATCCTTGACAAAGTTGAATTAATTTGCTACTATAGGATATTAAATTCTTTAACAATTTACGTAGGAGCATTCAATGTACAATAAAATTCCCGCCTTGGTTAAGACGCTGATATTTCTTGTTTTTCTGTATAATCTTGGTGTTGGGAATTTATTCAATTATGTAATTGAAGATTCTACTAATACACCACCAGTACAGGAGCAACAAAGACGAACCATGGTCATCGAACGTTTTATTCAGGAACGTATCTCGATAGCCAAGCAAAAGATTAAAGATGGTCACCAATATAGACCCAAAGATTATTTTTCCGATTTACGTTTAATCGACGAACAATCCGTAGCGCTTAGTTGGCGACCAGCTTTTGGTAAAATTATGGAGTTACAAACTATCATAAATGATGGGTTGCAGCAAAATAAATTCACTACCAAAGAGGTTGATCGCGAGGCCAAGCTTTATAAAGATCCGTTGGTTAATCATGAGTCAATTATTTGGCTACAAATTATCCAACAAATTGGTCTTGGTCATTGGCTAATTAACAAAATACTACGTTTCTATTTTTTGAATCTGCCACTAGCTTTAATTCTTTTATTTCTCTGGCAATATCAAGATCAGAAGCGAATCATCTTGCACAATCCGATTAGTTTTTGTTTAGCAGTTATTATTTATCCGCTAACGATTGGCGTCATTTGGTACATCAGATTCAAAAATTTTGGTCGTAATGTATATGGCGAAGCTATCTTGCGAGCAGCTAAAGATAAAGCATTTAGCTCTTTGGCGCCGGATGAAATCGCTGTCATTAAGCAATTTGTCACCAGTAAGCTCCAGAGAAAAAAATATCAGGAACAAATCACATTACGATATGGTGTGGCCAGAAGATCATTATTATTTGCTTTAATGGTAACATTATTAGTGATGTTGATACCTCAGTCATTGACAGCCAAGCAAATAAAAACCACTTCGTCAGTAATAATGGTGGAGTTAGTTAATAAAGCCTCACCCATACAAAGTTCAGAAAATATCGCGAGCCACGATTTGGATAGTCAGTCTCAATTTGTTTTTATCTATCAGACGATCTGGGTAATAACGCACGCGATAGTCAAGCGTATTATTTACGGTTATCGGCAACGGATTGATCACATACCTATTAAGATAGTTGAGCGATTAAATTCATCGGAATTTATTTATCAACTTATTAAATTAATAGGAAAAAAAAGTGAAAAATTTTATTGTTATATTATTAGTTGTCGGTTTGATATCAACCGTATCTGCTCAGTTCAAGCTAGCTAGTATCACTACTAGTTTGGGCAAAGGTTCAGTTACCTCTGGTTACGACATCAATTTAACTTTTGTTCAAGAAAATGATAATAAATTATCCATAGTTGGTAATCATACTAGAGCGTATGCTGCTTACTGTTGGCCACATGACGTCATCAGTGTATCCGCTAGCGGTGGATTTTTTAAGAATACTCCTTGGGGCGGCCCAAAGATCGTGATTACTCCCACAGAGTTTCTCAGCACCTTACATTGGTTAGCTATCGGTGCCGGTGAGCCAGAACATCCAGCTTGGAAAGTAAAAATGTTATTTGGTTTCAATGCTCTCCTTGTCAAGATTGGTAATTTTCAAGTTAGTTATTCTTTGTTACATTTTTTACAGAATAAACCAGAGCACATACCGGGAACTTTTTACGGTAACAACCTTGGTGATAATTGGTCCTACTCAGTTGGCGTGGAGTATAACCTAAATACTTCCGAGCCACTTTTTCAGGGTAGTCTTAAAAAGACACTATAAACCCATTCCAGGAACATTAAGTTCCTGGTTTTTTTATTTTTGTGTTATAATACAATCGAAAATGAAACAAAATATTATTGCTTTGTTGCAAAAAAATCAAATAATCGGTAGAGGAGGAGCTTGTTTTCCTACTGCTTTGAAGTGGCAATCCGTGAAAAAAGCCAAAGGTAAACGAAAAATAGTTGTTGTTAATGCTAGTGAAGGAGAGCTAGGATTATTTAAAGATATCTACATATTAGAAAATTATTTAGACCAAGTATTTATTGGTTTGCAAACGGCTCTTGATTATTTAAATAGTACAGAGGTTTTTTTTAATTTAAATAAAAAATATTATTCAAAGATTAGCAAGTCATTGATGAGATTAGTAGAACAATATCAAGCGTCAGGATATCAAATAACTATTTATCAGGAAGAACCTAGCTACATCGGTGGTGAGGAAACAACATTATTAAATAGTATTGAGGGTAAACGCCGGCAGCCAAGAATTCGGCCACCCTATCCAGCGGAAAATGGTTTGTTTGGTTGTCCAACACTAGTACAAAACGTCGAAACGTTTTATGACATTGCCCAAGTCGCCCAAGGTAAATATGAAAACAAAAGATTTTATTGTTTATCCGGTAAGATAAAGAAAAGAGGCGTTTATCATCTAGCTAACGACTTATCAATTAGCGAAATATTGAAAATTACTAACAATTATCCTGATTTTTCGTTTATCGCACAAATTGGCGGTAGTGCCAGTGGTTTAGTATTACGTGACGATCAATTAGCCAAGCAGAAAATGATTGGTGCTGGTAGTATTGAAATCTATCCTTTAACTATTAAACCCCACGAATTATTGTATAAGTGGTTTGATTTTTATCAGCAAGAATCATGTGGTCATTGCACGCCGTGTCGTTTCGGTAGCTATCAACTATGGCAACAAATAAGAAAGAAAAAAGATATTGATTGGGAGGCAACATTAGCCTTAGTTAATTTAATGCAGAAAACATCTTTTTGTGGTTTAGGTAGCTCTTTAGCGCAAGCAGTGAACAGTTATTATCAAAATGTTATTAACTATTATGCCAGTTAAAAAAGTTCCCGTTTATATTAATAAAAAGAAGTATTTAGCTCTTCCGGGTGAGAGTATGCTGAGCGTTGCGCAACGTAATAAGATTGATATTCCCCATCTATGTTGGCATGAGGATCTACCAGTATTTGGTGGTTGTCGTATTTGTTTAGTGGAAGATAGTGATGGTAAGGTATTAACCTCTTGCACTTTACGAGCTACTAAGGATTTAGCCATAACAACCGATACTAAGGACGTTCAACAATTACGTCAACAAAACCTGCAATTATTATTAGCCAATCACCAAGCTAATTGTTGGCGTTGTCAACAAAAGTTTGATTGCCCAACCAATAAGTTAATAGAAAAATATCAGTTGGACTTCTCCGCTATTATTAAAACAAAAATTAAAGAAAAGATTCAGAAGTTAAATGTGGCAGCGGAAATAAATCCAGCTGCTTGCATAGCCTGTAATCAGTGCGCATCTATTTGCGATCAGATCGGCATTGGTTATTTACAGCTAGTAGATCAGGGCACTCTGACCACCGTGGAGACCAGTAAAGACGCCAAAGTTGATTGTATTTATTGTGGCCAATGTACAGCACACTGCCCCGTGAGTGCTGTTCATGAGCAAAATCAATTAGCCGATGTCATTGATAGTATTGAAGACAATAAAAAAATAGTGATTGCTCAAATGGCACCATCAGTACGATGTAGTATTGGCGAAGAGTTTGGTTTAGCACCGGGTACTGATTTGACCGGACAATGTTATACGGCACTAAGGCAGTTGGGTTTTGATTATGTTTTTGACGTGAATATGGGCGCCGATATTACCACGTTAGTGGAAGCAGCTGAATTACTAAAGAGGCTAAAGGAAAATAAAAATTTACCGATGTTTACTGCTTGTTGTCCAGCCTGGGTTAAGTATGTGGAATTTTATCACCCAGAATTAATAAATAATTTAACCAGTGCTCGTTCACCACATATTCACTCGGGTGGGGCTTACAAAACTTGGTGGGCTCGAGAGGAGGGCGTGAAACCAAAAAATATAGTAGTTGTATCTATTATGCCCTGTACTTCCAAAAAGTATGAAGCCCGACACACGAAATTAAAAATTAATGGTCTCTGGCCAGTTGATCATGTCATCACGACTAGAGAGTTTGCCGTGTGGTTAAAGCAACGACGCATTGACCTTGATCAACTACCGGTAAGTGATGTTGATTTGCCGGGTCAATATTCCGGCGCCGGTGCTATTTATGGTGCTAGCGGTGGTGTCATGGAGTCAGCCTTGCGAACGGCTTATGAACAGTATACTGGTAAGGCTTTAAAAAAATTGGAATTTAAACAGGTGCGCGGCAGGCAGGGAATTAAAAAAGCAGAAATCGATTTTGGCGATCGCCAATTAAAAGTAGCAGTGGCAGCAACTGTCAGAAACGCAGCTTTGTTAATTGCGGAGCTGAAAAACGATCCCCAGGCTTATCAATATATAGAAGTCATGGCTTGTCCTGGCGGTTGTATCGGTGGTGGCGGTCAACCCATTCCTCATACCCAGAAGATTGTTAGTCAGAGAACAGCGGGTTTGTATCGGCATGATAGTAAGATGAAAGTACGAAAAGCTCACGACAATCCCGTGGTTCAGGATTTTATGAATAACTATATTGCAAAATTGACCAGGCAAGAACAAGAAAGAATTTTGTTTACGACCTACACAGTAAAAAAGAAATTTGATTAAACTAATAATATAAAATACCAATGAAAAAAATAGCTATCATTTTATTTTTACCCTTGTTATTAAGTGGTTGTATTTTTAGTAGTAAAAAAAATCAATCAGTTAATACCAATACACCCCTCAATCAAAATACCTTACAACAGCAACTTATTTCACAAAGTAAAATAAAAAAATTTAATAACCCCGAGGAGTTTAAACAATATTTAACGGATAATCCCATAAGCAACAATTATCTTCGTAGCGATATGATGCGTGGAGAAGTAGCAATGTTAGCCCAAGACGCCGCCGGTAGTCAATCGACAAATTCCCTCAAGGCACCAGAGGCTAGTGTTGATTTTTCCAAAACCAATATTCAGGTAGCTGGTGTTGACGAACCAGATATTATCAAAAGTGACGGGAAGTATCTTTATGCTTTAGTTTATAACATTCTTTATATTATTGACGCTGTACCGGCGGAACAAACCAAGATTGTCAGTAGGATCAAATTCACATCGCGACCGCAAGATTTATTTATTAGCGACAACCGACTGATTGTTTTTGGCTTAGATGAGCAAATGCCGCAGCGAGAAATTTACAAAACATTTATTCGCCGTAATAGCTATACATTTTTTAAAGTCTTTGATTTGACGGATCGTAGTAATCCGGAGCAGATAAAAGATTTAACACTGGAGGGCAACTATCGTGATGCGAGAATGATCGGTGATTACGTATATTTTTTAACACAAAATTACAATTATATTGTTACCGGATCAGAACCGACATTGCCTAGAGTATTGGATAGTGATCGGGAAATCAGCAGGGTATGTACCGGACAAACAACTGGCTGTTTACAACCTGATATTTATTATTTTGATTATCCTTATACCAATTATAATTTAACCTCAGTAATGGCGGTTAATATCAAAAATATTGACGAAGCTATGAACGAAAATATTTATTTAATGTCTGATACGCAGAATTTATACGTGTCCAATAAAAATATTTATTTATCCTATACTAAATATTTAGATGAAAATCAGATTGAAATGACTATTACTAAAGAACTGGTTTGGCCGCAATTAGCCAGTAGTGATAAAGATAAAATTAGCAAGATTGAAGCTACAGAGAATTATATTTTATCGACCGAAGAGAAGCAGATTAAAATAGCAACTATTATTAATCGTTACCTTTCTTTTTTAACTGTCAGTGAGCAAGAAAAGTGGCGGCAAGATATTGAGCAACAGATTAAAGAAAAATATTCAGATTTATATAAGGAGTTAGAAAAAACAGTAATTCATAAGATAGCAATCGATGGTAATAAACTGAATTATTTAGGTAACGGCGAGATTAGTGGTACCATTCTCAACCAATTTTCTTTTGACGAACAAGATGGTTATTTGCGAGTGGCAACAACCAAGAGTCGTAGTTGGTCACGTTTTGCTGATAGTGACAACCAATCATCCTATGCCAATATTTTTATTCTTGATAGTAATCTAAAAATAGCAGGATCGGTGGAGAAATTAGCTCAGGGTGAAAGAATTTATGCCGCCCGTTTTATGGGTAATCGAGTTTATCTAGTAACTTTTCAACAAACTGATCCGTTGTTCGTTATTGATTTGTCCGAGCCTAGACAACCGGTGGTGTTAGGGCAGTTAAAAGTTCCTGGTTTTTCCAATTATTTACATCCTTATGATGAAAATACGCTTATTGGTATTGGTAAAGATACAGAAGAAATGCCCAATGGTGGTGTGCGCACTAAAGGATTAAAGTTTTCTTTGTTTGATGTGAGTAATGTGCGTTCGCCCCGAGAGATTGATACTTATTTACTGGGTGATAGCGGTAGCGACTCCATCGCTCTTTATGATCATAAGGCATTTCTTTTTGCTGCTAACAAAAATCTGTTAGTGATACCAGTTAGTGTTACTAAAGCAAGTCGGCCCGACATGTACGGTCAGCTTAATTTTAGTGGCGCTCTAGTTTTAAAAGTAACTAAATCAGGTTTTGAATTGAAAGGCGAAGTGGATCACTCAGACGGCGGGCGTGTATCTGGTCCTGATAGTTGGGGTGGCTATGAGTATTATGATA
>Ga0210006_1001641_pt1 | contig 15298 bp, 5 predicted proteins | sample CryGey02umfilter_2_FD_185452 | JGI IMG/M metagenome (GOLD analysis project Ga0210006, IMG submission 185452) | Groundwater microbial communities from aquifer in Utah, USA - Crystal Geyser 4/10/14 0.2 um filter (SPAdes) (version 3) | ecosystem: Environmental > Aquatic > Deep subsurface >... | reverse complement strand
AATATCTGTAAATAATGACGATCCAATTGTGACATCATTACATCCAAGTAGCGTCTTCTAAAGCGAGGGGCATCACGAAGGTTGGTCATGTCGTCCGGAGAAAAAAAGACAACCGGCAAGTTCCCTATAAAATCCATCGCGTTTTTAATCACTCCATTCAACTTGAGTGTTTTTTTAGGAGGAACACGAGTCGCGATAAACTCAAGCCGAAGAGAATTATTACGAAATGAATCTTCGGATTCCGTTTCAATTTCAAGACGACAAAACTCGTCATCAAAACCAATGAGGTCAGAAAAATCACTGGTACGAAAGGACTTTGAAAGCCCACACAAAAAAATGGCTTCCAGTAAATTGGTTTTTCCCTGACCGTTGGGACCGACAAAAACAACCAAAGGCGTTTTAAGGTCGAAATCGAATTCAATCTCTTTAAAATTACGAAAGCCTTTGAGTGTTAAATGTCTTAAACGCATTGATCTTTGGGTGATTTTTTGCTATAATAATAAGATTTTAAAGGACTTTAGGCAACCATCTGCAAAAAATAAACACCAAAACCGATGACAGCAAAAAAACTATTTCACATTCGCAAGATCCGTCAAAGCAAAAAAAGTGTACGTATCTCAAAAACACAGTGGATTCCCGCGCGATGGCAAATGATTTTAAAATACACGGGACTTGCAATAGCAACCATTCTTTTAACGGTACTGGTTTATTATAAAAACCAAACCGGAGATTGGTTTAAGGCAAGCGTTTTAGAAATACCGGAATCTTTTGACGGAACCGTTTTACCCATAGAAAAAATACCGGATTGGAGCAACTGGAGTGGGGATCATTACACAGCCGTTTACAACGAAATCGCTCCTCAGGATTTAATTTCATTGCCTCCTTACGACCTATCCGTACTGGAATTCCCGGATGACCAATTGCAATGGGGAAACCACGCGCAGGACCTAATACGGAATACAAAAATCACTTACCCCGTTGTTTATTTGGGGGATTACAATGGAAGTCGCTACGAAAACTCCGGCAGTCATTTGGCGGTGGATATCCGTGTTCCTTCGGGAACACCCGTCCATGCAATTGCGAACGGAAAAGTGATTAAAACATCCATGCAAAGTGACGGTTTTGGACACCACATCGTGATCAAACACATCGATGTGCCGGATTCTGACAATCCGGGAAAAACCACCACCATTTATTCAAGCTACAATCACTTAGGCGACATCAACGTAGTAGAAGGTCAAAATGTACTCAAAGGAGATCTGATCGGAACCAGCGGAAGTACAGGAACCGCCAGCAGCCCGCACTTGCATTTTCAAATCGACCGTGATTCCGCACCATGGCACCCCTATTGGCCTTTTACATGGCAGGAATCCCAAGACGCCGGTCTGAGCTTTTTTGAAGCCATAAACGCGGGATTGGGAATAGGAAAGGCAAAAGAGATGACCTTAAATCCCATGACCTTCTCGTTGAAATATCTTGGCACAAATACTATTTTAAGCAGCTCAGCCATAGCCGCCAACACCGTAGGAGCCGTTCAGACCAATGAATCCGACAAAGAGTCGGAAATCATTACCATCACCGAGGTTACGAAACCGGAAGAAACACCGACAACGATCGTGGAGCCAAATACTGTGGAAATCATCGAACCGATTCAGAATGACAAAGTCGATACCTCTTTACTGATTTTTAAGCTATCCGGCGAAACAGTCAGCCTGATCAATAATGGAGTGCGCATCATCGTCACCGACGAACAGAATCAATTGAATACTTTAGGGGAAAATGACATCATCAAGGTTCAGGTGAGTGGTGTAGGAAACAGTCTTCAGCCTCTTCTCAAAAAATCCGATTTCAAAAACGGAACGGCAGATGTGGTCGTTAAAAGCGGTACAGCGGGAATCGGCAATGTGCTCATCGGCAGAGCGGCTCATCAAATCACCTTCATTGAAAAAGTGGCAAATACCACCGCATTGAAGTTCGAACATGACGGCCACTTTCAGAAGGGAATGGTGGAAGTGATAAAACTCATCGCCGTGGACAGCGAAGGGAATCCCACCTCCTCGGTGAATTTTAGCGGAGAGGTGGCAATAACCGCAACTGAAGGCAAAGCAACCATTACCCCCAATCGTTTAAACGCACGTGATTTCATAAATGGAATAGCCACCTTCAGAATCAAATCATTGGGCGAAAACACACGGATCCGCCTGCGTGCGCAAAACGGCGCATTGGTTGGAGAAAGTGACCCGCTAACACAAGAGGACAGCCGACCTTTTAACGACATCAAATTGGGGCATCCAAATTATGAAGCCATAAAATATCTAAAAGAAGAAGGTGTCATTAATGGTTACCAAGACGGCTCTTTCCAGCCCGCAAAAACCGTCAACCGTGTGGAAGCTCTAAAAATGCTGATGCTCGCTTTCAATGTGGAAAGCGGCGTGAACGGATCACTCCCCTTTTCCGATACGGAAAATAACGCCTGGTATGCGGGAACACTCGCGACAGCCATCCAAAAAGAAATCGTGAAAGGATACCCCGACGGCACTTTTAAACCGGCACAAACCGTCAATCGTGCCGAATATCTTAAAATTTTATTCGAAACAACAAGTATGAAATTATCCGCCTCTATTGTTTCGGCTCCTTATCTCGACGTTCCGAAATACTCTTGGTTTTCGCCCTACGCCTACATGGCCAACCAAAAAAACATCATCGATACCAACGGAAATAAGCTGTATCCCAACAACGGAATGACGCGCGCCGAAGTGGCCGAAACCATATTCCGCATGAAAATGATTCAGATGAACAATATGGTGGTGTATCAGAAGTAAAAAATGGTTTTAATGTGATAATCCCGCAAAACGATAAGCTCGCAAGGCGGCCTGAACTCTGTCATCACAAAACCCCTGAACTTGATCATTCGAAGGTTTTATTTGGCATAAAAAAATAAATTAAAAATCAGTATATTAGCAAACTCAAAACAATGAATTGTGTCAAGAAAAATACAACAATAATTTTTTAGGTTTAAAAAAATCTATGCTAATATGATTGAAAAAGTAATTTAACCCCCTGCCCCATGATTACAAAATTTTTAAAAAGCCTGAGCAAACGTCGCCATGCTTTGATTCTTTGGTTTGATGAAATCAGCATCAAAGATGTTCCTCTTGTGGGAGGAAAATGCGCCTCGCTTGGCGAAATGGTACAAAAATTGGGAGAAAAGGGGGTGAGTGTCCCCAATGGATTTGCCATCACCGCACACGCCTATCATCATTTTCTGGAAAAAGCGGGAATAAAGGATGGAGTCAAAAAAACACTTCAAGGGGTAAAGGTGAAGGAAATCAGCGACTTGCAAGACAAGGGAAAAAAGGTGCGCTCCATGATCTGCGCGGCGAGTTTTCCGGAAGACCTAAACGAAGTGATTGAAAAAGCATACGAAAAAATGGAAGACCTGTATGGGAAAAACTGTGACGTAGCCGTGCGATCATCCGCGACAGCGGAAGATCTACCGGATGCTTCTTTTGCGGGACAACAAGAAACCTATTTAAACATCAGAGGGAAAAAAGCTTTGCTGGAAGCCTGCAAAAAATGTTTTGCCTCGCTCTTTACGGATCGCGCCATCTACTACCGGGAAAACAAAGGATTCGATCATTTTTCCATCGGTCTTTCGATTGGCGTTCAAAAAATGGTTCGTTCCGACATGGCCGCTTCCGGTGTCATGTTCAGCATCGATACCGAAACCGGTTTCCAAAATGCCGTACTCATCAACGCCGCCTACGGGTTGGGGGAAAATGTGGTACAGGGGGCAGTCAATCCGGATGAATTTTATATTTTTAAACCCACCTTAAAAACCGGTTATCGATCTATTCTCAGCAAACACCTTGGCGAAAAAGAAATAAAAATGATTTACGCGACAGGCACAAAAGGATCACCGGTAAAAAATGTAAAAGTACCGGAAGGCAAACGAAAAGAATTCTGTATCGACGACAAAGAGATATTACAATTGGCAAAATGGGCAGTGATCATTGAAGAACACTACAAAAAACCCATGGACATGGAATGGGCGAAAGACGGAAAGACAGGGGAACTTTTCATCGTTCAGGCCCGTCCGGAAACCGTTCATTCTCAGGATAATAAATATTCCGTTCTGGAAGAATACAAATTAAAAGTGAAAGGCAAAGTGCTCGCCACGGGGGCTCCGGTGGGTGCTAAAATCGGCGCCGGGGTAGCCAATGTCATTCTTGATGTCAAACAAATCAAAAACTTTAAAAAAGGAGATGTGCTCGTGACCGACATGACCGATCCCGACTGGGTACCGGTGATGAAAATCGCTTCAGCGATCGTCACCAACCGTGGTGGACGCACCTGCCATGCAGCCATCATTTCTCGCGAACTGGGAATCCCCTGCGTCGTGGGAACCAATAACGGAACGCAGATGATCAAAAGTGGTCAAAATATCACTGTGGCCTGCGAAAGCTCTGTGGGAAACGTGTACGACGGGATCTTGATGTACGACGTGATACGCACAAGCCTTAAAAATTTGAAAAAGCCGAAAGTAAAAATCATGATGAACCTAGCCAATCCGGATATCGCTTTTGCCACTTCCATGATCCCCAATGACGGCGTGGGACTGGCCCGTATGGAATTCATTATTAATGAATACATCAAGGTTCACCCACTCGCCCTGCTCAATTACAGCAAAATCACGGATAAAAAAGTAAAAGCAAAAATCGATGAAATCACATACGGGTACAAAAACAAACCCGACTTTTTCATCGATAGGCTGGCACAGGGGGTGGGATTAATCGCCGCCGCGTTTTACCCAAAAGACGTGATCGTGCGTTTGAGCGATTTTAAAACCAATGAATACGCCAACATGATTGGCGGAAAGGAATACGAACCCATCGAAAGCAACCCCATGCTCGGATGGCGTGGTGCGAGTCGCTATTACGATCCCGTTTTTCAACCGGCTTTTGCCATGGAATGCAAGGCACTCAAAAAAGTAAGGGATGAAATGGGGCTCTACAATCTTAAAGTCATGATCCCCTTCTGCCGAACGATAGAGGAAGGTAAAAAAGTAATTGCCGAAATGGGAAAAAACGGTTTAAAACGAGGTGAAAAAGGCTTAGAAGTGTATGTGATGTGTGAAATTCCAAGCAACGTGATCCTCGGAGACGAATTCAGCAAAATCTTTGACGGTTTTTCAATCGGTTCAAATGATCTCACGCAGATGGTACTCGGTGTGGATAGAGATTCCGAGCTCGTCAGCCATGTATACAATGAACGCAATGAAGCCGTCAAACGCATGATCAGCTGGATCATTCAAACGGGAAAACGAAAAAAAAGAAAGGTGGGCATTTGCGGTCAGGGTCCAAGCGACTTCCCGGATTTCGCCCAATTCCTTCTTAAGGAAGGTATCGACAGCATGTCTCTCAATCCGGATACGGTTATCAAAACAATGCTCGATTTGACAAAATAGCCACGAATCAAAAAGCGCGTTCTTACCCCTTGTATATACACAAAGGTAACAACGCGTTTTTTAGTGATGCTTAAAAAGATTCCACCCGTTATATAGCTAAACCATAATAAAATGACACAATATCATCACTGCCTATTTTGAAGGAAATAGTGGGCAAAGGGATTTCTTCCCCACCTGCTTCAGGCGGGTCGAAATGACGAGGGATTATGCCAATTTATACTATTCCAGCTATAAAGGGGGTTAAAAAATACTTTTATACTCCTCTGCCTAAATAATTTCAAATTAGTATAATACGCCGAAGCTTTTATTTTCGCTTTAGCTCAGCCAAAAGTAATTATTTAGGCTACGGCGCATTATATGAAATTATAAAAGCGAAGGAGTATAAGTTTTTTATTGACTTAAATAAAAAAAGGTGATATAAGCAAAGAGTAAACGGGCTAGTAACAGGAAAACAAACGACCCGTCTGCCTAAAAGGTAACCCGGCAACAGCATCGTGGATTTGGCTTTTTTTGAAAGCTAAAATCCATTGAAAATTGGTTCTTTTTATGCTATAATATATAGATTTATAAAACTATGTTGAAGCATTTTAAAAACGAACAAAGCGGGTCTTTTGAAAAAAACGGTGAAAACCGACTGATTTTTCGCGACGCGAAAGGCCTTTTTTCCCGATTCAAACCGGGATGGCAACAAACGGCCGATGCCCTTGACAAACCCGAATTGCCCAGTAAGTACACCAACGGACAAGACATTTTAGGGGGAAAAATAAGACAATTGGAGCACCGGATTGAAGCCGAAAGAAAACGTCATAAAATCGGAAAGCTGATTGCCCCGGGAACTGAAAAAAATGTACAGACAATCACCCGTAAAAAAACCGTCTGCGAAACTAAAATGGAGTCACTCAAAGCTCCCGTTCGTACGGCGGAAGAATTCCGGAACGCACGTCTTGAGGCGGCGTCTTACACCCATTTTTTAGCCAGACTGAACGATACGGCCAATATAAGCCCGGTGGACTTGAGTGATTTATTCGAAACGGACATCAGTGCGTTTTTTGACGAAAAACTGGAAGGACAAATCAAAATCGCAAACGCACGAATGGACACAGCCGACAAAGTGGCAATGCAAACCACTTTCAAGATGGAAGGGGCAATGTATCTGAAAGGAGCGGAAGCCGATTACAAAAAGGAAAAAGAAGTATTAAAAACCCGACTAAAAATAGCCAAACAAGCAAAGAATACAACAGAAATTGAGGCAATCAATCGAATGCTGGAATCAATGCAAACGGATGAAAGCGGATGGATTCGCCGGCGTGCAAAGCAATCGCAGGCAGAAAGGGAGGGATTCGACGAACGTCAAAGAAATACCGGCTCAATACCCGGTTATGAGCAATTTTTAGAAACAAGAGGAGTCGCCGATAGTGATGAAACGAAGGAAAATTACAGGGCTTATCTAAAACTCACTGAAGGACAAGAGAGTCCGGATGTGCAGGCAAGACAAACCCATAGGCATGTAAGAGCAATAGAAGAAAAGAACCTCGTAAGCCTTGCCGATAAACTGCCTTATGAGGCAAAAATGCAGATTGCCAACATGTTGCTCGAAGCACGCGAAATGAGAATGGAACAAATGCGCGTTTATTTAGGCAATCGTTATGAAGCGTTAAAAAATCGATTTGAAACCAATAAAGCCCGCTTCAGTGAAAAACACCGTAGTGTCTTTGAAAAAGCGTTTCAGTCAAAACAGGCGTTCCTTGCTCTTTTCAATGGAGTGAAAGGGGAAAATATAGACACGGCTCTGGAAAACATGGATCAAAGACTCGACAAAGCCGAAGCGGATCTGGATAGCGCGTTAAGCGACCAATCTTCGCCCATGCCGAATTTGGACTACATAAAAAGCAACACCGCCGAAGTAAAACAAGTGATTACTCAAAGTTTTGAGGCGATCCGGCAAAAAATCGCGACCCTAACTCCGGAAACCATCGCGGCTATTCAGAAGCAATTGCGAAAAGACCGCATTCAAAAGCTAAAAGACGCGGGAGTCACTCCCCCACCTGTCGCCAACGACACGATCAAAACATTATTGGCGCGCGAAAAAGGAAGAAAACCTTCCGATTTTGCCAAAGACATTCAATGGACAAATGGCCTTCCGGACTGGAATAAACCGGGTTCCGAAAAAGCAACATACCTGAATGCCTTAACGGTAAGAATCAGGACTCTGGGCGATACCCCAAAACCAAAAGAACTGCAAGCTATTTTGGTAGAGCTCGACACCCTTAAAAACGATCTCGGTCTGATGGAAGATAGGGATAACGCAAAGGAAAGTCTGGATCCGAAATCATCCGAAACCGCTATAAAAGCGGCTGCCGTTATACGACAACTCGCCACAGTAAATAGTGCAGGTGAAATCCAAAAAATATTACAAGCGAATTTTGCTGAACATGTAGAATATGTGGACCAAAATACATTCGAGCATTACCCACTCCGAAAAGGCGGTGTTCGTAATTTAAGGGATCACACGGGCGGAAATATGGTGTTTTATGAATTCGGGGATGAATGGAAAATCATCGTGGATCGCGAAGGCATAAACAACGATGATCCTACGGCATTGGCAAATTTTAAGGCGCAGATCACCCACGAATTACGCCATGTGGAATTCGATCATGATGCAAATCTCCAAAGGGATCAGGTCAACCGCTATAAAACCGGCGGAAAATGGGAGGAGATCCGACATGCTTTTGTGGAAACCTTTCCCGACAAAAGACCGTCCAAATTAAATGACCCTAACCGTTACCCGGAAGGATACAAAGGGCCTTACACCGCGGACGATTGGAGCGATGAAGACATGACCGGAGAACTCTGGGCCATGCAAAATGATTTTAGAAGCCAAAACATAAAACCGGGAACCCCGGCGGACAAACTGAGCAAGCTCATGGCAGGACTCGCCCTTGCGGACACAGGAATGTCTGCCGGGGATATTGAAGAAAAAATCCATGGGTATGACAGCATGGGGGGAGGTGGCTCCAAAGCGTCGGAAGAAGGCGGCGGAGGCGGCACCGAAGTGGTGGGCAATAAATCCCCAACCACTTTTGAAGAAGAAATCAACAAATCAAAAGCAATCATAAAAGAGATCGGAAGCTCCGAATACATCGGTTATTTACCGGGGGCAAGTGATTTGTTGCACTTGATGAACAAATACAACGAAAGAACCCGCGAACTCAATGAAGATTACAGAAGCACATCAAACGGATATTCAGCGGAAGAAGTAGAAGAACGCATCAAGAAGGTAAACAAGGATTTACAGGAAATGACCCCAAAACTCGCGGAAGCCGCCATGCACATCAAGAACAAAAAAATCACGCCCTTCCGACAACTCTGGAACTGCACTTCCTTTTTGGCAGTCGGCGATATGATTCAGGTGGGAGCTCAGGTCAAAGAGTTTTTCCAACGTCGCCATAAGCGCAAACAAAACGATCACGCCGCCCGAATGGGACAGGCTTTGTTCAGTACCATCCCCTTCGCGGGAACTCTGGCCAGCGAAGCCACCGCGCGACAAGAAAAAGCGGAACAGGAAGAAGTGGATGAATGGAAAAACCGGTATAGCTCAATGGATGCCTGGGCACTTAAAAATCTTTTAAAAAAAGCGGCAAACAGCATTGATCCCAATCAGGATCAGGTAAAAGCCATTTTAAGAATATTAGCCGACAAAGGCCGTATTGACTGGCGTGATGCAAGCCTCTGGAAAGTACTCAATAAACTGCAGAATGTAACCCATTTGACACCGGACGATCCGGTACTGTTGCACAACCCGCCGCTTTTGCGTCAAAAATTGCACAGTGCCACCGGGCAAATTTGGGATTACGATGAGTTTTTATCACTGGAGAGTAAAAACCATGAATCATATGAAGGACAGAAAAAGAAATTTGAAGCCACCTACGACAGCATTCAGGATCAGATCACGGAACGACTGGAACAGCTGCTCAATATGCACATGAACGGTCAAAACGTGGATCCTCAGGAATATGAATCCGGATTGGAATACAGTATTAAGAACGGGAAATGTTACGCGGAAGGAGTTTTCTTTTATCTCATGGCAGGCATGGCCACAGGATTATTGACACAGGATAGAGGACTTGTGCTGGATAAAAATCTGAATACCTGGCCGGCAACGCAGTGGATTTATAGCAAAAGACCGCCACTAAGCGCCAAAGATTATAAAGATTATTGTGAAACCTATTTTAAAGACGATTTTAAAAAAGGGAAACCGGGCAAAGAATTCCAGAACTTCTACTGGACTCAGGTACAGAATGACACAATGACCATCCAGCGTGTGCGTAAATCCGTATCCGAACGCGGTTGGGATCATGATTGGGGACGCAGTATTGCCGCCATGGGCGATGGACACACGGCCAAACGTTATCTTCAGGGGCGTTCCGGACAGGAGGAAGCCAAAGACACCGGTATTGAAAACGCGTACGTGGGAGCCTTGCAGTGGTTTGAAGAAAACGCACAAGCGGCGGAAAAAATAAACTTCCGCAAAGAATTCGCGCGACAAGTCGCGTGGGTGGCTGTTGCGGATGGCATTGTAGATAATGTGGCATACTTGCGTGAAAACGGATCGGCTCCGTACACAAGAGGAAACCCGAACATTTTAAACGCCATCGCCCGTGAAGCCGGGGTGGGACATCACGGTGAATGGACGGTTCAACAGCATCGTAATAAAATGCATGACTTTATGAACAAGCTTGATGGAACACTTTTCGGAATGCTACGGGATACCGAAAGTGCCAAGAGGGATGAATCGACCAACCAACACACTCTGGCTCAACAAATTGTCGCGCATTTGCAGGCGAACTATCCGGAAGGCGCCACACATTGGAGAACCATCAACAGCTTGAATGACGTGTTTGATAACATGGATTTGATCATCCAAACCATATTCGCGAGCTCACGATTTTCCGACAAAGAACTGCTCACACAGATCAAAACCCTGGTTCCGCCAAAATAACGGAATCAAACCGTATGAATGGGGTCAATATCCGGACGCCATCCTTTGGGCACATGCCAGTGATTAAAAATGATCTCCGGGTTTTTTCCGCGTACCAGCACATGATAATAATAACGGTCTGCCATTTTGGGAATCATCGCGGGCGCGCTCGTGATCTTAAAAGCCAGATTGTTCAATGTAAAAATATCTTCGAGCACCTCCTGTTCCTCACGGATGTGCCGTTTTAATGTTTCAAGATCCGAACCGACCACCGTGAATTTGATCAGACGGCTGAAAGGCGGATACCGGAGTTCCTCCCGATAACCGAGTTCCTTTTCAGCAAACGCGTTGTATTCGTAACGTGCCGCGTGTGTGATGGCAAAATGATCGGGCTGATACGTTTGCAAAACCACTTCACCGGCCATTTCCCCTCTGCCACAACGCCCCGCCACCTGAGTGATCAGCTGAAACAACCGCTCATGACTGCGAAAATCCGGAATGTGCAACCCCACATCCGCCAGAATGATCCCGATCAAACCGACTTTTAAAAAATGAAGCCCTTTGGCCACCATTTGCGTGCCGATCAAAACATCGTATTCATGATTCAAAAAAGAATGGTAAATTTTTTCAAAACTGTTTTTGGTCATTGTCGTATCGCGATCCGCGCGAATCACCCGCGCGGAAGGAATCAGGCGTTTTATTTCTTCTTCCACACGCTGAGTGCCGACCCCCATGTATTTGATGTAAGACGACTGACATGTGGGACAAGTGACCGGCGGATCTTTTTTAAACCCGCAATAGTGGCAAATCAACACATGCCCCGAGCCCCCGAACCGATGGTATTTAAGGCTGATTTCACAATGGGGACAAACCTCGGTATACCCGCAATCCCGGCAAACGACCGCCCTGGCAAGCCCCCGCTGATTCACAAAAAGAATGATTTGCTCACGAGCGGCCAAACGCTCCTTTATTTTCTTCTGAAGCAATAGAGAAAAAATACTGAAATTCTTTTTCTTGAACTCTTCGCGCAAATCCACAGTATGAATAATGGGCATCGCCGTTTGTTGCACGCGATCATTCAATAATACATATTCATACAACTCTTGTTTGGCTTTGTAATAACTTTCCAAACGCGGGGTCGCGCTCCCTAAAATCAAGGTGCAACCCTGTTGCGCTTTTAATTGTTCGGCCACCCGAAACGTTTCATAATAAGGGCTCGACTCCTGCTTATACGTCCATTCATGTTCTTCATCCAAAATAACGGCTCCCGGATTTTGAACGGGGGCGAAAATAGCGGAACGTGAACCGATCACCAAAGGGGAAAACCCCGTATAAACCTTCCACCACGAAGTCGCCCGCTCCCCTTCGCTCAAATGGGAATGAAACAAGGCGATGCGCTCGCCGAAAATCCCGCGAAAATAATCGATCATCTGAGGCGTTAAAGCGATTTCCGGAACAAGTAAAATCGCCTGTTTACCCTGCTCAATCGCTTCCAAAATCACCCGTAAATAGACTTCTGTTTTTCCGGATCCGGTCACGCCATGCAAAAGCACGGGCTTGAAAGCGGTTTGAATGGTTTTAAAAGCTTCCTCTTGCTCAGGGGTCAAGGTTTTAAGCAAAAGCTCAGAGATCGAAGAATCCTGAGAATAAGGCAAATAAGCCGGTTTCATTGCTTTTTGTATCACCCCGCGTTTTACAAGCGTGCTGAGTGTAGTGCCGGTAACACCGGGAACTTTTTGCTTCAACAGAAATTCCGGCATATACCCCGAATGCGCTTTCAACACATCACAAACGGCTATTTGTTTGGCACCGCGAAGCGACTCCTCTGTCGCAATCAAGGAATAAGAAACCTGTTCGGGAATTTTAAAACGCCCCTCCCAAATCACCTTGGGAATCATCAGGCGCAAAGCCCGCGTTAAATGTGTGTGATAATAAGTGGCAATGAAATGAGCCAATTCTATTTGATGCGCAAAAAGCCGAAACCCGGAAATGACAGATTCAATGGATTTGAGCTTTTCGGGGGAAAAGTCCAAAGAAGGCTGATCGGTGACAGCAACAATAATCCCCCGCTCCAAGCGGTTGCGAAAGGGAATGCGAACAAATTGCCCGGGTTCACATTCCGGCTCCAATGCCGATGGAATACCATAGGTCAAAACATCGGTGAACTCCCCTCCTTTTTTAAAAACAATAATCGACGCGTATTTCATAGAATCATTCAATAATAAACTTACAAACAATATATCTCAAAAACAACCGGGAGCATAATCCGGTTTCGTCATTTTCTTGATTTTGCTATTTGATTATTCATGCTAAAATAAATCAAAATGAAGACACAAACAAAAGTCAGACTAAAATGAAATTTAAATACACCGCCCTCACACAGAACAGTCAAAAAGTCGATGGTGCTCTCGAAGCCCTATCCCTGAACGACGCCCAGGAAGAATTGCATAAAATGCAGCTTTCGATTATTGCTATAGACGAGATTTCGGAAGAAGAATACCGCAGCAAAAAAACAACGGAAGAAAAATCAAAGAAACAGGAAGGCATTCAAACCTTTTTCTTCAGAGCAAGCGATCACGATAAAAAATCCATTGAGGGGACGATTGACGCGAAAAACGATTACGAAGCTTACAAACGATTAAAAACGGAATATCAATTCAATGTTTTCGCGCTCTATCCGGAAAAAGCGAATGAAGCGGAAATCAAAGGCAGTGAACAGAAATTGATTTTATTCGAAAAACAATTCAAAGAAGAAAAAACGGCCACCCCGCGGGAAAAAACGGAATATATGGAGAAAGAGGAAAGCGAAAACAACCCGGCACTGGTGTCCGAAATCGATAAAATAATCGAAATCACCAAAAAGATCATCAGCACGCATGGCCTTTTGTTCAGCGCGGAGCAAATGAACGAAATGAAAAGAAAAATCGATGAACTGGAAAGAATCCGCACGAGCAACAATGCAAAGCACATCGCGGAAGTCAGCCGTACCTTGCTGGAGCTCATTCAGAACCCCAAAAACCCGGAGGAATACGATGTCAGCAAAACATCTTACGCAAACGACATTGCACCGATCGAAGAGATGGATACGGGCAATGACATTTTTCAACAGCCCCCAGCCAACGAAAAAGCGGGGCAGATAAAAGGAATATTCAATCGGATCAAAAAACAATTCGGACTTTTAAAAGGCAGGCAAACTATCTCTTCCTTGCAACACGAAGGCACCGTCCTCGCTCAAAAATTATCCAAAGAACAGGCGGGAATAAAAGCGGTTATTGAAGAATTGGACACCAAAAACGCTCCCACTTCCTCAGGGGGATCACCAAAATGGATTGAAATACTCAAAAAATTAAGGAGTTATTTATCGGCCGGCAAGATCATTAAATCCAAACGAAAAGAGGAATTGATACAGCTATGGAAGCAATGGAGAGAAAAAAAGACACTCGGAATAAACTTAAAAGAAAGTGACACGCCCCTACGGGAGGAAACAGGGCAGAAAGCAGAACAGGAAACACCTCAAAGACCCCCAAAAAAACGACATGATTTTACGGAATTTTTTGTGGAAGTGGATAGCTTTGTAAGCTGGTTGCTGTTTTTTTACATCATCTACTTCTTTCTGGTGGATTTTTCAATCGAAAAAAACATAGGACTCCCCGGCACTTTTGTGCTCAAAACCCTGGAATCCCCTCTCATCATCAACATCACCTTATTTCTGTTGCTCAGTCACTTGATTTTAAAAATCAAAAACCGGTCGTTCCGACAAAATTTCATCGGCTCTCTTTTTCTGTTCTTTTTTGGATACGGATTATTCGTTTTACTCATCTTTAATTTTTAAGTGTTGAAATGCGAAAAAAATCAAGAATAAACCAAAAAGGAGGAATACTGAGCTGGATCATCTTTTTTATAGTGATCATGATGATATTCGGAGTGCTGTTATTTTTGCAAAGCCATAGTCAAAAAAACATTCCAAGTGAAAAACAGACCACAAGTGAATCCGAAAAAAAAGATGGAAAAAAATTCGCGACTCCTGAGCTGACCGAAGAGGAAAAAAGAGAGCGGGACAATGTCCGTTTGAATGAAGCACTCAGGCAGGGAACTCCGGAAGCCTGTGAAACCATTGAATTTGATAGCGAACTCAAACAAAACTGCATCGAAAACACATGGTTTGCGTTGGCGATTAAAGAAGAAAACGAAAACACATGCGCCATCTTAAAAAACACCACGCAGCACGAAACGTGCTTCAATCAGGTTTATTATAATCGTGCGATCAGTGAAATAGACATGGGAATATGCCAAAAGATCATGGAGCCGGCTTTGCGACAAAATTGTACAGACCGAATCGGCGCCATGTTCACCTACACTCCAAAAAACAAAACCCGGTGCGAGAGCATTCAGGATTCGATTCTTAAAAAAGGCTGTCTGGACAACACTTCTTTTTCAAGTGGCATCGAAACACTGAACTCAAAATTCTGTGATGAAATCACAAATAGCGCCCTAAAAGAAAATTGTAATCAAACAGTGACCCAAAACATCAAAGTGACCGAGTTTGATAAAGAACAAATGCCCCAGGTCGGCAAAAGTAGCCCGGAACTGCTGAACGACTGCGAATCGTTAGAAGGCGAAGAAAAAAAGAACTGCCGGGACGAAGTCAACTTTGATTTAACCCTTGAGAAAAAGGATTTGAATTATTGTGGCACGATTCAGAATGATCAGAAAAGAAGCGAATGTCTGCAGGTTCAGGGCGAAAATCTGAATCGTTTCTATTTAAAGCAGGCCATCGCCAAAAAAGACATCGCTTCGTGTGAAAAAATCACCACCCTCTCTTTAAAAAATAGCTGTATCAATCATCTCCAATG
>Ga0210006_1001639_pt1 | contig 15309 bp, 20 predicted proteins | sample CryGey02umfilter_2_FD_185452 | JGI IMG/M metagenome (GOLD analysis project Ga0210006, IMG submission 185452) | Groundwater microbial communities from aquifer in Utah, USA - Crystal Geyser 4/10/14 0.2 um filter (SPAdes) (version 3) | ecosystem: Environmental > Aquatic > Deep subsurface >... | reverse complement strand
ATTTTGAGAATTCGCTTGCGAATTCAGGCGAAACAGCGTGGGCGACACTTCGTGTCGCCCACTCCTTTGTTAATTCCAAACCCGAAAGTTTCATTAGGGAGCCGTTGCGCAGGATTGAACTGCGGACCTCGATATTACCAATATCGTGCTCTACCAACTGAGCTACAACGGCTTATATAAACATAATAGTTTATCCCCATACCTTTTACAAGTGAAAGGTGTGGGGATTTATTTTGACTTATTTTGCAAAAAACATAATAAAAACCTCTACTTTTACAAATAAGGGTTTTTGTTAAAAAATTTCTTAATAAAATAAAATCAAAAAAATATCTTTATTTATTGAGTAATTCTTCAAATACTTCTGGCTGAAAACCAACAATGATTTCACCATCAATATCTATGACAGGTACACCCATTTGTCCACTCTTTTTTACCATTTCTTCCCCGGCTCTCCTATCTATACCAACATTTTTATCTTCAAAAGACACACCTTTTTCTTTAAGATAATTTTTTGTATAAACACAATATGGACAAGTTGTTGTAGAATAAACTATTACTTTATGATTTTTCATATATTTTTTATTTAGTTATTTTTAATAAAATATTACTTATATTTACAAATAAGACGTTTCAAGTCAGTAGTAAAATTATTTTTATTTAATTTATAAGATATTTTCTTTCCTTCTCTATCTGAGACTAAAATACCCTCTTTTGCTAAAACTTGAAGATGGTGAGAAACAATAGCTATGTTCGACCCAAGATCTTTAACAATATCAGAAACACAAACTTTTTTATGCTTCATAATACAACAAATAATCTTAATGCGATGTGCATCTCCTACTAAATATAAACGCTTTGCTAATATAGCAATATAATCTTTCTTTTTATTTTTTATCATATACATTCAAACCTACATTAGAATGATATATTATTATATTTTCTTTGTCAAGTAAAAAAATGAAAGAAAAATGACACTTAATTTGTATTAATAGTATAAGGTCGATTAAAGTATTAAAATAATAGTTAAAATAATAAAATGAATAAAACAAAAAATATATTACTAGGGTTAGGAACATTAGCATTAGTTTTAGGAATTTCTGGAGCTTTTATAAGTTCAGCTGATGCTTATAAAGGAGATCCTAGTATAAAAGATCCAAATTACTCAGTAGAACGACATACAGCCATGGAGAAAGCCTTTGAAACAAACGACTATACCGCTTGGAAAAGTCTTATGCAAAATAATGGTAGAGTAACTAAAGTGGTTAATAAAGATAATTTTGCAAAATTTGCAGAAGCTCATAAATTAGCCGAAAATGGTGATCTAGCAGGAGCTCAAAAAATAAGACAAGAACTTGGCTTAGGATTAAAAAATGGTTCTGGTCAAAGTATGAAAAATGGGCTAGGTAAAGGATTGGGTAGTGGTAACTGCATGAATTAATAATTTATATAGTTAATATATCTTACCCCGAGTCAAATCGGGGTTTGATATATTATCTTAAAAACTACTAATATACTAATATGACCTTAAAAGATAAAGAATTAACAGACGAAGAACTAGTAGATAAAATTATAACATCTGATAAGAATCTCTACGTAATAATAATTGAACGATATGAAAAGAAACTTATACGTTATGCTAATAATTTAATTAAAGATAAAAATAAAGCAATAGATGTAGTTCAAGAATCTTTTATAAAAGCTTTTATAGATTTAAATAACTTTGATATTAAGAAAAAATTCTCTAGTTGGATTTATCGTATTGTTCATAATCAAGTCATAAATATAATTAAGAAATATCATAAGGAAACTCCATTACTAGAAGGCTGGGACTTTAAAAGTGAAGAAAATATAGAAGAAAATTTTGAAATAAAAGAAATAAAAGAAAAAGTAGAAAAATGTTTAAAAAACATACCATTTTTATATAGAGAACCACTCTCTCTATACTATATAGATGAAAAATCATATGAAGAAATAAGTTATATATTAAGAATTCCAATAGGTACAGTCGCAACTCATATTAATAGAGCTAAAAAATTAATGAAAAAAATATGTCAGAAGAATTAAAAAATATCACAAATAACATAATGGAGCAAATAGATAAAGGTAAAATAAAAATGAAACCTAAAATATATTTTATCATTGGATCTATAATTACATTCTTTGGATTGATATCTTCCATGATTGTTTCTATTTTTCTAATCGGACTAATAAGATTTTCTATACGTTCAAATGGACGAATGGCACAATATAGATTTGATCAAATATTATCAAACTTTCCTTGGTGGACAACAATATTTGCAATTATTAGTTTAATTATTGGTATATGGCTCATTCGTAAATATGATTTCTCATATAAGAAAAAAAATGTAACCATAATCCTAGGTTTTATTTTAGCTATTATAATTACTGGATATACAATAGATGCTATAGGTTTAAATGACACACTACTTCATCGTGGACCAATGCAAGGAATGATGCAAAATTATTTTAAAGGAAATAAAATACAAGTACAAGATGAATATATGATGAATAAATAAAAACTTATTTATTAAGATTGTCACAAGATATCTGACTTAGCACAAAATCATAAGATAATTTTTTCTTATCTTTATAGATATACACGCCATCCCCCCTATCTATCATCTCACCAAACGCAACATTTGCATTTTTACCATTAAGCTCAACAATAAGTTCTTCTTTTACTTGCATGCCTTCTGCTATAGAATTCCACCATACGACAGCTGTCCTTTCTGTAATTTCTTTATCAAGAGGTCCAATCAAACCTTCAAATGATCCAGTCTTTGAATCTTTTTCTGCAGGATAATTATTAAATTCTCCTGAAACTGTATCATTATTAACATTTAACTTGAGTGAAGCTTTATCATATAATCCATCAGAAATTTTCTTTGAATATGAATAACAAAATAAAATTGGCACTTCTGTATTTACTTTATTAATATCATTATTATTATCGATAACTTTACTCTCTTTTTTAATTTTATCTCCTCCAAAATACAAAACTCCACCAATTAAGATGGCAAGTACTAAAAATGTAGTAAAATCTTTTTTCATTTTATTTACAAAAAATAGTTAAAAATTGGTAAATCTTCTAAACTATCTCTAAAATAATAAATTAAAATCAAACCTAATATCAATAAAAATACTATTAAAACAATAAAAAGTATTTTTTTATTAAAATGATTTTTAGTATTAGATTTTTCTAAAACATTGGTTGAATTCTCAGCAACTACAGAAGAATCTTTACTAAAATCCAAATCAGGTATTGCATTTGAATGAAAATGCAAACTAGGATTTAATTTTTGATTTATTGTGGCAATTGAATCTGAACCACTAGAACCTATATTTGAATTTGTTGGTATTTGTGTTGGTGTTGGTGTTAATTTTAAATCTAAATTTGAGTCTAAGTTCAAAGTTTCTTTTAAAACTGGAATAGATGTCTGGTTTTCTAATTGATTCGAAACTATTATTTCATCTTGTGGTACAATAGCTTCTTTTTCCTCTATTTTAGCCACTACTGGTGGTGTAGATATTGGTTCTTTTTTTATTTCTGTTTCTATTATCGTATTTAATTTTGGTTCTACTTTTTGTAATACAACTGGAAATGGTGTTGTTGGCTGATTTAATATTTGTGTATGAAACTCATTTTGATCTAAATTATTACTAAATGTCGGGTTTATTATAGATTCTGGAGCTAAAGTTTTTGGAATTGGAATATCAACAATAGCATTAAACCCTTCTTCTATATCTTGCTCATTCCAATCACCAGATAAAAGGTCTTTAGTTATCTTATTTTTTGTAGAACCTACGTGTAATTGCTGTCTTATAAAATTGATCAACTGCTGATTTATCATATTTAATATTATATCAGTATTTTTAAAAAAATGTATTATAAATCATTAAAGTATTAAATTAAATAAATATCCAGTAAACATTATGCCTACGCCGACGATTCCCGCAAAAATAAGAATAAGTTTTGTTTTCATCACTTTTTTAAGAATTATAAACTCGGGAAGAGATAAGGCGGTGACTGACATCATAAAAGCCAATGTTGTTCCCATAGACACGCCTTTTTCAGTTAAAGCAGAAACTAGAGGAATAACTCCAGCAGCGTTTGAATAAAGTGGAATACCTACGAGCACAGCGAGTGGTACAGCGTACCATTTATCAGCTCCTGCATACTGAGCTAGAAAATCAGCAGGAACATACCCATGTATCCAAGCACCAACTCCTATTCCAATGATAATATATGGCCAGACTTTTTTGAGAATATCTTTTGTATAATCTAGTGCGTAAGTAATTCTTTCCTTTCGAGACATGCTTGGTAAATCAGCATTTCCATTTATAGAGTTTTGATAAACAAATTAACCGCTCCAGCTAGTAAGGTTTTTGGGGCAATATCAAAAACTGTATAAGTTAAATAATCATCAAATAATTGTATGGGGTAAAAAATATCCATAAATAAATAATACCATAATATTGGTATCCACTAGAACAACAAAACAGCTTTATTAAATAAAGTTAAAATATCAATGCGCGGACTAGTGAACGAAGTGGGAACTGCTATTAGACAGCATAAGGGTCATATTTACATACCAGTTTTAGGTAAAAAGCTAGAAGCACTAGAAACTGCATAGCTTTCAATCTCACTTTTGAGCTTCTTTGCATTGCCGTGGCTTACTAGCCCAAGATAGGACTGTATCGTTTCTGGTTTACCCTTTCGCCTTTTTATACCCCGAAACATCCTTTGCTTTGTAATAGTCCGAACTACCCTATGATAGGGGAACAGAACCCAGCCCAAGAAGTCCACTCCCGAGGCAATCGTGCTTATAGATACTTTCTTCAGGTGTAAACAAAGATTGAGCTCATTTTCAAGAAAATCTTTTATTTCTGGCAACATATCTACGAGATACTGTTTATTGTCCGACAAAATCACGAAATCATCGGCATAGCGTATATAGTATTTCGCCTTAATTTTATGCTTCATAAACTGATCAAACTTGTTCATATAAATATTGATGAGCAATTGTGATGTAAGGTTGCCAAGTGGAAGACCCTTACCCTTTTCGGTAGAATAAAAACTGCAGATAATCTCGCACAGCAAAGAAACAATATCTCTATCTGGTATGTAATCTTTCACAATTTTCAGTAATACTTCTTGGTCAATTGAAGCAAAAAACTTTCTTATGTCTCCTTTCAAAACCCAAGCTGTTCTCGTGTGATTTTTTGATGCTTGGTAGGCAAACTTGCGAAATCTATCTATGGCTTTATGTGTTCCTTTATTTACTCTGCACGAATAGGAGTCAGCAATAAATGTCCTATCAAAAAATGGATAGAGCACTCGGTAAATAGCGTGATGCAATAATCGGTCCCGAACTTTTGCTTTATGTATATCCCTTGGCTTGGGGTCTGAAATCTTGAATGCTTCATACGCAGAATGTTTGTATGTTTTATTCACTAGGTCTTGATGAAGTGAGATTACATTAGACATCAAGTTTCTCTCAAACTCCTGCACATCTTTACGAGATTTTTTGCCAACAATAAACTCGCTCCACGCTAGGAGCAAATTATCCAAAGAAATGATAGTATCGTAGTTATGAATAAGCTGAATACGGGACATAGTAATCATTCTACCCCCCCCCCCCACTTTTGCCACTACTGGCAAAAGTGAAAAGCTGTTATTTGATTTGGATTACTTTTTACAAAACTTTACCTAAACTCCACAAATATACCCTAGGACAAAAGATTGACACATTGTTTATTGAAGTTATTGAGGCAATCTCCATTGCTACTTTTTTGTCTCGGGAAGAAAAACTTCCGTGGGTTAGGTTAGCAATCAGAAAAACCGATACGCTGAAAATACTTTTGATGGTTTTATGGGAAGCAAAATCTATTGATAACAAGAAGTATCTCGCTTTGTCTGTAAAAGTAGAAGAAATAGGAAAGATGCTCGGTGGCTGGAGTGGACAATTATTAAAACAAAACTCCCCCGTCACAAAGACGGAGGAGAAATAAAAAGAGTTGCCGAAGCGGAGAGCAGGATTGTTGGAGTTCCAGTTGTTGTCCAACCAGTTCCAGTTCACCACGACCTTGCCACCGTTCTCGTAGAGATACGGGACATTGAGGTTGCCGTTGGAGTTCTGCACGAAATGTATGGGATTTCTTCTAGTTCCACTGCCCTTTGAATACTCTCGGAGCTGTATCGTATTTGGCATCGTAATGCCCTAAAATCTCATACCAAGTATATTCATTTTTTATGAAGTGCTACATACACCACTCTATTTGAAACCGTAATCGCAAATATTCTCAATGTATGGATACTGGTATCGGTGGCAGAAAACCTTAATCTTCTACATATTCACCTATCACCAATTTTAGTATAACAAAGATTTTTTAATATAAAAATAAAAACAAGTGAGCAGAAATAAATCTAACTCACTTGTATGTGAATGATGCGTTGTTCTGCACCATCCACACACAAGTGGTTGATGCCCAAACGCGAATGCAAGGACAAAGGACAAAGTGTCAAAAAGACCACAGTGCCCCAAGTCCAGAGTTCTATTTGCCGAAGCGGAGAGCAGGACGGTCGGAGTCCCAGTGGAAGTCCAACCAGAGCCAGTACACCACGACCCTGCCACCGTACCCGTAGAGATACGGGACAACGAGGCTGCCGCTGGAGTACTGCACGACCGAACCCCACAGGAACACCGCCTTGCCCGCGAACAACTTGCGGAATACAGCGATGCCCTTGGCTTGAATGGCGAGCCCATCCTGCAAGTTCAGGCAGTTGGCGAGGTTGTCGCCTTTCTGTAAGTGCTTGTAGATGGTGTTGCCCACCACGGAGCCACGCTTCTGGTCATCGTGGAGCCACTGGTCAACCTTTGCGAGGTCGTATTCAGCGGGTCCAGCGAGTTCTAGTTCGGGGTGCTCCAACTTCTTCATCCAGTCGGGATAGCTCGGTTTGACGGAGCGGTCCACACGGATGATGAAGTCAAGCACGGGTTCGGGCGTGGGTTCGGGAAGGACCACGGGCTGAACGACGAGTTCGCCACGCAGAAACTTCAGAGCACCTTCCTCACCGCCGAGGTTCTTCACAATGGCGTTGAGCTGACCAGCGGTCAGGTTCTGGGACGCAAAATCCATTTTCGTTTCCATAACATTTTTCTCCTTGGGCTAATTTGCCCATTTTCGTTTTCCTCTAATCCGAGGATGGAACTCTGACCAAAGTAGTCATAGCCAGAAAACACCGAATAATCGGGACCTTTTGGCTATGACTACTGCTTTTGTAAGTAGCTTATCAATGAACATTTTACGGGTTATATTATACTATACAATAGGGGTATTTGTCAAATACATTTTCCAAAAAAATTAGTCTGACTTGTTTACAGCAAAGAAGGTGCTTAATCTTTCCACTGTCTCCTTTTGAAACTCACTCTCTGTATCTTTCACCTCTTTCTTGTGTTTTATTGTAGAAAAAACAATATGTTTACCGTTTATGGCATACATAACCCTTAAACCATAGCGTGGTCCTTGATTATCAACAGCCCATCTTATTTTCCAAAGAACCCAGTCAGCTGATAAAAATGGCTGTTGACCATTTTTATAGTTGTTAGGTATTTCATTAGGGTTATTGAACTTATTTTTTATAGTGTTTGAAATCTGTCTTAGAAGTGGGATTGCCGATACCTTTTCGGAAATAGATAGTTTCTCAAACTCTTCAGGAGTTATATCACATTGAAGCAAAGAGGGTTTTACTTGTTTAGAAAGTTTCTTTACATCTTTCCAAAAACGGCAAAAGGAGGTTTTTGACCTCCTTCGTCCGATGATGCGCGGCTGATGGGTGCTGACCCCACGACCTCTCGCGTGACAGGCGAGTGTTCCACCGTTGAACTACAGCCGCAAATTATTAAATTTTTCAAAAATTATCTTTTTCCTATTAAGTAATAACCCTGAAAAATCCTTTATATTATCATTATACATTAAATTATATAATTTCAAAGTACTTAAAGTACTAAATTGTAATCGATAAAATCGTCGTTTTTTAGATTTATAAATACAACCACCAAATACACCAATTAAATTAAGCCTATTTTGTAACTCTTTTAAAAAATTATAAGAACATGAAGTAAAAGCAGTAAAAATAACAGGAGTCTTATGCTTCCTCTCTTTATGAACAAAACCCATCCAAATACTTCCATCACCATCAAAATATCCCCGAACAAAATCTGGAAAATATTTTTTAGATATGTTTGGTATTGCTAAACTTTTTGTCTTTCTTTCAGAAAAACCTAAATTGCGTAAATCATCACACATTTCAAAACTACCGATTTGAAGTCTATATATAATACTTTCATTTGGTTTGTTTTTACTTGGTAAACGAATACTAATTTTATGTTCCGCTTCAATGACTTTTTTTATACTTTTCAAAAGCTCTTTATCTATAATCTGAATACACCAAAACTGTCCTCCTCTTTTATTCACAGTAATATATCCATCTGCTGCAAAAAATCCTAAAACATAAGCCATATCTCTAGTCCATTTTTTAAAAAAATCTTTATTTACCTTTTTATAAATAGGCATAAATACATTATATCTCGTGACAGGATATTATACTAACCAATATATAATTAAATTTTTGTGCCGGTAAATGGAATTGAACCATTTTTTGTGCTTTATGAGTGCACTGTTCTACCATTGAACTATACCGGCAAAATATCTTCCTTAATTGCCTTAATTAAGCCAAGCATTCTATACTTTAAATTCATTCCCTTTCTTACAGCTAATCTACATATACCATAGTAATTTTCGTAATTATCATATACCTTATTTACTTTTGTATTTACATAATAAGGCTTTCTGAATTGACTATTTTGTAATTGTAGCAGTTTTTTCCAGAAATTCAAGACCTTATCTATTCTCTCCTCATGGATCCTATTAATCTGAATTGAACATACAATTTCTTCAAGTGGTATATGTAAAACATTTATCAAAAATAATTTCATGACTAAAATCATTTCTGGATCTGAATTTATAAATATAAAACCAGAGGTACGGTCACTTTTTGACCCTTCACTCCAATACAAAGCAATTGCAATTAATAATAATTCTCTTTTAGAAATCTTTCTAATAAGTTTTCTTCCTAAAATATTTGCATCTTTAATGGCGTTAATTCTTTTATTTTTATTCATCTGAGCCCCGATTAGTCTACCTTTTTGTGTTTTAAATATATGTTCTTTTTTAATTTTTTTATATTGTTCTTCTGTAAGAATTATATCTCTACACCAAAGGCTAACTGTACTTTTTGAAAGCCCTAGCTTTTTTTTAATTTCATTAATTGGATACCCTTCTCTTCTTAATTTTTGAGCTTCTCCTTTTAACTCATATTTAGACATATATGATATTATATCACAGGTATTATAATAAATCCAAATACAAAAACAAGTTGCAAATTATATAGATTTAATATAATATAGCTTATATAGCGGGGTAGAGAAGAGGTATCTCGTAAGGCTCATAACCTTAAGACTCACGTTCGATTCGTGACCCCGCAACAATAAAATCTTCCTCTACTTTTAAAGGAGAGAATTTGAGATGAAGTTATATATATCCAAACTCTTGAAAAATTTGCTCATAAAGAGCAATCACTCTTTTTGCTTCATGTAATGAAATCTCAAAAGAAGAACCTTCATGAGCTATTTTATTTCTTATATTATGTACTTCCCAAGCAGAATTAAGACTACGAAAACTGTCTCTATCTACTTCTTTTAATTTATCTCCCATGGTTTCCCCTTTAAATCCTAATTTGATTAATAAATCAAAAAGCATTAAATCAGCTTCAATAATTGCTAATTTCCAATCATTTTCATTTATTGAAAAAAGATAATCTAAAACTTTCTTCCATCGTTCATTTTTAAACACTCCACTAAACTGTATTTCTTTTTCTTTTAAAGCTTGATTGTGAGCATATTCAGCTATCTCATGATGTAAATGTTCATGTTCTTTTTTTCTAATTTCAAACATTCTTATAGTAGTATAAACGATGATAGCTATAAAAAAAACAGCAAAAATAGAAACAATAGTATAAAAAATTTCTAATGTTTTTGCTGTTAAAACATAACTTAAAATATCATAACCTTGATCAAATAAATATTGTGGATTAAAAAATTTAGAACCTAAAACAGAATCCTTTATCAAAGGATTAGTACTATTATATGTATCTGCAGAATTCATATTATTTATTATCTCCTAAATCTTTTTCAATGGCAAATAAAGATTCATCTGAAAATGCTGGCCCAACAAATTGTACACCTATGGGTAAACCAATACTAGATAAGCTAGAAGGTATAGAAATAGCAGGAATACCCGCAATATTTGCTGATACAGTAAAAATATCTTCCAAATACATTTGTAGTGGATTTTTTTTCTCACCAAATTTAAATGCTGCTGTAGGAGCTGTCGGAGTCATAACAAAATCTACTTCTTTAAAAATATCTTCATATTCTTTTATGATAGCTCTGCGAACCTTCCAGGCTTTATTATAATAAGCATCATAATATCCATGTGATAAAACATAAGTACCAAGAATTATTCTTCTTTTAGTTTCAGAACCAAAACCAATAGATTTACTTTTTTTATAACTATCAAAAATATTATCCCCTTCTTTTCGTAATCCATATCTTACACCATCTAATCGTGAAAGATTAGTAGAGACTTCTGCCGGCATTATTATATAATAAACAGGTAAAGAATATTCTAAAAGAGGCATAACAACATCTTTTATTTCATATCCTTTATTTTTTAATTTTTCTAATGATTCTTCAAAACTTTTCAGCACTTCTATATCAACTCCATCTTTCAAAAAATCTCTTGGAACACCAACAACTTTCTTGTCGGGTGTTGGACACCCGACAATCGGGTGTCCAACACCCGACAATGAAAAATCTACAGAAGTGCTATCCATTTCATCATATCTTACAATACAATCAAAAATTATTTTTGCATCTCGGCTCGTCTTTGCAAAAGGACCTATCTGGTCAAGAGAAGAAGACATTGCAGTAAGTCCAGAACGTGAAACAACACCATAAGTAGGCTTCATTCCTACAAGTCCACAAAATGATGCAGGCTGACGAATAGACCCTCCTGTATCAGACCCTAGGGCTCCTAAAGCCATACCAGAAGCGACAGCAGCAGCTGAACCACCAGAAGAACCACCAGGAACTCTAGACGGATCAATCGGGTTTTTAACTGGACCATACGCAGAATTTTCTGTCGAAGAACCCATGGCAAATTCATCCATATTTGTCCTACCAATCAAAACAGCTCCAGCTTCTTTTAATTTTTTAATTACAAAAGCATCATAACTCGCAACATAATTTTCTAATATCTTAGATCCTGAACTCACAACATACCCTGTTATAAGAATATTATCTTTTATTGCTATCGGTATACCTGTTAGCTCTGTTCCTTTTCCATTTTTTATCATTTCATCAGCTTTTTTTGATTGTTCTATAGCATCATTAAAAACTTCAAGAAAAACATTTAATTCTTTATTTTTCTCTTCTATGTTTTTTAAACAAGCAGATACTAAATCTACAGAAGTTAATTCTCCTTTTTTCATCATCTCTCCTGCTTTTTCTATTGTAAGTTCTTTTATATTTAACATACCATTTTACTGTTAGATTTTTTAAAAATCACATCATAAAATCTTTTTTACCTTCAAAAACCCATCTTGTGAATCTGGAAATTGATTAATTATTAAATCTCTAGAAAAAACTGAATTTTTTATCTCATCTTCTCTCCAAACATTTCTCAGATTATATTCTGGTAATATATCATCTACCTCTACACTTTCTATCTGTTTAACATAAGATAAAATACCATCTAAATCTTTTAGAAGCCCTTCTTTTTCATCATTAGATAATTCAATTTTTGCTAATTCAGCAAGTTTTTCTATATCCTTAATCTCCATATATAAACAGTATACCTCAATATTACCTACCAATCAAAGCTTTTATTCTGTCTTCTACTTTGGGATGAGTGCTAAAAAGACTAGATATTTCTTTTTTTAATTGTCTCCCACTACCAAAAGGATTAACAATAAAAAGATGAGCAGTAGCTTTATTTGCATATTGCATTTTACTTGAATGACTTGAAATTTTCTGTAGTGCACTAGCAAGACCTTCTGGATAACGAGTAATGAGGGCACCAGAAGCATCTGCCAAAAATTCCCTTTTACGAGATATAGCAAACTGTAAAAGCATAGCAAAAATAGGAACTAGAATTGAAATTACAATTCCAACAATTATCATTATTCCACCATTATTATTTTCACTATCTCTACTTCTTCCTAAACCAAAAAAAGTAGATCGTAAAAAAATATCAGCCACAATAGAGACAAAACCAACAAGTACGACAACAACCGTCGAAAGCAAAATATCTCTATTCCCTATATGAGAAAGCTCATGAGCAATCACTCCCTCAAGCTCAGTTTTATCTAAAATCGAAAGTAAACCTGTCGTCACACAGACAACGGCATGATTCTTGTCACGTCCTGTCGCAAAAGCATTAGGAGAAACTTCTTCCATAATACAAACCTTAGGCATTGGAAGCCCTGCTGTAATTGAAAGATTTTCAACTGTATTCCAAAGATCTATGTTGTCTTCTCTCTTTATATATCTAGCATGATTTAATTTGAGTGCAATTTTATCTGAATACCAATAACTTGCAACATTCATCACAATACTAAAAATAACAAAAATATAAAGAATATTTGGATTCCCATAATACTGTGAAAAGAAAAATCCAATACCAATAACTATTACTAAAAATACGCTCATCAAAAGCCATGTTTTTGTAATATTTTTTGATTGTTGTGTATATAATGTAGCCATTTAGAATTTAACTTCAACAGGATTTTGAGCAACATCGTTATCGGCAAGATCAAATAATTCCATTTTTGAGAATTTAAAAGTACTCGCAATAACATTATTAGGAAAACTCTCTATTGAAATATTTAAATCTCTTACATTACTATTATAAAATCTGCGAGCTGCTTGAATTTTATTCTCTGTATCGGAAAGTTCACTTTGTAATGCTAAGAAATTTTGATTTGCTTTCAATTCTGGATAAGCTTCTGAAATTGCAAAAACAGATTTTAGTGCTCCAGTTAACATATTTTCTGCTCCAGCTTTATCTGACAAACTTCCTGCCCCCATAGCTAAACTACGAGCCTTTGTAACATTTTCAAATACACTTGATTCATGAGTAGCATAACCTTTTACAGTATTTACCAAATTTGGAATTAAATCATATCTACGTTTTAATTGAACTTCAATATCAGCCCAAGCTTCTTTTGTACGATTAATTAATCTAACAAAACTATTATATGCAAAAATAATCCACAAAACGACAAGTCCTAAAACTATCAAAATAATTGTTAATATATCCATATATTTTATCGCAAAAAGCGAAATTAAATTAATAAATAATAAACCGAACCAGTTATTATTATATCATAAAAAATCTCTTTTTTATTTTTTTGCTTGCTTATTAGTTTGCAATTCTTCAATTAAAACAAGTAGTGGAGATGCAAGAAATATAGAGGAATATGTTCCAAAAAACATTCCAGCTGTGAGCATTAATGCAAAATATTTAATAGATTCTGGACCAAAAAAGAAAAGAGACAATAATACTATAATAACAGTAAGTGATGTGAAAATAGATCGCATATATGATTGATCTAAACTTCTTCCGACAGTATCATTAAAATTAGTCTCTATTTTATTTCTTAAATTCTCTCGAATTCTATCAAAAATAACAATAGTATCAGAAACAGATAACCCTAAAATAGTAAGTGCTGCAACAACAAATAATGTATCTACTTCAGCTCCATAAAAATGACTAAGAATAGTAAAAAGTCCAATCGGTATAATAACATCATGAAGTAATGAAACGATAGCCATTAAACCATATTTCCAAGAAGAAACTGGTTTAGAAACTTTTCTGAATGCAAATGCAATAAATAATATAATTCCAATAGATACAAGGACTATGGCAATAATAGCTTTTCTTGTAAGTTCTCGTCCAACAGAAGGACCAATAGAATTAAAATCTTTTTCTTCTAGTGGATTTTTACCATCTTGTGAAAGTGTTTTTAAAAGCAAAGAATGTTGTATTTCAGTCAAATCAACAGATTTAATAATATAACCTAATTCTCCTGTTGGTTGGATAAGTATAGAACCAATATCAAGGGTTTTAAACTGTGCATCCAAATCAGCTTGTACTGGTCTATAATTTGTATAAACAACTTCAGTCAATGCACCACCTTTAAAATCAATACCAATCTGTAAACCAAAAATAAAAATAGATGCAATAGAAAGTAAAACCAAAATTACTGATATACTAAGAAATATTTTTTTGTGTTTAATAATAAACATATAATTAAATCCAGGCTTTAGGCTCTAAGCGCTAGCTTTTTTTCAATTTAGCTAATGCCTAAGGCCTGGTGCCTACTTACCTACCCCTGAACCAAATAAAAATCTCGCGACCTTACTTTCTCCTATAAAAATAAAACCAGAAAGAAAAATCCTAGAAATCATAACAGCAGAAAACATTGATATTAAAACTCCAATACCAAGTGTCAAAGCAAAACCTTTAATCAAAGATGTACCAAACCAAAAAAGAATTATAGCTGAAATAATTGTTGAAAAATTTGAATCACGAATAGAAGACCAAGCACGCTGGAAACCAGCAGATACAGCATCGGCAATAGTTCTACCAGAACGTAATTCTTCTTTTACTCGTTCAAAAATAAGAATATTTGCATCTACAGCAATACCAATAGAAATAATAAATCCCGCAATACCAGCTGCTGTAAGAGTGACTGGAAGCAATTTAAATAAAGCTAACATTATAGTAACGTATATAAAAAGAGCCAAAACTGCTATCAATCCTGGTAAGCGATACCAAAGAATTAAAAATAATGCTACAACTAAAAATCCAATAATCGCAGCTTTCACACCAGCTGTAACAGCATTACCACCGAGTGTAGCTCCTATGGTTTGTCTAGATAAAAGAGTAATAGGTACTGGAAGTGCACCTGAATTTAATCTACCAACTAATTGTTTACCTTCTGTCGGAGTAAAACTACCAGATATAATAGCTTGTCCATTTGGAATCTCTTCACGTACGACTGGAGTAGAAATAGGTGCTCCATCTAAATAAATAGCAACCATTTTACCTACATTATCTTTTGTAATCTGTGCAAAAAGTTTTGTACCTATATCGTCAAAT
>Ga0210006_1001638_pt1 | contig 15319 bp, 17 predicted proteins | sample CryGey02umfilter_2_FD_185452 | JGI IMG/M metagenome (GOLD analysis project Ga0210006, IMG submission 185452) | Groundwater microbial communities from aquifer in Utah, USA - Crystal Geyser 4/10/14 0.2 um filter (SPAdes) (version 3) | ecosystem: Environmental > Aquatic > Deep subsurface >... | reverse complement strand
TATTTTGGCAATTAAGTCTAAATTCTTTTGATGGCGTACCTGCAAGTGCTTGGAGCATAAATCCATGCCAGATTGGTGCTGCAGCTTGGGACCCGTACAATCCGAGCATGGGACTGTTGTCATTGTTTCCCACCCATACCCCTGTTACCAGACTTGGGGTATATCCAATGGTCCATGCATCGCGATAATCATTGGTTGTTCCGGTCTTTGCGGCGACTGGTCGTCCCAATGTGAGCCAATTTGTTTCACCAAACACTTCCTTTCGTGCCTCAGTATCAGATAAAATTGAGGTGGTAAGAAACGCTGCGGCGGTATCAACTACGTGTTTTGCAAAAGTGCCTCCAATAAGTAAATCCTCATATGGTTCTTTTTTTACCTCCCCTTTTTCTGAGTGGGTTTGTGGCGTATAGCGATACAATTCGTTTCCATATTTATCCTCAATTTTGAGAATTGCATGTGATGAAACAAGCTCTCCACCGGTTGCAAGTACGCCAAATGCACGCGTCATTTCAAAAAGCGTCGCTTCGCCACCGCCCAAGACCAAAGAAAGACCATAATCTCGTTTGGGATCAAGTGAGACGATTCCCATGTTGCGGGCAAGTTTAATTGCTGATTTTACTCCCACAAACTCAAGTACCTTAACTGCGGGAATATCGAGGGAATTAGCAAGAGCTCTTCGTAATGTCACCTCTCCACGATATGTTCCATCAGAGTTTTTAGGTTGATATCCAGAAAAATTTACCGGCTCATCGGTCACAACATCTTCGGGATTTTTTCCATCCGCAAATGCTTGAGTGTAAACGATTGGTTTAAATGTTGATCCAGGCTGCCGATTTGCAAACACTACATTGTATTTTCCGTAGATTTCATCATACCAGTCATAACTTCCAACCATTGCAAGAATCTCACCGGTATTTGGATTCATTGAGACAAGCCCTGCATTTGTTGCGTCCCGTCTGTTGAGGTTTTTTATATGTTGCGCGACAAGCGTATTAGCAATTTTTTGATATTTTGAATCAATGGTAGTTGTGACGCGAAATCCGAGTCGATTTACTTCGTCCTCGCCGTATTTGGCATATAAATAGTCGCGTACCCATACGGCAAAGTGCGGTGCAAGATCGCTTTTTTCTTCTTGAAGTTCTACGAACGTGACTTTTGGTAACGTTGTAGGGTCAAGGCCAAGTCGTTCAAGCACTATTTTTTGACGAGCATAAAGCCGATCGGTATCCCCTCCAAAAGGGGTCATTGCAGATGGAGCCTGGGGAAGTGCGGCAAGTATTGCCGCTTCTTCAATAGAAATCTGTGATGGGTCTTTTCCAAAGTATGTTTGAGACGCTTCTTGTATCCCATATGCCCCCGAACCATAATATATTGAGTTCAAATACATTTCGAGAATCTGATTTTTGGAATATTTTCGTTCTATCTCAAATGCAAGAAGGACTTCTTGCAGCTTTCGTTTATATGATTTTTCCGGCGTAAGAAGTGCATTTTTGACCAGTTGCTGCGTGATAGTTGACGCGCCTTGTGAGTACGCGGAAGATGATCGGAGATTGGCGATAAACGCGCGTAATATACCACGAATTGAAAAGCCAGAATGCTGGTAAAATTCTTCATCTTCTATTGCAACAACTGCTTGAGGTAGGTATTTTGGCATACTTTCGATTGGAAATACTTTGACATCTCGTGCTTCTGCCGCATGAAAAAATGCTTCGCCTTTGCGATCCATAAGGATAATTCCGGTGTTATTGCGATTCATCAGGCGCTCGGGTGTCGCAAGATCACCGATAAAGACGAAATAGGTAAAAATGGCAAATGAGATAAAAACAATGAGTCCTGCGGCACCAACCCCAATCATCATGGGAACGCTCATATGCCGCACGCGATTTACGTACGGTTTTGAAATGTTTTTTACCATATTGAAGATGATTTTTGTTTTTTTTGGCGCTGTTTCCGGAAGATCTTTGAAAAAAACTTTGAGTTCTTCTGTGAGCGTTTCAACAAAATATTTGATTTTGTTAGAAGTCATATAGATTATTATAGCAGTTTGAGAGAGGGTTAGATCTATTTAAATTATATATGTTCCGTAGAAACATTGGGTAGTTCATAGATGAAGCATTTGATTATAATAAAATGAATAATTTAGTCAAAATTCTTGAAATAATAAACCATATATGTATTAAAATATGCTGATGTCAGAAAATAACGAAAGTGGATTCAAACAAACTGCTTTTACGCGGCTAAAAAGAACTTTCAAGGATGTATTGAAACCAGATGGACGGAGGTTTGATATAGATATTGACACTCCTGAGAATGTTGAGAAAGCTATTCAACTGTTAAAATCCTGGGATATTGAAACAGAAGCAGAAGTTTTACGAGCGATTTTAAATGGGTATCATGATGGTGCGCTATGGACAATGAAGAAATTTGACTACCCAAAACTACCTCATTTTACACTAATTAGACCAAGTAGGGGTATTTCACTACCTCAAAAGCAAGGGTATAGTCCAATGCATGACATGATTTATGTACTTGCAGATGTGGTTCGTCATTCAAAAAATGTCTCTTTATCAAAAAAATATCCCGTAACTCAGCAAGAAGTTTAAGAAATGCGGATCACGATTCCTCAATTTGCAGAGACATTTGCCGTTGAGGAAAGTACACACTTTTTAGCTGCTCATGGAGTATCTGGCCTGAACCCTTTACCGAGTAGATCTCCGAATGTAGCAGGGCTAATTGCTTATCACCGCCTCCCTCACGAACGAGATGCGCTCGAGCAAAAATCTGCATTTATGATGGAAAAGTATGGAGAAAATCCTTTTGAGCCACTCGTCAATGCGGTTAATTCAAAATAGAGGATAGAATTGTTCATGTGATATTATTACAGAATATGGATGGAGAACATATCCAAACGCCTGGATTTCTTCAATATCAAAGGAATTTTCAACATTCTGTCGACCAAAGAATAGTTAAAAATATGGATTAATGAAAAAATAACAGCTTTTATAATGATGTTTCAGAGGGGGATTGACTTACATTCATCATAGTAATCTCATTTCATCCGAAACCCAACGCCACGTACTGTTTGAATGTGGTGTTTCCCAATCCCCATCTCTTCAAGTTTGTCGCGAAGTCTCTGAACGCGCTTAGAGATGCTATACAGACTAAATTTTTCTTCTTTTTGTAGGACGAGATCCCCAATTACTTCATAGGTAAGGACGCCTTCTTTATTTTCAATTAGGGCAGTGAGGATTCGATTTTCGCCAAAACTCAATCCACTGATCATTTTGCCTTTATACAATACCTCCCCATTGAGGAGAAAAAACCCGGTCTCAACTCGGCCTATTTCAAGCGCTTCATAGATTTTTTTTGACTCCTGTGAAATTTCACGTCCGTATCCCACACGAATATTTGAGAGAAGTGTTTTGTAGTCATCACATCCTATTTCTTTAAAAACAGTTGCCAGTTTTGTATCTGAGATAAACCAATCGGCCAAAAGTTGTGCTTCTTCCCACGTATTGTGATGTCTCTTCAAAAGATCATGTCTCAGGAGTGAAGATAGTATCGAAAAAACAAGATCATACATTTGTGCATCTGTCCGTAAGTATATTGTGATTTTTGTATCATTTGGCTTGCAGAGTTCGAAGCTTGCGCGCGTCCCAAAGTGAGTGAGAAATATCACAATGGTTTTGATCTTTTTTAGTTTTTGAGGAATTATTTCATCAATCGTTTTGAGGATGAGTTTTCCGTGCCTACTCCATTCGTTAATAATAGGTGCGTCAGGAAATACAGAGTTGTGAAAAGGCTGGTAAATATTCATGAGTTTTTCCTGAATTACTTTGTTTGGCACCTCGAATCGATATGGCTCAGTCTTGTGTTCAAAGAGGGGGCGCATACGATTCATCTCCTCAAGATCAATTTTCGGGATAATTACGGTATTTTTCTTCTGTTCCGTTGCCGGTGAATATACTACAGGAATATCACGAAGTCGAAAGTATGATCGATAAATTTTGACAAATGTGATATATATTCGACGTATTTCTGTCTCCAAAGAGTAGCTTCAATGAGTTTGAATTTCCATATTTTGTATTATACGGCGAATAAATTTGAATGTCAAACTATGTCAAGATAATGTGTAATCAAAATGTAGAATAACATCTAAATAAGCTTATAGTATTTTACTATTACATCTCATGCCATCATTTATTTGCGTGAGAAATGCTTAAGGCACTTTTACAATTTGGATTCTTTACTCATCTCTGAGTAAAGTAGTTTGTGTGTCGTAGTTTGTTCTAGAAATCCCAAAGGAGGGAGAAGATGAAAAAACTGAGCTGGTTAGGCGGAGCGTCTTTGACCCTCTATGTAATTTCGGGTCAAAGAAACATCACAGAGGAACTGGCATATGTAGCTGGCGCCTGTGTGATAATTATCGTGCTTGTTGTGGTTTCGATCATTTGGCCATTGATCTTTAGCAGAAATGGCCGGACGGAAGTAAAGCAAAGTATCGGAACTCTCAAAGTTCGACGTGGTCCATTTGGTCTATTTGGTACGGGAGAGATTACAGTTACGCAGAAAACAACGTACCAAGGATACCCAATGGATGTAAAAGCAGCTACTGGAAGTGTTATGCCTGACAAGCTAACGCCAACAGGATATGCCTCTGGATTTGATTTTGGCATTTCCTGGAAAACGTTTTTTGTCGGCGTATTTTGTACTTTGGTAGGTGTTTTTTGTCTTTTTGTCCTTTATGGTTTATGGCGAGTAGGAGCATTTTAATGAACAAACTCACGTGGATCCCTCGAGCACTCTTGCTCGTGGGGATTGTCCTGGGGGCGCTTGTTTTAGGCCCCCAACCGCTCATGGCGCAGGAGGCTTTGGGGTATGAATACTTCGAGCCCTCTCAAGAGGACCCCATCCGCGTTGACTGTGGAAATGGGGAGCTCTATGACTGGACGGGGGGGGAGCTCCCCGTCCGATTTAGCTCAATGGAAGTTGAAGTAAGCCCAGGAAGGTGGTGCAGTATGGAGTTTCAACCGCCTGACTGGGTGTCTGGTATGACCATCATTACGCTGATTGCGGCATTTTTATTAGTCGCTGCAATTTTTGTATTCAGGTGGCGTTTTAAGCGTCAAAACTCAGCCGTACGACTTGATGAAGTATTCGAAGAAAATCTCTACTTTCAATGAAAGGAAAAAACCATGCGTAAGTACTTCGTTCTACTCTTGATTGCTGTAGGCACGCTCACTCTCTCTGGGTGCAATGCACCCTTCATGAGCTTCGATCGGTATGGGCCATCAGACGAAGCCTATACCGAAGGTGTTCGTATTCAATCGAATGCTCAAAAGGAAATCGCGCGCTCGAATGAGCGCATCGCAGAGAGCCAGATCAAGATAGCTCAGGAAGAAGCCAAAGGGCTCGAAGCTTGGGCGAAATTCGAATTCAAGAAGTTCCAGTCGGAACAGTGGACGGTGCGATGGGGAATCATTGCATCGCAATTCCGCTGGTACTTCTTTTTCGTTACACTTTGGGCCTGCTTGGGATACGGCATGTTCCAGCTCAACAAGGCCTTCGATCACGCACTCTGGGAGCGTCGAATTCGCGTGATTGAAAAGTCGACGGGGGAAGTGCCGCCTTGGGCATTCCTGCTTGAACCGCGGGTTCTGAATGCGATATTCAAGCGAGCTGAAGAAGTGGGTGGCGTTTTGAGTTGGAGCCCAAAGAAGATCAGTATTGTAAGTATTGAAACTGGTCAGCTTTTCGCTACCTACAGCTTCAAATAGTCCTAGCCTGAAATCCGGGAGACTTCCTCCCAAAGTCTAGTTACGACAGCAACCATCCGCCAGAGGCGGATCCTGTCAAACTAGACTTTTTTCTTCTGATGTAAAATCTGTATCTATTCTGTACGAATTTGCTTTGTACAGAAATTGGATATTCCTGTTTACATTTGAAAATCAAAGTCTAGTGAGATTGGTACTACTTACTCAGAGATGAAAAAAGAATCAAATTCTACTCAACCGGCCGGTTGATATTCCTTACTTCAACTGCTTCCACAGCGCTTCAAACTGTATTTTCATCCCTTTCACCAGCTTTTCATCTTCGATTACACACGCATATGGCGACTCTTGATTATAAGAGATCAATATCACCGTATTTTCAAAGATCAGCATGTCTGATTCGGCTTGACCGTTTATAAACCGCGCCGCATTCATTTCACCCTTTTTCTGTGCGTATGCACGATTGTCCGGGCTGTCCGGGAGGATTTCTCGTGTTTCTCGTGTCCCATCATACAGTTTTGGCGCATATTCTTTGTCAAAGAAATCTCCAATCACCTCTTCATAATTTTCAGTCAAACAAACAATGTCAAGAGATTTTGCTTGTAATGAGAGGCGATAGGCCTCTTTGAGGCCTTCTGCACCGTGCATGATTTGTATGGTATTTGTCATATATTTTCACCTCCAATCTCATATTCTATGGACTATGTATCGCTCGATACCATTTTTGCTCACCGCCTCACCCAGAGGGGCCCAGGCGATTGTTTCGCAAAAAGATATCTTCGCGACATTTTTTCTTATTAAGATGTCCATAATTTGAACTTCTAATAGTGATATACTATTATGAAAGTATAAATTTGCATAATTGTTGTCCAAAATATGGACGTATTCATAAATCGTGAATCTTAAATCATGAATCAAAAACACACTGATACACATTTGACCGATTTTCTCGAAGCACTCGGGCTTGAGACGCGTGAGATTGACGCATTCAAATACCTTCTGGAGCAAGGAACAATGACGACATTGGAGCTTTCTCGCAGCACCAAAATACCACGTACCACTCTGTATCGCATCATAGAGTCGCTGAAGGCAAAGGGAGTTATTGAAGAAGTGGTAGAGGAGTATGTGGCAAAAGTCCAAGCAGCCCCACTTTCCCGACTTGAGTTTCTTGTTGCGGAGCAAAAAGAGCGTGCAAATACATTAGTGTCACTCCTTCCAAATATTCAACAAATTATTACCAACACACAAGCAGTCTCTCAACCTGACACCAAAGTCCTCATGTATCGGGGAGGAGAAGGAATACGACAAATGATTTGGAATGTGCTTGATGCCAAAAAAGAGGTTGTGGGGTATACATATCGCCACTTGGATGAGTTTGCGGGCAAACGATTTATGGACCGCTTTCGGACGGAATTTGTCGAACGGAAGCTTACAGGACGGGATATTTTATCAGATAATTATTATAAAAGTTTGAGCGGGAGGGATTATCAATGGAAACAATGGGAATCTCGCTATATTAAACCAAATGTATTGAATATTGATCACCAGCTTGATATTTATAATGATGTCACGGCAGTTTACAACTGGCATGAAGGAGAAATCTTTGGGGTGGAAATTCATAATAAAAAAGTCGCCCACATGCAGCGTCAGATGTTTGAGATTGTGTGGAAAACTGCGGAGAATATATCAACATAATCATATGTAATTGAATAGCAATAATCTTCACTATTGGGTACAATGAATACATGAGTGATGACCTTCCCTATTATCTTGCTTTCTCCTATTTCCCCGGAATTGGACCGATCAGATTTGATATTCTGCTCAAACATTTTCAAACAGTCAGGTGCGCGTACGAAGCATCATCAAAAGAATTATTGCAGGTAATGGGTCAATCTTTAGGTGAAAAATTTATTCGCTTTCGAACTGAGTTTGATTTTGAAAAAGAGCTCCAGGAGATGATTAGTGATCATATTCACGTAGTAACACGCGAGGATAAAAAATATCCGTATGCATTTTTGAATCTTTCAGATGCGCCCATTTGTCTGTACGTCAAAGGGGATCTTAATAATTTTGATTTCAGAGAAAATTCAAATGATCTCTATTTTGCCGTCGTTGGTACGCGAAATCCAACCGCATATGGCAAACAAGTTACGACCAAATTTTCCCGAGAACTAGCGGAAGCGGGAGCGATTATCGTCTCTGGTATGGCAATGGGAGTTGACGGGCTCGCTCATTGGGCAGCAATAAGAGCGGACAAGCGAACTATCGCATTCTTAGGATGTGGGGTTAATATCATTTATCCATGGGTGAATAAAGATTTGTATTACAAAATCATTGATTCAGGAGGGCTCATTATTTCAGAATTTCCTCCTGATATGACCACGATGAAAGGTCATTTTGTGTCTCGTAATAGATTGATCTCTGGTATATCTCGTGGAGTGTTTGTTGCAGAAGGACTCAAAGATTCAGGCTCACTGATCACTGCGCGATATGCCCTGGCACAGGGCAAGGATGTGTTTGCTCCTCCCGGTCCGATCACTTCTGAACAGTCGCAGGCACCAAATATCCTGCTCAAAGATGGGGCAAAGCTCGTGACATCTGTAGAGGATATTTTGGAAGAGTATGGATTAAAAGAACAAGAATTAATACAAAATACTTTGAAAGATCTTCCCGAAGAACAAAAGAGGCTCTTTCAATTATTATCACAAGAAGCATTTACTCCTGATGACATTGCCCGCTCGATACAAGCCCCGGTTTTTCGAGTTTTGACCGTACTTTCTCAGATGGAGCTTTCTGGAATCATTGAAAAAAATGTGGCAGGGAAATATCAGATTAAGATATAGAGCTATAAATTCTGTGTAGTGGTTGGTGGATTTTCGTGTGGATTTGACGATTGATCTACGGCATCGATTTTTTTGAGACGTCTTTGATATTTATCTTTTTGAAGGGGTTGGGTTGAAATAAATGCATCAATCATCTCTTGAGCTTGTTCCTCAGAAAAATTGTCTGATGCGATTGAAAGGACATTGATATGGTCATTTTCTCGTCCATGACGCACCTGTTCTACATCAAATCCCATGCCACAATATATTCCCTTATTTCGGTTTGCGGCCATACATACGCCAATTCCTGAGCCACAAATGACAATACCTAAAAAATTATCTGGGTTTTGAAGCACGGCTTGTGCGACTTTTTGAGCAAAATCCGGATAATCGTCTTCGGGGTCATGTTCGTAGTTTCCCAGATCTTCGACTCGGATATTCTTGTCTTGAAGATACTCGACCAGTTTATTTTTAAGCTCAAATCCGCGGTGATCTGCGCCGATGAAGATGGTCATATGAATAGTATACAAGATTACTATTTGTATATATATACCAATATTGTATTGGTATAATAATCCCGTTCGTTACTTATATGTATTTTAAACATTTAAATGTCCCAAATCGAAAGAATACATAGCAGTGAGAATATTCGTCCAATGGGACAAGTATGGAAATGGCCAAAATCATCAATCGTCATGGATGCGGTGGGAGCAGCATCTCAGAGATGAATCAATTGGCTGAAGAGGGCTTGATGGGGAATCTGAATTATCAAGCAGTAATTGGTCGAGATTATGACACACTGAATTCAGTTCTTCATCCATTTGAACAATTGGTTCGAGCTCAATACGCATTCATTCAAGCATTCTATCAACCGCCAAATAGTAGGATACAGATAGCTGAAAATGGGGATTATGGGTCGAGCGTTGATGAAGAAAGGCGCATGTATTCAATCTTTGAGGGCTTTGATGCTGCGATTCTTGCAGAACGTCTCCAGAGAAGTATGCGGTCGCGATACGGAAATGCAGATTGGATTCGCGAAGACACAGAATACAGTATTAGAATAAGTATGGAAAATATCGATTCATATCTTCAGAGATCTCGTCGTATTTTTGGGTTAGATATTCCACCAATAGAACTTGGCCCTAAGCTTAATCATCTTAATTATTGTCCGTTTTATGACGAAGCATTGAGAGGGGAGTTTGAAAATCCAATAATCACTAAAGACGTAGACTTAATTGTTGATACTCGTGCGGATAATCGAAAAGTACACATTGTAGACCACGCCCTTGGCCGTGAATATTTTTTAGCCTCCACTGGAGGTTTGGGTAGTCTATGCAATATTTTGAGAAGGTATGATATAGAGTTGCGCGCTACATCGATAACTAAGGCAACGCATATTCCATCTCAGCCGCAAAGTGTTGTGTTTGATGTAGATGGTGTTTTGAGAGATGGCTATAACTTAACTCATTCTGTCAGATCAAAACTTTTCAAGAGACTAAATAAAAGGCATGTTCCATATGGTATTTGGACCCGAAATGGTGGAACGTTTGGAGACAGAATGGCTACAACTCATGCTGAATTACAGACGAAAGGCGGAGACTATCAGCCAAGTTTTGAAATTAACTTTGATAATTGGCCATTTGTGATAGGAGATAGATTACTTCTTTCGTCTTTTGCCCCATCACTACAGGAAATTGTCGAATCATTAACTATGTTTCTTGCAGATTCTCGTCACGCACGCTCTAGTAGGCAAGAAATTATTTTAGAAACAAAATCTCCACGAATACTTGCCACTTTGCCCGAATATGCTGCTTTTTCAAGCGAATTAGAAGATGGTATTTTAGTTGATGATAGAGAGTCAGCAATTGTCAGCGCTGTTTTGTTTGGACATAATTTTATTCATCTTGATGATATTAAAAATCTTCCCGATGTAGCACATTTGATTGGGGTATAATTTGTGAATGTTTGATACCCATTGCCACCTCAATTTTAAACGATATAAAAAAACTCTTGACGATGTCATTTCACGTGCAATTGGAGCAGGAGTATCTCAAATTGTTATTCCTGGTACTGATATTACCTCTTCAAAAAAGGCTATCGAAATCGCAGAAAAACATGAAGGATTTTATGCTGCGGTGGGCATTCATCCTCATCATGCAGCCAAATATCTCTCAGCTATCGTTGCCAACCATCGAGATTCCCGCCTTCGTGGGAATGACAATTCTGAAAAGATCCCGAAACAAGTTCGGGATGACATTAATGAAATTGAAAATTTACTTAATCACCCCAAGGTTGTTGCGGTTGGAGAGGTGGGAATGGATCGACATGAATACGAAGAAACAAAGTATCAAGAATATGCGGTGGATGATCAATTTCTCGAAATTCAAAAAAAATTACTTCGAAAGCAGATTGCGTTGGCAGTAAAGTACCACAAAAGTTTAGTGCTTCATAATCGTGAGGCGATCGACGATATTCTTCCAATTCTAGAAGAGAGTTGGGATGAGAAACTTGCCGGACATACGGTATTTCATTGTTGTGAACCAAATCTTCAGTTACTAACTTTTGCCAAAAAATACCATCTATTTATTGGTGTTGATGGAGATGTGACGTATGACAAGACGAAACAGGAATTCATAAAAGAAATACCGATTGAGATGTTGGTTGTCGAAACAGACAGTCCTTTCATCCTTCCTGAACCATTAAAGTCGGAGAAAAAATACCCCAACGAACCGGCATATGTTCAGTATGTTGTTGAGGAGGTTGCAAAACTTATGGATAGTTCCATTGAAGAAGTCTCACAGATCACGATGGAAAATGGAAGAAGATTATTTAATCTTTAATCCCCGCCATGACTCCAAAACATGAAGTGCATGATTGCTGCAAACAAAAAACCAATGAGATAAAAATCCATTGCATATCCGATAAACCCCCCGATCATAAAGAGTCCAACTGTTTCAGGAAGTTGAAAATCAAGAGAGGTAGACATCATCATGGGCATCATGACAATATGAAGTATTGAAAGTACGATGTAAATTTCAAGTCCAAACTCCATAGGTATATTAATTACGCTACTTTGAGAATCTCGAGCCACGCACTTTGAAATCGTCGCGGATGAAATTCCTGGGCACGATCAAATGCTTTTATGCTCATTTTTTCTTGATGAAGGTTATCATAAAATAATGTTGAGATTTTTTGAGCTATTTCCTTTGGATTGTTTGGTGGTGCAAAATCAGCAGCATCTTTTGCAATCTCATGAAATATTGGCACATCGGCAAGGACACTTGGCGTACTCATAAATCCCGCTTCAATATACGATAAGCCAAATCCTTCATTATATGATATGAGAATATTTACTTTTGCTTGCTTGTAGAGATATTTAAGCTCAGTGTCTGAGACAAATCCGGGGAAAATAAATCGGTCATCACCTTCTGCAAGTTTCAAAAATTGTTGAAGTGAACGTGTCCATTGGTTTGGTTTTATCGCTGCTTTTTTCGTGTTGGTTTCGCCGAAAACACTGCCAACAAACACACAGGGCACATTTGCCATTTTAATTGCTTGTGCAATGGTGGGAAGATTTTTATTCCATGTTGCATCTCCAACGTAAATTGCAAATTCCTTGAGATTTTGGAGTGTGGGATTTTTTGTAATTGTTTGTAGTGATATTTCAGTAAATTCAGCAACGGAATGATCAGTTTCGGTATGAAATGGATGATGATGAGCAACTGATTCATTTTCACGATCAAGATGTGGGGTAAAAATCCGTGACACGGTTGGATAAATAACCTGAACTTTTTTTTCAGGGATCTTGTAGAAATGAAGAATATCACGTTTGCTCACCATTGAATCAGTGATGATGAGATCATAATTTCGCAAAGACCATTTATTCAGAAATTTCCAAATCATCCCCTTTATGCCGACTGGAAACATTTTTGGGTATATCATTGGAATGAGATCATGTATTACTGCGATCTGCTTTTGAGTGAGTCTTCGCACCTTGAGTGGTTTTTGAATCGGATTAAAAAAGGGATTTACAAAAATACTTTGCATTTTTATCTCCTTGAGATTTGCGGTAAATTGGAAGAAAAAATTATCGGCAGGATTCTGAGATTGTGCCGCATAGGGAGAAATACCAGTTTGAGTAGCGCTTGGAGTAATATCGCCGAGGTTTTGAAGTCCTTCTTTCAATGTGTTGAAGTAACGTCCAATACCACGGACGCGACTTTTCTCATCAGTTGCGGTAGGATCAAAAATTGAAATTACCTTCATATGAATTTATTGTAGCATAGCAGAGAAATGAATTATGATCCTCTTGCAATGTTTATAACCTATAGTATAATGCTGTATGAATGAACTAATGCCACCGTCGTATGGATTGTTTGCGCACGAAGCTGGGAAGATTGAGCTAGAAAATCCAGATATTGCCAACCATGACATCAAAAGCGCAATCACATCAATTCAAAATGGATCAGCAGATATTTTTGAGTATTTGTCAGATGAGGAATTTGATCAATTATATCGAGACCTCATGATTGATCTGGATTCCAGTGGTGAAGAAATTTCTCATGTAATTGCAGGAAAAATCGAAAGCATTCAAACTATTGTTGAAGAAGTTCAAAAGAGAGATGAGAAACTTGTCGTGCCTTCACAGGTTCGATTTGCCCTCAATCCAGAACATCATGAGTTTTTATATCATCTTCACAATCTCTGGAAGAATCCAAATAACCTCCATACCATAGAGTCTTTGCGGCGATGTCGGGTTGATCTTCCACTTCTTCTTGAGGCGTTTGGCGTTCAAGGAGATGACTCATGTGCCAATGTTGTAGTATCGGGCGTCATTGCAGGAATGGCATTGAGTAGTGCTCGAAATGCAGTAAAATATGCTGCAAAAGAAACCATACCCGTTGCAAGATTGATTGAAAATCAGAATGGGGGTAATAGTACATTGAGTATCTATAATGAAAGCGCAATTGCTCATTCTTTGCCAAATGAACCATATCCACATTTACGACCAATATCACTTGGGGAGCGCGGTCAGGCGACATCTTCATCAGTGCCCGGAACAGGAACTGGCGCTTGGGCGATGAAGGTACTTGGTTTGCTTCATGGTGCACAGAGTCATATATGGGAAACAGGGGCTACCATGATATGATGGTGTACGAATATGAATCGAGAATATCTTTCCCATCGTACGCCCGAGGCTCAGCTTAAATTGCTGCTTCTATGGTCACAAGGAGAATTCGCTTGATATCTACGACTTCATGGTACCTGATGGGCTCAGATAGTATTTTGCTAAGTGAACCTGAGATTTCAGCATCGATGTGCACAATTCCAATTATTGGAATTTGAAATGCATCTGCCCAGCCAAGCTCGATACCTTGGCCAGTTGAAGGGTATGAAACCTCAGCAAGTACTTGGTCACATTTATGCTTCTGAAAGAGCATTTTGGATGGATATTGTTTTTTGTTTGTTTCGTGAGGAAAGATGAGCGAGTGGCCCGATGAGTGAAAAATCTCACTGAGAGGCTCGTACAATTTTGTTTTGAAATCAAAATTACTACTATGTGAAATGTAGATAATCATAAAGAAAAAGAACTATATTATTTTGTACCAATTAAACTGCGACCGGAGCTTTTATCGGCGGATTGGGGTCATATCCTTTTAGTTCAAAATCTTCAATCGAAAATGAGTCTATATCCTTTACTGCAGGGTTAATCGTCATCGTTGGAAATTTCCGAGGCTTCCGAGCAAGCTGAATATCTACTTGTTCGTGATGATTTTTATAAATATGTACATCGCCAAAGGTATGGACAAAATCTCCTGGTTTGAGATGGGAAACATGTGCCACCATCATCGTGAGGAGCGCATATGAGGCGATATTAAAAGGGACACCCAAAAAGACATCTGCGCTGCGTTGATACAGCTGACAAGAAAGCCTTCCCTCAAGAACATAAAATTGAAACATCGTATGACAGGGTGGTAAACCGGCTTTTGCCATCTCTTGAATATCGGCGACATTCCATGCTGATACAATCATCCGACGAGAATTAGGGTCATTTTTAATCAGATCAATAACGCCGGCGATTTGATCGATCTTTTCACCTTTGGGGCTCTGCCAGTGCCTCCATTGAACACCATACACGGGTCCTAGATTACCCCATTTTTTTGCAAATACAGTATCCTCTTTAATTTTTTGGATAAAATCTCCCGGTGAAAGGGGATTTGTCGATTGTTCTTTGTAGTATCGATATGGCCATGAGTCCCAGATATGGACATCGTTGTCAACTAAATACTTAATGTTTCCATCTCCTTGCAAGAACCACAATAGTTCATGAATGATGCCACGAAGGAATACTTTTTTTGTCGTAAGTAAGGGAAATCCTTGAGATAGGTCAAAGCGAATTTGTCGTCCAAAAAGGCTTAGAGTCCCTGTACCAGTACGATCATCTTTATAAGTACCGTTTTCTTTGATGTCTTTCAGTAGTTTGAGGTACTGATATTCAGGATGTTTTCTCATAAGTGTAATTTAACCAGTGCTTCCAAAGCCACCGCGAGATACGTTACTCATGCTATCTACTTCTTCAAAGTCTTCGACTTTGGCAATTTTAACCAGGAGTGCTTGTGCTATGCGTTCGCCTTTTTCAATGACAACATTCTCGTGTGAAAAATTCAGAACCTGCACGCCGATTTCATCGGTATCCCCATTAAAGTCCTGATCGATAACTCCGAT
>Ga0210006_1001636_pt1 | contig 15335 bp, 14 predicted proteins | sample CryGey02umfilter_2_FD_185452 | JGI IMG/M metagenome (GOLD analysis project Ga0210006, IMG submission 185452) | Groundwater microbial communities from aquifer in Utah, USA - Crystal Geyser 4/10/14 0.2 um filter (SPAdes) (version 3) | ecosystem: Environmental > Aquatic > Deep subsurface >... | reverse complement strand
CTGTTATCTGTTCTTCCGAAGTAAGAGTTACTTTGTATTTCCTTTGGGCAGATATATGTATGTTCACCTCCATTCAGAAATTCAGCATGACATATTTAAGAAGCATTATCAAGAGGATGTAGCACTAGTTTAGGAATCGAGCGGACAAGTAGTACCTCAGACAATGCCATTGTCTCGTTCAGTTCAAAACCAACTTTACGTAAAAGAGTTACAATTGGGTTAGGAACCGTTCTATTGGTTCCGGCTGTTTGGTTCTCCAGCAAATATTGATACAACTGCTCAGGTACTCTAATCGCTTCACGGTTTATCCTATTGATGAGTAGATACTCTTCGAGGAATTTACTGCAAACTATCGGGCACATGATTATTTCTCCTATCCAATCAAACAAAAAATTTACGAGGTCAAAAAAAAAAGAACGAAGAATTATTAAGGTTCCGTTACGTTGCTTTATAACAGTTTTTACAGGTAACGTCAATTTATTGTGGTATATGTTGTTGGTTAGATCGAAGGGTTTGCAAGGGGGTGAAAACGGATTTTTTGCATAATCTTTCCAACCTCGTGCACCACGCGGAGCCAAAAGTTCTAACCTCGTCCACGACGGGTTCAGCCCACTGTTTATTACGGTTTGTATTTTTATGGTCAATCTACGATCTTTAGGGGTAACAGTACAGAGAGGGTTTCTCTTTAGGTTAGTCGATTTGGAGGCTATCTACGAGTTCTAATATTTTGTAATTCCCTCGGATTCTTTAGGATTATAAAGCTAAGCTATTAACAAATTCGTTTTTTGTTATGGGGTTTTAAAGATATGTTTAACGTATGCCCCACATTTTTTTGCCATAGATAGAATTCAGTCTTTTGGTATGGTATATTCACCACAATGAAAAACTTGGTATGGGACAAGATTAAACTGCTTTTTCCATTGTCTAATAACACAATGTTGGTGGATTTGATAACTTTGGGTAAAAACACCATATTCAGAAACATTCCCAATGTGAGAAATGCTCGTGTTAGGGGTAAGTATGGTGAAGCAGAGTATCAGAAGTTGGTAAACAAGTTCTCTAAAATTCCAATAGATCCTATTCACACAAATATAGTAGTGAAGGACATTGTTTCGAATTTGTTTTCAGGAATACCTCGTTGGCGAAGCCCGTTTTTACAATATAATGTTGGTGCCGCTGCTAACGTTGCAGCATCGGCGATGTATGCATTAGCCCTTGATGAGAATATCTATAATATAAACGATGGTCTTGCAGGAAATGCCTTGGTGGCAGAGTTGGCTGTTACAAATATACTTACCAAACTCGCTGATATAAAAGGAACAAATCCGTACGGTATATTTACATTTGGAGGTACAGCAACCAACATGTATGCAATGAAAGTTGGTATTCGTAAAGCCTCTCCTACCTCAGCTAAGGATGGAACCCCGCAAAACACATGGATATTAGTAACTCAAGATGCTCACTTTTCTCATGCTGTTGCGGCTGATTGGCTGGGAGTGGGTACAGGGCACATAGAAATAATTGACCCAAAACAAAATCGTGAAAGTAATCTCCAAGATGCAGAACGAAAAGTTCGGAAGATCATTGAAGAAGGAGGGCTGTTTGCTACAATAATCGTAAATGGGGGAACTACCTATAGTCATACGGTTGATAATATTCAAGAATTCGTTGAGTTAAGGAATAAGCTTGTAACTGAGTATGCATTGGACTACACTCCGCATCTCCATGTTGATTCAGTTATTGGTTGGGCGTGGCTGTTTTTTAAGGATTACGATTTTGAAAGTAATCCACTTGAACTATCAAAACCTTGTATAGAAAACATAAAGCAGCAATATGATCGTATAAAGTATATTAATTTAGCCGACTCTTGGGGTGTTGATTTTCATAAAGGGGTTGGGGCTTGTCCTGTGGATTGTAGCTTAGTTATCTTTAACGATTTTACAAGTATTGCAAGACTTTCTAAAAAAGATAGCCCTTCTACGGATCCTCACCAACTGGCTCAAGAGTTTAGTTTTTCTAATCCAGTTGATTACACCCTCGAAACTTCAAGGGCGGGTGCTACCTCCCTAGCAGCCCTAACTTCATTACAGACAATGGGAATTACTGGCTACCAAAGGAGTTTGGCTAATTTAGTAGAGATGTCTCTTCTAATGAGAAAACGTTTTAGTAATGAGCAGGGAGTTATTATTTCAAATGAAGGCTCAAGGGGATATGTGACAATGATCAGATTAATTCCACCAACATTAACTCCAGATAAAGTGGAAAAGTTTAATGAAGAAGTTAATTCTTACAATAAATCTTTTTACAAGTGGGACCTAGAGACTCGTATGTCTAGGAATGAAGGTGTTGAATATTCCTATAGTGGTAGTTTTATTGTAGGTGAAGATGGTACAAATATTGGAGCTCAAAAGTTTTATCTAGTTTCTCCCCATGTGGACAAAAATATTATCATCGATACCGTTAGTACCGTAATGGCACAGAAAGAAGTATTTGACCGTGAAATATGGAACAAATAATACCTAAATTTTATAGTTATCACAAAGAACTGCTTGCAACGATTCATAAAATCTTAAATGTTAAATCCTTTGCTCTCTATGGAGGTGCTGCTGCGGACTTAATAATAGATCCCAATGCATCAGTAAATGACTACGATATAGCAATCGAAAACATGTCGTCCGAGACAATAGGTGGGGTTAAAAAACAACTTGTAGAAGCGGGTTACGAAATTACAGCAGAACGTTCCTATTGTATCTATAATGACATACCGGTATCTTTGATTTACGCAAATAACCAGGATTGGAGTTTCGACATAGGGTTTTTAGATGACGTGTCGATTGTTGGTCAGTTTAATTTAGAGAGTTTGTATTGGAGATTCCCAGAACTAGATTGCGTTGATAAATTTGAAGCTATACAGGGCGTACTTGATAAAGACCTTCACCTAATACGAAGTATTGAGAATGAAAACCCATTCATGTTGGTAAGTCGGTATATTAGGCTTGCCGCAAAATACAATATCCCTATCAGCAAAGACATTATTAGATCATTAATTATACGTATAGAGAGGTGGAAAGCTCCAAACAAGTTTCATGGTATTGAGGCACAGGCAGCACTAGTCTCGTCAATATTTAAAAGCATATTTATGTCAGTGGATAGGGTTTTGTTTATTGATAGTTTGGCCAAAACAGGGTTATTAAATTCTGTTTTCCCTGAAATAGAACATTTGGCAACAAATATATCTCTACTAAGTATTGAAAATAAAAACCGGATAATGAATGCTTCATCTAAAAATGAACTTATAAAAAAAATTGAATCATTTTTAGATGGCCATGAAAAAGTAGCATTTTTACAAAGGCTACAGCTACTAAAACTGCGACAATGGGAGTCTTAACTACCTACACTACACAATAATCTCTGGCATTGAAGATTTAATCGTCTCGAAATATTTCTCTCCAAGTTGTTTGCTGAGAACAAACAACTCTTTCCCTTGAAAGAATTTCCGTTCATTCCACCAACTCTGAATCTCCTTATATAAACTGTCTTTGCAAGTACCAAAGTACTGTGAATTATTAAGAATCAGATCAGGGCGTGTAATGCATTTTAATATAATGTAATAATCGATTATGTAGTGTTGAACAGGAAGCAGATTAACTTCTTTTGCATATTGATTTAAGTGAACATACAAATCCTGTGCTGGCTTTCTATAATTAGCCATGTCCTCATAAGATGTATTTCCTAAAAATTTCTCTGGTTCCTCAAGTAATCTTCGAGGATCCGAATTGTAAGAAGCACTGTTAGAGTAAACAAACTTTGCATTGATTCTCTCAAGAACAAATGACAGCCGCCAACCTTCACCGTGTACAGGTTTTGTCCCCTCATCATCCCAAAATTCTTCAGTATACCCACCACTTCGTAAATAAGCTTCCTTTGTAACTGCAAAACAACCGTCGGTCACAGGACGGATAAAGTCGCTGAAAATCTGTTCAGTAAACTTAAACTGTTTTCCTTTTAGATTAAAATATTCAATTGTATCTTTATTAAAAAAAATTGTTCCCACATCACGCAAGTATTTTTCTACAAGAGTAGGGGCTTTCATCCAAAAATCAGTAGGGTAACACCCAGCGTTAGAAATAATATCTGGTGAATCTTGTGCAAATGTTTTTAATATTGTAGCGATCCATTGCGGATGAAAATGAACATCCGCATCACCGCTAGCAAGATAAGGCGTTGTTAACTCATTATTATTGTTTACGAGCGCATATCCATGATTCCTTGCAGGCACTATGCCTTGTTTATTTTCAGTGGTTATGTAGATGTTATGTTCCGTGAATGCATCAATCATGTCCTTCACCATCGGTAACGTTTGGTCAGTACTATTATTGTCAACAACGATGATTTGATACAGGTTTGGATCTATGAGTTTCCAATCTAAATCATATTGATGCAAAAGACTAAGCAGGGTATTTCGTATCGAAGATTCTTCGTTGAAGGTTGGAATAATAACTGAAAGCTGAGTTTTACTCATCAGGTTTGTTCAGTGAAAAAAATGTTTCTTGCCTCTGCAGCGTTTATTTTAGTAAATGAGGAGAATTTTCTTTGGCCTTTTACCGTATTTAACTCATTGATATGCATCCCCTTCTGGTCACACAAAACAATTCGACTATTATTCGAATCAGCAATAAGAAATTTTTGTCCATCTACTTCAATACAATCATGGACCCATTTATAGTCTTCTTCAAAAACTCCTGTAATTTTGAATTTATCATCTAGTAGAACAACTCTATTATTTCCGGTATCTGAAAGAAGAAATCCTCTGCTATACGGACGGATATGGTGAAGATTTTTAAGCCCGTCAAGAAGTATCTTCTCAGCTTTTGTCTTTTTATCAATTTCAACTAAAGCACCTTGATGAAACAATGTGGCCAAAACCTTATTCGGCTTATATTCGTAAGCGCTGTTTATATGGGTTGTATGATCAGTAGTTGCCGCGCCAATTGTTTGATAGTTGTCGTTACGATTAATTGATCTAACCTTTCCTGAAGGAGCTTTTTCATATCCATGTTCAGTTGCAAGCCAATCCCAAACAATCTCCCAAGGGGTATCAAAAGGGACTTCAAGTATTCCATCGACCCCTGTAGAAGTTACAAGCATATTACTGTTGAAAGAGGCATTCAGCGTATGAACGTCATTAAATAGAGTATTCCCAACTGTTTCAACTATTTTTCCGCCTTGGATCTTTTGTATCCACTTACCACTTCCAACATAGAGTGTTTTTTCCTCTGCTCTGTAGTACATACCTGTTGCAACAGGGGAATCAATCTCTACAATTATTCCTTTGTTTAAATCTTTAGGGTCAATAAGACCAACCGAACCACCTAATTCAGCACCGGTTACTTTTTTTGTCTCAGTAGAATCTCTACCCAAGTAGATTTTGTGTTCAGGGTCTCGCTTAGCCCATTGAGCCTCCAGCCTTGCCAGACCATCTGGGTTAGTTGCAAAAAAACTAACCAGCACTAGTTCATAACTATCAGGTACTTTTATTAAATAATTCAATTCCACATTCATGTATAGTTTTTGATTATATACTCTAGGTGCTTAGCGAGCATAGTTCCTACCTTTTGGTAGTTCCATTTATGGTCGTTAAAAAAGCATGTTTTCCAGTAAAGGTGAAATAGTCGGAAACAATCAAATTGAAATTGGACGTGGGGAGTAACCTTCATTGTATGTCTCCAACTATGAGTGAATCCCTTCATAAAACCAGTCCCTATATCCGCGTTTTCATTATAGAAGTACATACTTGATAGATCGTAGAGTGGGTTACCTGAGAGTATTCCAGAAGGATCGTTAAAAGCAAGTACCTTAACCGACGGACTTATTTGCATCAATGCGTTGGGGATATCCCCTATCAAAAGAAAAGATTTTGAGTTTAGTTTCTGATTATGGACTGTTAAACTATAAATAGCCTCAAGGTCTTTATTCGAGACTGTTTTATTGGCTTGTAAATCAAAAATGTTTTCATGCAGAAAGTTTTTAAGAGCTCCGTTCATACTTTCCGCTGACCACCTCTCACCGTTAATGTCTAGTGGCAATCCATAACCATTAGTAGGTATCACATGTACTTTTGTCAGCTCGGTTCCATAGACTACTCCACCCTCGTAGGCTACTGAATCATTGTAATGTCCTTCAAATGAATCTGCCAGCATAATCCACTCTGCAATGAAGAATGGATGTGGAATTATTTTGCAGTCTAAATCTACATGTACAAGGTCTAAGGTCTGAACACCATATTGTTTTAGCGTATTAATGAAAAACACTTCGTGGAGGAGTCTCTTGTTAGAAGGGACTTTTAAGGCGAACTCTTTCCCATTCGCTAAAAACCTTACAATAATAGCATTAACACTACTGTCTAAAAATCGGATGTCTTGAGCTTTAATATTGAGCTCATGAAAAATCATCTGAGAGTAGCTCTCAATATTCTTTTTTAAGTTGATATACCCAGCTGAATAATTAGACATTATCTTCACTTTTGTATTTATTGATGATCGCTAATAGTTGCTTATGATTTGTGATAGTAAAATAATCTCCCTGGCTTGGATTGTTGATTTTATGGGGGTTGAAATGAACTACTTGAATTCCAGCGTTCGTCGCACCGCAAATGTCTTCAGTATATGAATCTCCGATATAGATTACCTCGTTACCCTTAACACCCAATAGATTTAACGTGTAGAGAAACGGCGCCTGATCTGGTTTGTCTCTGCCTACAAGTTCCGTAGCCACTAATAAATCAATCTTTTTTTGAAGACCAACGGCAATCACCTTTCTTAATCGTTCAATTGTCGAGCCGTTCGACAAAATCGCAATTCGGATATTTTTCGATATTAAAGTGTCAAAGACGTCCATCACCTCAGGGTATAGCTGAATGTGAGTGAGTGTGTAGGATTGTAGTGACTCATATAATGCCAATATTATTTCGGGGTTAGGTTTAAGATCTAACTGATATAAGGTTTCATACCAGATCAAAACTCCAAATTGATGGAGTTTTATCTCAGAAGCTTTCAACCGGGGTAACAACCCCTTCACAGATACTTCATTCGCCTCCTTAAAACGACTTATGGAAATATCACCAAGTACGTTTTTGTTCTGGTGATACACGAATTCAATTCCAGGTTGAACTACTTCACTGGTTCTAATGAGTGTATCATCAAGATCGTATATAACCGCTTTAATTATCATCACCAAGTTTCCCCACTAATTTGATGCCACAAATCAAAATTTGTTATGAGTTTCCGCCAAATCCTTTTTTGTCGTATCCTCAAAGCATATAAACAAGTTGCAACAGCTCCTCGTATGGGAGTATATCTTATAGAAAAAACCGCTTTGTTAATAGCTAAGTAATATTGACTGGAGATAAAGTTTTTATAGGCATACCTTAGGTGTAAATCTCCAATTGCTTGATTATGTGTGAGCGAGACCCGTTCCTGCGTGTCTTTATATTGTGAATAAAACTTATTGTAGATAAAAACATGCTTATGAAAAGCTTTCTCATAAGACTCTCCAACAAGACTATCTTCTCTTAAACGGTATTCCGCTAAAATCACAGCTATGTTTCCCAAGGCAAATTTTCTATTAAGCCGAAGCCATAGATCATAATCTTCTGCGCCAATTAATTTTTTTGATTCATCCAGCAAACCGATTTCGTCTAAACATGTTCTGCGCACCATAACGGTTGAATTTACTATGAAGTTACTCCAAAACTGCTCCCTAAAAACCATTCCCGAAATACTACAAATTAGGTCCCTCCTATGCACTCTGTTACCATCTTTTGTAACAGAAAAACATTCAGCATTAGCATAGCAATACCCAATATCCCGATTCTGTTGCATAAACGCAACTTGCAGCTCTAATTTATTTGGTTTCCAGATGTCGTCTGCATCAAGAAAGGCAATAAACTGTCCATTGGACTCCCTGATACCTTCATTACGTGCAGAGGCCGGACCACCATTTGATTTGGTAAGAACTGTTAGCCTGTCTTTATACTTTTCCAAAATATCCAATGTGTGATCTGTTGAACCATCATTAATTACAATAACTTCGTAATCCGTATATATTTGCGCAAAAACGCTTTGAACAGTCTCTTCAATATAGTTAGCTGAGTTGTAAGTTGGAATTATTACGCTAACTATTGGCATAGTATCTTTTACCATTTATGTAACCGAACAGGAACGTCAATGTAGTAAGTAGACTCCAAGCTTCAAAGAGACAAGATCTTTTGAAACCACCTTTCTTTCTAAACTTCCAAGCTGAGTAAGGTGCTCTACGAGTCTTTATTATACTTCTAACTATCGCCAGATAAGGATATTTAATTCTATTTTTTGGCCATTTCGTCCCTATCAGGTAACGACCACGTCCATAGTTGCGCATTGTCTTCAATAATGACCGTAATGTATCCTTATGATTATGTAATATGACTGCTTCTACGTTATAAGCTAGCTTGTATCCACTATTTATAGTACGAATTGAAAGTTCGGTATCTTCACCTCCAGGAAGCTTAAACTGCTCATCAAATAAACCAACATGCACAAGAACCTCTCGTCTAAAACAGGCATTTCCTGTTACGATCTGAAGAACTTCTCCATTCACAATTTTAGGGTGGAGAATTTTGGCAGTATCAATATAATCGCTTAATAAGTCTGTTCCTATGCCTTTCATTAATCCACCGACCCCCGCTATATTCTCTTTAGTAAATGCACTCATCAATTGACTTATCCAAGTATGGGTCAGCAATACAATCACTATCTGTAAACGCAACAAATTCTGACTTGGAATTGAGAATACCAAAATTGCGAGCTGAGGCCGGACCACCATTTTGTTGCTGAAACAACCGAATTACGCTAATGCCTTGTGTTTTTATAAATTCAGCAATTCGCGTAATCGTATCATCAGTTGAACCATCATCTACAACAATAATTTCAACGTTATGTTCAGTTTTTTGTTCAATAACAGACTGTAGTGTGGGAATAATAAATTGTCCTCGATTGTATGTTGGTATTACAACACTAATTGAACTCATGCTTATGCCAACTCTTAATGATCCTGTAAATCTATCTTTTTAAAAAGTAACATCGGTTGTTTTTTAAGATCAGTAGTTGGAGAAATTGATGCAGATTTTTTTTTCCAAACTGCAGTTGTTGTTTCTATACTCTGATCTAAATTTAATGCCTCCAGTAATCGACTACTTGCCTCAGGCACAAGAGGCTGCATGAGGTATCCAAGGTTTACAATAATATGGAGTAGCTGATTAAGTGCGTCGTAGAAGCCTTGGGTATCCGTTTTTTTTAGTTCCCATACTTTCTTATCATCAAAGAACTTATTTCCAAACGCTGATAATTTTACTATGTCGTCTAAGTAGAATCTAAACTCACAATTTTCTAAATGTTGGATTGAAAGTTTAAATGTTTCTTTAATATGTTTTTGAACTTCTTTATCTATCTTTAAAGTTGAAATTTGCTTAATATCGGCATCAGCACTATACGCAATTGAAAGTGTCCGGTGAATAAAATTACCGAGATTTGCAACCAGTATACTGTTGTTTTTCACTTCAAAGTCACTCCAACTAAAACTTGAGTCTTTAGTTTCAGGCATAATTAAAGTGAGATAAAAGCGGACGGCATCATTTCCAAAATCCTCTACTATTTTTTTAGTATCAATCACAACGCCTCTACTCTTGGAAAACTGTTTTCCTTCTAAATTTAGGAACATATTAATACTGACAACATCAGGTATGTGAAGTTTGTCATCATAGATCATTAGTTTTCCTGGCCAAAAAAGAGTATGAAATATAAGGTTGTCCTTACCCATGAAATAGTAATGTTTTACATTATCTCCGTACCAGAAATCTTCCCATTTTTTTTTATTTTCCTCTGCCCAAAGTATCGAAGCAGATAGGTATCCAATGACAGCATCAAACCATACATATAGTCTTTTATTACCTATTTGTTTAATTAGTTTTTCAGCGGGGATCTGATCCTTTGGAAGCGGTACACCCCAATCCATATCTCTAGTAATTGCCCTTGGCCTTAATCCTTCCTTGAGCCAGCCCTTTGTTTCCATTGCAACCCAATCTTTCCAGTTCGGACTTGACGTCTTGACATACTTTTCAAGTTCTGGTTGGATCTTTGCCCAGTCAAGGAAGTAGTGCTCAGTCTCTTTTAGAATGACTGGCTCGTTTGATAAGCTACTGTGGGGGTCAATGAGGTCGTTTTGTGATAACAGTTTTCCGCAATTATCACACTGGTCACTCCGCGAATCCTTAAATCCACAGAATCCACAAACTCCGATAACGTATCGGTCGGGTAGAAACTTTTCTTCAGAAGTTGAATAATATTGTTCAGAGGTGTTAGCGAAAATGTAGTCCTTCTCAAGCAGTTTCAAGAAAATATTTTGTACAACCAGTATATGATTTGGGTGGTCTGTTTTTGTGTACAAGTCGTATGAGAGTCCGAGAATATTTGTAAGAAGATCTATGTCCTTAGTGTGATACTCGTCAACAATTACCTTTGGCGAGACGTGTCTTTTATCTGCCTCAATGGTGATTGGTGTTCCGAAACAATCAGAACCTGAGACCATAAGAACTTTTCTACCCATAAGCTTATGAAATCGTGCGGAAATATCCGCTGGTAGTAGGTATCCAGCAAGGTGGCCGATGTGTAAATTACCGTTTACATAAGGCCACGCAACTCCTATAAAAACTTTATCTGGTTTTTGTTTTAATCGAGCCATAGATTCACTCGTATTATATAATAGTAGGTGTTTTTATGCAGGATACTATAATTATAGTGCGTGGTGCGTCAGCAATTGGGAAATCAACCGTTTGTAAAGTATTGAAGGAGCAACTGCATAATGGGGTTATTGTCGAAACAGATGATTTGAGAAGTCAGATCACTAATATTGATTGGAATAATCAAGACCTACATTTCCTTGTACTTAAACTAACTTCAGAGATTGTTCATTTCTACCTAAAAGAAAAGGTGAATCCAGTGTTCGTGGTTGATAGTTTTAGCCCTAGAAAACTTGCTTATTTTCTAAGTGAGTTAAAACAAATAGAACAACCAACCATAATTTCTCTGTATGCTAGTGAAGAGATACTTATTAAACGTCAAAAGGAGAGAGAGTCAGAGTGGAAAAACTTAGAATCTTCACTGGTAATTAATAAACGAATTAAGCAAGTTCCCTTTCTAAACGGACACCTGATAGATACCTCTGAAATGTCAGTAAAGGATGTAGTACAGGAGATTTTGAAAGTAACTAACCTCAACTAACTTTCTCACCCTCAATATAGAGAGATTCCATAGTGCGAAGTTCAACTGATGGTTCAACACTTTCTAAATCTGGAATAACACTCTCATAATGTGTTTTCTTTTTTATGTTCGCAAAACCTACTCGACCCATAACGTCATGCAATGAGTCATAGTCGTATAGCCATTTGTGACCCCACCCTTGAATTTGACCGACTAAAATCTCACCATTCGTTCTTAAGTCAGGGAAAGATTTGTGTAGTTCATAAAAGCGATCAAAGTACTGACGGTTGTTCTCACGGTAATTTCCAATCCATATTTCAAGATCAGGAGTTATCATCCTGATTGCTCCACCACTTCTCATAATCCTATGACATTCCGCAAAGAGGTCAATCCCTTCTTGCAAAGAGAAATGTTCAATAACGTGACTACCGTAGATATATTGGATACTGTTCTCAGAAAACGGTAGCCCTTCACGTATATCGTAGTGGGCAACATAACCTCCATTGATTTTCCGCACCGAGCCATATGGAATTCGATTGTCTTCGAAAAGACCGATATGAAGCCAATTTTTTGGAAACAAATCCCATCCGCAACCTAGATTAATACTCCTAAGGTTTTCTTTTTCAACCACACTAGTTATATCTGCTTTAAACTCTTCAGGATTGTAATTTTTTTGCTGCATACACAAATGAGTATTATGTATTGTACAGTACTTAAATCTTCTTTTTATACTGTCTTTTTTGTCTTGTTTTCAACCTAGAGATATAATCAAATACGTTGAAAGGTTCTCAGAATTATGGAGCACCCCTAAACCGATTGGGTATCTAATGGTTCATAAAGGCTAAAGAGGGGTATTACTGACAGCGACTATGACAGATATTATCAATCGTTTCGTGAAAAATTACAGAAATTGATACCCATCTATCTATGATTCAGGATGAAGATTTTTTTGAAATAGGCTAAAAATATTGATCCCTCTTCAAATCAAGGTTTTTTCGAGCGAGAAATAGTGAGTGGCGGGGTGGGGTAAATTTTTATTCAAAGTTCAGTGGTCGCAAATCTGGGATGTGTATAAATTCCTTCTGACCTTGGATAATAGTTCCAACCTCGTGCACCACGCGGAGCCACTTGTTTTTGCTTTCATAGCAACCTTATTTTAATACCCAGAGTAGACGATAGAACTAAGGTATAATATTCACGTGTCTAGAGACAAAGCATTTAAATTATTTGATGAGATGATTATTGCTGCTGAAGAAGAGTTAATAACTTTTACGCTTTCCGCTGATCTGGATATTGAACATAAGGCTAACAAGACCCTGGTAACAGAATGTGACAAAGCAATTGACAAGAAGTTAAGTGATATTGCAACACAGAATGGGTTCCTAGTTGTTTCAGAAGAGGGTGTGTTAGATCTTATGGTTGCTAAATCAGGTAACTATATGACAATTGATCCAATTGATGGTACGTTGGGATACATTGAATATGTGAATAAAGCCATGGAGGTTGGAAACATCGAAGATTTTCTTTCTCATGATTTAGGGCCTGCATCTGACTTTTGTTTGCTTATTGGTATCGTTGAAGAGTCTCACGCAAAATATGCTGCATGCTACAACTTTGTTACCCGAGAAAAGATTTTTATTGATGCTGATAATAGGGGAAAAATGATACGTGAGAATAATGTGCGAAACTATAATCAAGAGTATGCAGTATATGTTGATCAGCGTCCTGGAGACAAAGTTGAATCCCAGATGCTTACTGTCGATGGGGCAGTCGCAATTAGACAAGCAGCTTTGGGTTTAAAATCTTTATATGCGTTGATTAATCCTCATAAGAGTGCTGTAGTAGTCCATCGTGTACAAGAAGCTGGGTTATGGGATATTTTGCCGGCTGCAGTAGCCGCAAATGCATTTGGAGGGAGTGTTCTTGATGATAATGGGAACGAACTGTCACTTGATTCGTACATTATTTTACCGGGTCAAGGGGCAACGATTTTAAAGGGTGATAAATTTTCTGCAGTTCAGAAGTTATTGAAAGAAGAGCCAAACTCATTAATGACATAGTTTCCAACCTCGTGCACCACGCGGAGCCACTTGTTTTTGCTTGTTATATAGGCTAATTATTGCTAACCCCAACGTGGATTCGAACTTTTTGTGTCTATAAAAAAGAAATGTTGGAGCGTTTGAGTGAGACATTTCAATCCTTTTGAAAGGAGATAGTCTCTAAATTCAAATACATTGCTCCATCTCTCTGGTTTAAAAAACTCTTTCCATTCACCAAGGATTTTGTCTTTAATCTCTGTTAAATTCTTATGTCTTGTATGAAAGATATGTTGCTGTTAGAGGGGGAGAGATATAAATTTAATTAGTTTGTGATATTCGGCTGTTTCAGAACTTTTGTCGTCTTCTTGAGAGCGTTTATCTTGAGTTGCAATCTAGTCTGTTATATCATGTTTGATAAAATTAGAAACTCTGATTGTGATAGTTAATCTCTAGGTTGAAGAATATAGCAATTAGGCGAAAGAGGTTTATTTCAACACTATTAATGAGGTAAAACAATATTACACGTAATGCGTGATATGCTTACATTTATGTTAAACGCACCAGGCGCTTGGAAACATACGAACAAATATTTAGAGAGTCTTATTTCAAGTCGTTGGTACAAAAGTGTTGCTAAGTTGCAAAGTGAAACGGTAAAAGCTACTTTCGAGTTTTTTCAAGATAAAGGCTTGGAATATTCTCTTTTACCAAGTACAACCAATTCAGTTTCTAGTCCAAAGGGTTTAGGGAGCGACTCAAAACCAGTCAAAATTACAATAGATGATAAAGAGACTTATTTAATTGACTCTGCCCAGTTTTACCTTGAATTAGCAACAAGAATTAACAAAAAAGGTGCGCACTATATAGCAACTTCATTTAGAGGTGAGGATGCAGATCAACGACATTTGAAACAGTTTTTCCATTCGGAAGCTGAAATCGTTGGAAAACTAGATGATGTTATGTTGCTGTGTAACGACTATTTGTTTAAGTTAGCCAAACACCTTCTTTCAACTTCTAGCCTAGAAATCGAAGAAATTACCGGAACATTACAGCATTTGGAAAAGTTCATATCAACAAAGGAAATCCCTCAGATTCGTTTTAGTGAGGCCTATGATGAATTAAAGGTTAATGAGGATTATGTTTCAGAAAATAACTTTGTTAAAACAATTACTCCACAGGGAGAGAAGAAATTGATGGAAATACATGGAGGGTTTGTTTGGCTGACACACTTTGAACATAGTTCAGTTCCTTTTTACCAGGCATTTGACAAAAAAGACCCACAATATGCTAAATGTGCGGATTTTCTTATGGGGATTGGTGAAACAATTGGTTGTGGTGAAAGACATAAGGACAGAAATGAGACAATTAAGGCTCTTGAGTTACATCAGGTCGATAAAGCTAAATACGATTGGTATTTGGAAATGAAGGATCTATCGCCACTTCAAACAAGCGGATTTGGTATGGGTATTGAAAGATTCCTGCTCTGGGTCTTACAGCATAATGATATTAGAGATATTCAGCTGATACCTAGATTTGATAATTATTCACAAATATTATGAGCGTAAAAGAAATAGAAAAAATGACATATACTGACTTTATTGCATTTATACAAGAAACAAATAGATGCCCAGGTGGTAAAAGAACGATCCGAAATATTGCCCAGAATACATTTTTAACTTCAACCAAAAAAGTATTGGATGTAGGGTCAAACACTGGATTCAATTCACTAGAATTTGCTCGACTGACCAACTGCCATGTTAGTGGGATTGATATATCTCAAACTTGTGTTGCTCATTCTAACGAGCAACTATCATTTGAGATTCCTGAAGTAAGAGAAAATGTACATTTTCAGGTGGCATCTGCTTATGATATTCCTTTTGAAAATGAAAGTTTTGATCTAACCATGGTGAGTGGTGCGACTTCTTTTATGGAAGAAAAAAATAGAGCAGTTGAGGAATATTATCGTGTAACTAAACCTTGGGGGTATATAGCAGTAACAAATCTA
>Ga0210006_1001630_pt1 | contig 15352 bp, 16 predicted proteins | sample CryGey02umfilter_2_FD_185452 | JGI IMG/M metagenome (GOLD analysis project Ga0210006, IMG submission 185452) | Groundwater microbial communities from aquifer in Utah, USA - Crystal Geyser 4/10/14 0.2 um filter (SPAdes) (version 3) | ecosystem: Environmental > Aquatic > Deep subsurface >... | reverse complement strand
TTTGCCTGACAAGCCTTTGCCTGATTTTATCTTTTCTGCAAAATCCGCAACGTCTATTTCTATTTTCATCTGTATTTCCTTCTGTGTGTTAATTTTACCAAATTGACACAGAATTATTTACAGTCCCAAAGAGAAAAAAAAATATTAACTGTAAAAGTACCTAATAGAAGCAAAACCATAAGCCCCTGCTTCTTCAACCATTTCCACATGCCGAGATTCTACTATACCTCCAAGTGCAAAAACTTTTATCTCACACTTCTGTAACAATGCTTTTAAATCTTCCACACCCTTTGGCCCCCCTTTGTTGGGTGAAGCAAAAATCGGACTATAGGCTACATAATCCGCACCTAAAGTTTGTGCCTTTAAAACCTCTTCATGTGTATGTGTACTGATAATAACTTCAAGACCTAAACTCTTAGCATTTTCAATCTCTTCAAACTGTGTAGATGTGAGATGAACACCTGTTGCTTGAAGTTTTAGTGCAAGTTCCACATGCTGATGCAAAAAAGATTGAACAGAAGAAAACTGTTTGCAAACGCTTATAAATTCTAAAGCCAACCCCGCATAGTTTTTGTTATCTTTATCTCGATACAGAGCAAATTGTGGCATGTGGATTTCAAACTGTTTTTGTAGTTTTTCTCTAAAAGTATTTGCGCTATCTGTATAAAAACCATCGGAAGTGATAAGGTATTTTTTACAGCTTTTAGGCACTTTTTCTCTTTTATGAGTCATGATAAACTCTCTTATTCTTTTAGGCAATTATACTCTATTTTACAAGCACTTCAATTTTAAGTTATACATGTAGTTATCTCTGTTAACCAGCTATTTAGGTACTTTTGGCTATTATAAGAGCAAAATATAGTCGCAAAGTAGGAAGTTTTAATGCAAAAAAACAGTACGGGTTGTAGAGTATTAGAGAATTCGACTCTTAACGAAATAGCAATAACAGAAAAAGAGTATAACGATATTCTAAATATTCAAAGCGAAATCTTAGGTATGCTCGCTTCTGGTGGAAGTACTACAGAGACCTTAGCTCGTTTATGTACCTTAGCAGAGAGTCTACTTCCAAATGCAATGGCTTCCATTATGCTCCTCAACAAAGAGAGTGGATTTATGAGTGTTCTCTCTGCTCCAAGTGCTCCAAAAATCGCGCATGATGCGCTATCAAACTTAAAACCAGGTCCATGCGGTGGCTCATGTGGAAATGCTGTTTTTGAAAATAAAGCGCAATATGTAGAGGATACTTTCAATGACGGCAGATGGAGTAATCTTCGTCAATTGGCACTTGATTTTAACCTTTGTGCATGTTGGTCTATGCCTGTTCGTAATGAAAACAAAGAGGTCATAGGTACATTCGCCTTATCTTCATTTGAACATCGCTCCCCTGCTCCTTTTCATAAAAAACTTCTTGAGACAGCTGCACATATTGTCAATATAGTACTTAAAAATAGAGACAATGAAAAAAGGATTAAGCTCTTTTCAACTGCTTTACATAATGCAGCGGAGGGCATTCTCATCACGAATGAAAAAAATCAGATTGTAGAAGTCAACCAAGCCTTTGAATCTATCTATGGACTTAAAGAAAAAGATGTAATTGGTCTCAATCCAAAAGTTATGTCTTCTGGAAAAAATGACAAAAAGTTTTATAAAAAAATGTGGGAAGATTTAAATACAAAGCACAAATGGAGTGGAGAGATAGTTAACAAACGCTTTGATGGTTCCCTCATCACACAATGGGTCAGTATTAGTGCCCTTAAAGATGAGCAAAATCAAGAGACACATAACTATCTTGCCGTTTTTACTGACTTAACAGAACTCAAAGAGACACAACAAAAGCTCGAAGAGATGGCTTTTAAAGATGAACTTACAGGTCTTTGCAATAAAACACACTTAGAAAAACTCATCAGTTTGGATAATGAGCAGACACTCATTATGCTTAATGTTAATAATTTCAGTTACATTAACACTGCCTATGGATTTGAAACAGGGGATAAACTACTTATAAAAATAGCGGAAATATTAAGAGAGAATTTTAAATTTTCGCATATTTGTAGAATAAACTCTGATGAATTTGCACTCCTTTTTGATACAAAGATAAAGATTCAAGATAAGATTTCCCATCTACAAAACTATTTTTACAACAGAGAGATTAAGATAGAGAATATTACTCTCAATATCTCCTTCTCATACGGTGCATCTCGTGGAGAGAAAAATCTACTTAGAAATAGTGCCTTAGCTCTCAAACAAGCAAAAGAAAATGGTAAAAACAGTTTCTATATCTATAAACAAGATGAAGACCATATAGGACACTCACAAAGAGAATCCTTTATAGCTATGAACAACCTCCTTCATCATGCAATCCATGAAGATATGATTGTTCCATTCTTTCAAGGCATCAGAAACAATAAAACAAAAGAGATTATAAAATTTGAAGCGCTTGCTAGAATAGAGTATAACGGTAAAAGAATCATGCCAATTGAGTTTTTAGAACCTGCGCGTCTTTCAGGACTGCTTCCAGAGATTACAAAAATCATGATAGAGAAAAGTTTTAAAAAAATGTCGGAAAATGAGTTTACATTCTCTATAAACATCACAGAAGAGGATTTAAGTAAAAACTACATCATAAGTTACCTTGAGGCCAAAGCCAAAGAGCATGCTATCAAACCTAACAGAGTTATTTTGGAAATCTTAGAGGGAATCAGCTCAAGCGGCAAGAAAAACCATGCTGCGCAGTTAATTGAGCTCAAAGAGAGAGGTTTTTTGATTGCCATTGATGATTTTGGGACTGAGTACTCTAACTTTGAAAGAGTTTTAGACCTGGAAATAGATTTTTTAAAGATAGATGGTAAATATATAAAAGATGTAAATACAAATCAAAAAAGCTATGAGATTGTACGGGCTATCGCTTTCTTCGCTCGTAATGCTGGGATTCCATGTATCGCAGAATTTATTCATAGTGCTTCTGTGCAGAAAATTATCGAAGAACTTGGAATTGAGTACTCACAAGGTTATCTCTACTCTGAGCCAAGAGTTCATTTAGAAGATGCAAAAGAAGTGATTTAAAAAATCACTTCAACTCACCCCAATTATTGCCAATATTCACACTTGCTTTAAGAGGGATATTTAACTCCATTATATTTTCCATAATCTCTCTAAATCTGTTGCCTAAGAGTTCTGCCTCTTCTGCCTTAACTTCAAAGATAAGTTCATCATGGATTTGAAGAAGCATTTTTGCCTCAAGTCTCTCTTCTTTAATTACATTATGGATTTTATTCATAGAGAGTTTAATCAAATCCGATGCGCTTCCTTGAAAAACACTGTTGACAGATTCTCGCTCATACGCCGCTTTAAACATTGGTGTTGCATTTTCATAATCAAAGTATCTTCTTCTTTTTAAAAGCGTCTCAACGTACCCTTTCTCCTTAGAAATATCTACAATCGAGCGAAAGTATCTTTTGACTGTAGGAAAGCTTAGAAAGTACTTCTCTATAATCTCTTTTGCCTCTTTTGTAGTGATGCCTAGAGTGTCAGAGAGTTTCTTCTGCCCCATTCCATAAAGAAGTCCAAAGTTTACTGTTTTGGCTACATTTCTTTTTTGTGGTGCCTCTTCCTCACCAAAGAGTGCAATGGCAGTTTGCATGTGGATATCTTTATCATTTTTAAAAGCATCCACTAAAACTCTGTCCTCTGAAAAGTGGGCAAGAAGACGAAGTTCTATTTGAGAGTAATCAATACCTATAAGTTTATTGCCAGTATCTGCAACAAAAGCCTCTCTTATCTTAAGTCCAAGCTTACTTCTTGCAGGGATATTTTGAAGATTTGGATTTTTTGAACTCAAACGCCCTGTTGCAGTTCCTGTTTGAACAAAAGAGGTGTGGATACGACTATCCTCATTCTCTTTACTGAGTTTTAAAAGTGGTTCTATATAGGTAGAGAAGAGTTTATAAACCTCTCTGTACTCTAAAAGCATAGGAATGATTTCATGTTGGTCTTTAAGTCCACTTAACACTTTCTCATCCGTTGAGTAGCCTGTTTTCGTTTTCTTGCCAACAGGCAATCCAAGATGTTCAAAAAGGACAACCCCAAGCTGTTGCGTCGAGTTGATGTTAAACTCACTTCCAGCTTTCTCATAGATAGTTCTTGTCAAATCAGAAATACTCTCTTTAACTTCAACTAAAAAAGAGTCTAAAAAGGAGCTATCCACCTTTATACCAGCTTTTTCCATGCTTAAAAGTGTTGTAATAAAAGGAACTTCCACATGCCAAGACTCTTCTATGAGATGGCTTGCATCTTGAAGGCGAAGTTTTTCATTTAAGAGATGAAAGAGTTTTAGAGTAATGAACGCATCTTCAGCGGCATACTTACAGGCATCTTCAAGTTCTACACTTGCGAAGGTATCGCCTTTTTTGACTGTATCTTTAAACGAGACCATGGTGTGATTGAGCAGTTTATCTGCTAACTTATCCAAAGAGAGCGCACTCTCAGGGTTTATAAGCCATGCTAAAATCATACTATCTGCATAGACTTCCAACCTATCATCTTCTAAGAACTTACTTACAAAGTGTAAATCAAACTTGATGTTATGACCAATCACACGAGAGTTAAATATTTTACGTATAGCCCCTTTTGCATCCTCTTTACTTATCTGCTCACTCACTCCAAGATAAAAATGAGCGATAGGAACATAATAAGCCTCCTCTTCATTTAGACAAAAACTAAAACCAACTAAACTCTCTTTTTCATAATCAAGCCCTGTAGTCTCTGTGTCAAATGCAATGAGAGTGTTCGCATCGAGCCTATCTAAAATGGCAGTTAAGAGTTTAGCATCCGTTATTAAAGTTGCTTGAAACTCTATTTTTCTTGTTTGCTGAAAAGACTCTTCTACTTTTTCTGCTGAGTTTTGTTTTGTCTCTTCACTCACCATATTTTTGGCGTGTAGTACTCTTAAGATAGCATTTTGTTCATACTTTACAAGTTCATCGTAGATATTTAAGAAGGGGTGTTCAACATCCATTCTATACTCTTCAAAATCAAATGCTTCTAGTACATTATCTTTGAGTGTAACAAGCTCTTTGGACATGTAGGCATTTGCTTTTGACTCGATAAGTTTCTTTTGTATGCCCGCTGGTTTAACTTGCTCAATATTTGCATAGATATTATCCAAAGTTCCAAACTCAACTAAAAGTTTTTCAGCTCCAACTTTGCCTATCCCTTTTACACCAGGGACATTATCTGCACTGTCGCCTAAGATGGATTGATAATCTATAAACTGCTTAGGAGTGACACCATACTTTGTAAAACAAGCCTCTTCATCTACACTCTTTCTTTTAATTGCATCTACAATAACTATTTTCCCATCATCTATGAGCTGATAGAGGTCTTTATCGTGAGAGACCACGCGCACATTGTAATCTTTCTCTTTTGCAAACTTTGTAACGGTTGCAATAATATCATCCGCTTCAAACCCAACGCGTCCTAAGGTTTTATAACCCATTTTATCTATCCACTCTATGGCGATAGGAAGTTGCATTGTAAGCTCTTCTGGTGGAGCGGATCGGTTTGCTTTATAGTGACAGTCAATCTCATTTCTAAAAGTAGGACCTTTTGAGTCGATTGCAAAGACGATATAGTCGCTATCATGTTGCTTTTGAAGTGTTGCTATAAAGTTTGTAAAGCCTGTCAAAAGACCTGTAGGAAAACCATCTTGATTTTTAAGATGTTGGGGAAGTGCATAAAAACTACGAAAGAAAAAACCGAAGGTATCTATAATTGTTACTGTTTTAGCCATAAACTCTCTTTACAAAATATTTAATATATCTAGGATTTCATCAACTGCATCTTCCAACACTTCATAATTGTAACCTGCATCTCTTGCTTTTTTAAGTCCAATATTTATGGAGACTTCAGAGAGAGGCTTATTCATTGGGATAATTGATTTCACAATATTAAGTGCAGTTGCATACTCTTTTAACTCTGCAGGAGCAGGCTCTGGATTATCTGAATATTTAATCATATTTATAAAATCCCTATCAAATTCCCAATGCTCAAACACCGCTGCGGTCACATCTGCACTTGTTACATCTACATAAGATTTTTCAACCATTGCCAAGTTGTTTGACGTGTCAATTTCGGAAGAAAAACTTGTTGTTTCCTCTTCTTGAATTATGTCACTTGAAATCAGTATCTTCCCTGTCTCTTGTAAGAATGCAGCCAGATAAAGTTTATCCGCTTTTTTCACATCTATACTCTTATACCACTTCAATATTAGGACAGCTTGCAAAGAGGAAATCTCTGCGAACTTTTCGCTTGTAATGCCATAAGGTTGCATATCCACATTTAAGAGTTTTTTCACAGAGTTCCCAATAACAATGGAGCGTGTCATACTCATACCAAATAAGCTTACAGCCTGTGCGGCATTACTAATCTCTTTGGAAAATCCATAAAGAGGAGAGTTTGCGGCTTTTAAAAGGTTGGCTACAATCATTGGATCAGCTTCAATAGCCTTCGCTAAATCTGCGATACCAGACGCTTCATTTGCAAACACGGCGTTTACATCTGCAATTGTTTTAGAGAGAGGAGGAAGTGACTTAATGCTGTCGATGATAGAACTTTTCAAGATGAACCCTTAATATTTTGAATGATTATAGCACTTTAAAAATGTAAAAAAACTTATCTATCTTATAAATTTTAATGACAATCTGTAAGCGTTTTTTGTGGCTTTGTAATATAATCATAGCCATTATAAATAGTATATGCCCCATATAAAATAACCGCTATTGAGGATAGACTCATCATCATATTTCTAAAACTTGTTGCAGAGGTGAGTGATGTCAAAAAGCCAAGTCCAAACATTGCAGGAACGGTACTCAGACCAAAGATTGCCATAACCATAGCTCCATAAAGAGGGTCGGCTGTACTTGCAGCTGTTATGGCAAAAAAGTATACAAATCCACATGGCAAAAGACCGTTGAGCATCCCTAAAATGAAAAAGCTTAAATTGGATTTGGAGTTTAAAACCTGCTTAAAAGCATTTTTATACATAGACGAGGAAGAGAAAGAGTGCTCGATGATAGTCAAAAATTTAATCTTGCCCATCAAAGAGAGCCCCGCTAAAATCATAACAACTCCAACAATAATAAGCAAGACTCCATTGGAGTAGTTATTAAAAGTAGCAACTCCACCTAAGTATCCAAAAATGGCACCGAGTGTACTATAGGTCAAAATACGCCCAAACGAGTAGAGAAGATGCGCAACACTTTGTGATACTTTAGAACTAGCAGGTTCTATTTTAATGGTTGAATAGGCTAAAACTATTCCTCCGCACATTCCTATACAGTGACCAAAAGAGCCTAAAAAAGCGATACTTATAATTGTTAATATATTTACAGTTTCCATAATGTTTTAATCTTTTCCTAAAAGCTGTTTTTGAATACGTGGGTCTCTTAGAGTTTCACCTCTTAACATTCGAAGGCTCATTGTATCATAATCCACATGCCCATCTATTCGCTTCTCATAGGCTCCAAACCCATACCCCATCGGAGTCTTATCTGTTAAAGAGTAAAAAGCTTTTTTAGCATCTATCCATTTTTTTGTATCTTTGCTCATGACCCAGATAGTAACATCCTCTTTAAACTCTTTATCTTTCAACCAATTGACGAAGCCACCATGATCATGAAAAAACCAAGTTTTTCCGCTACTTGAAATCACTTGGGAGATATAATCAAGGTTGTATATCACCATACCACAATCACTATCTTGGTATTTGTTGACCACCATAGGAATTGGTATTTTTTTGAAGTTCCCCTCCGTGGTCACTACCATTTTTTGTGAAGATGCCAAGGAGACAAAAAGTGCAACGATAACAAGAACCAATAATACTACAATAAGAAATGGAACGAATTTTTTCATAAATGGTACAAACTCCCAATAATTTGATTTTTCAGTATAAATTTTATATTCTCTTTTAAAAATTGAATATTTATACAAATAAAACCTATAAATAGAGTTTATTTGTATAGATAATAACTTCGTATTTCAGATGGTTTCCGAACTCTTTTATCTTCTTTTCTTACCCTTTCCTAAATCATCATAAACTAAAAACTGCGCTAAATCATTTTTCATCTCTTGACTTAAGTTATCATAGATATTTTTTTTGAGTGCATGTCTCGCACTATCTTCAAGAGCACTTTTTTTTATATCTCTTATGAGATAGTGGTATCGCACGATTGACTTTGTATATTCACTCACAAAACCCCAGTTTTTAATGAGCTGATAACTCCTCTCTTCATGATCGGTAAAGCTATACTCTCCATAGATTTTATCTTCTTCATCCTTTTTATGCGCTGTGGAAGGTTTGCCAATATCATGCAAGAGTGCCGCAGGAAGAAACTTAAAATCTTTTGCTCTTATGACATGGAATGTCACACGAAGCGTATGCATGAGAACACCATGCTGATGCCATTTATTTTGAATAAAAAAAAGTGACATCAAGTGCGCTTTAGAAAAAAATCTATTATACTTCATCTCTATGAAATTTCCTTTTTGAACTGCACATTAAGCCATTGGATGACAGACTTCTACTGTCTCTTTTAAATCTTGTTTTTGAACGTGTGTATAGATTTGTGTTGTTAAGAGTGAAGAGTGCCCAAGAAGTTCTTGCACTACTCTTAAGTCAGCTCCACCACTGATAAGCGAAGTAGCATAGGAGTGTCGAAGAACATGAGGAGAGACTCCAAGATATTTTTGCGTTATTTTATAGGCAGAGATTCGGCTAAGCGGATTCCCTTTGTAATTGAGCCAAATAAAATCTTTCTCTAGCCCATACGCATTGAGGTAAGTGTGGATTGCCTCTATCGCTACACTTGCAATTGGTACGATTCTCTCTTTGTCCCCCTTTGCATGTCTTATATGAAGCCACTCCTCTTCTATATCTTCTAGGCAAATTGAGAGGCACTCACTGATTCTAGTTCCTGTTGCATATAAGAAGAGAATTAATGCATAATCTCGCATGCCAATCCAACTGCTTCTATCGATAAGCTTTAAAGAGTTTTGTATCTCTGTGTAGGATAAGAACTTGGGAAGTAGTTTTGGAATTTTAGAAAATTTTAGCTTTGAATGTTCCTGAGAAAAATTACTTTTATAACAAAAATCAAAAAAGGAGTTTACACAGGAGAGCTTTCTATTGAGAGTTCTTTTATTTTTATACTTTGATAGATAATTTAAAAGAGAGGGTGAGTCTAGTTGGATAAGGGGAATGTTTAACTCATTTTCGATGCTATGCAAATCACTTGCATAGGCTTGTACACTTTTTTTACCAAGTGCTCTTGTGACACTTATATACTCTATGAATGCTTCTAGTTCATTACTCGATTGTGATGTATTCATCATCTACATAAAACTTTTTATCTGCTACAAAAACGTAGCCTTTATTTACATTGACTTCATAAATATCATAAGTGAGCAAATCTTGTGACATCTCTATCAAATACCCCTCTTTTTCCAGAGCATAGATTTTATCATTATGCGCAATCAGACCAAGGAAATGTGCAAATGGAAATTTGAGCTTTGCGTTGACTTGTAAGTCAGAGGTTAAAGATATAATCTCACCCTGTCTTGTTGCAATATAAAGATTTTTATTATCATAAACAACATTTCTAATCTCATAGCTCTCTCGCAGCTCTTGCTTTGCCATAGATAGGAGTTTGTACCCAGTTGCGGCGATGAGTCTTCCCTCTACAACATTGAAGTAGATAATATTGTTAAAATTACTCTCTGAACTTACAATGACAGTTCTAAGTTTTTTCTTCTCTTGTGCATTGATGATTACTATTTTTCCATCAAGTGTCAAAAAGAGAACCAAGTCATTCATAAAGAATGGATTTACTATTTTTGCATCTACAGCGATTGCAGGATTTCCTTGCTCTTTTAAAAGTAGCTCTTTGCTAGAGATAGAGTACAATGCCATCTCATTATCTGCAAACAAAACTGCTAAAACATCATCTTTTACACTCGCACCTGCAACTGTTTTTTTAAGTTCAAACTTTTCTTGCATCGTAGCATCTGCGATAAATTGCAAAGAGAGATTGCCATCAATGTTTGCACTAATAACCCAGCCATCACTATTGCCTACTAAACGGTAGGACTCTTCAATGGTAATGTTCTCAATCAACTTATCTTTTGCAAGTACCTTTCTTGAGTCCAAGAGTGCTGATTCTGTAGATATGTCTATGATAGTATCGTTACTTTGCCCGTAATGCGGCCAATGAGCTTTTACACTCTTTGGCTCGTACACTTTTTTACTACTACAAGCAGTAAAAAAAACAATCATAAAAAGAGTAAGTGAAAATGAAAGTATCTTTCTCAAAACTTTACTTTACTCCGTAGTGAGAGAGTGCTTGTGCAATCGTATTGAGAGAAGATTGTGCTGAAATCTTTGCTAATGTTTGATGTGCTTCTTCAATTTTACTCTCATTCATAAGAAAGACAGCACTTTGAAGTAGAGCTAAATCTCTGTATATTGCATCTTGCTTAGAAGCGTACGCGTCTAAAGATGCAGAGTCTTTAGCGAGTTCGTACGTTGCTAAATCTCCAACTATCATAGTGCTAGAAGTGCTGAGTTCTTTCAAAGCCAGCATATCTTTAGCAGCAATCGCCTTTGATAAATTCCATACATCATAAAGAGCTGGGCTGTTAGATTTTAAACTCTCAACTGCTTTGGAGTTGCTTTTGTCTGCGCTAAGCTCTGTAAGTGCCATGTTAGCAGAATCTATTTTAGCTTGTTTGTTTACATCGTATGTAATATTTGCAATCACAAATGAGACAACCACAAGTGCCGAAATTATCATTACATTTTTATATTTTTTTACAAATCTTTCAGTAATAACCGCTTTTTCAAAAAACTTCTCTTCAGAGTTTAACTCCTCTTTTACCATCTCTATATTGCTCTTTAAACTCAAAAATCTTCCTTGTCTTATATATATTTTTCAAAAGTTCAAAATAATATCGCATAGTTTGTTAAAGTTACATCAAATTTCTCAGTAATATAAGTTTTTTTTGTTACAATCTTGCATATTAAAAAGATTTAGGATTGAATACATGCAAGTAAATGACGCGCTACTAACGAAGCTAGAAAAGCTCTCTTTTCTCAAAGTTTCTGATGACAAAAGAGAAGAGATAATAAACCAACTCTCTGAGATAGTAAGTTTTGTAGATAATTTAAGTGAACTCAACACTGAAGGCGTTGATGATAGTTTTGCGATGAGTGATGCATCTACTTTTACGAGAGAAGATGTAACGCATTGTGACGCTCAAATCAATGATGACATCTTAAGACATGCCCCTCAAAGTGCAGACCACTTTTTCATAGTTCCAAAAATTATAGAATAAATTTATGTTCAAAGTTTATGGCATTAAAAATTGTGACAGTGTAAAAAAAGCACTCAAATTTTTTAAAGAACATAACCTAGCTTACACTCTGCAAGATTTTAAAGAAGAGAAAGTCTCCGAAGAAAAGATTTCATTTTGGTTAACGCAAGTTGATATGAAGAGTCTCTTTAACGCTAAAAGTACAACCTACAGAACTTTAAAACTCAAAGAGTTAAACCTTAATGAAGAGGGACAAAAAGAGTGGCTAGCGAAGAACAATCTGCTTATTAAACGACCTGTAGTTGAGTTTAATAAAAAAGTAGTTGTTGGCTATAACGAAGATATTTATAAAGGAGTATTTTTATGAGTGAAGAGACAAGAGAAAAAAAACCTATTGACATTAAAAAGTTACTTAAAAGTGTTTTAGCATTTAAATCATCTGACTTACACCTTGTAGTAGGAAGTGAGCCACAGATTCGTATAGATAAAGAGTTAAGACCGCTTAATCTCCCTATCTTAAACGCCAAAGAAGTTGAAGAGATGGCTTACTCGCTTATTGAAGATAAACAGAAGAAAGAGTTTGAAGAGCACAATGAACTTGACTTCTCTTTTCAACTCGAAGGTATTGGTCGTTTTAGAGCAAACTACTACCGTACGATTCATGGTATTGCCTGCTCTTTTCGTATGATTCCTATTGAGATTCCTACACTTGATGAGTATAACAACAACCCTATTTTCAAACAACTTGTTAAAAAAGAGAAAGGGCTCATCCTCGTAACGGGTCCGACAGGAAGTGGTAAATCAACAACACTCGCGTCTATGCTCCATGAAATCAATATGACAGAGAGAAGACACATCATCACCGTTGAAGACCCTGTGGAGTTTATTCATAAAAACATCAAGTCACTCTTTTCACAACGAGATGTTGGAACAAATACCAACTCCTTTGCAGCGGCACTGAAATATGCACTTAGACAAGATCCAGACATTATCCTCATTGGGGAGATGCGAGATGCTGAGACTATTGGAGCCGCCCTAACTGCTGCAGAGACTGGTCACTTGGTTTTTGGTACACTCCATACAAACTCTGCACCAGGGACAATCAATCGTATTATCGATGTATTTTCAGGGGAAGAGCAAGGACAAGTAAGAGCACAACTCTCCTCTTCTCTCGTTGCAGTTATCTCTCAATCACTGATTCCTAGAATTGGTGGTGGGAAAGTTGCTACGCAAGAGGTTCTTATCTCAAATCCTGCAATCGCGAACCTTATTCGTGAAGATAAAGTACACCAACTCTACTCTCAAATGCAGTTAAATCAAAACGAAACGCACATGAGCACACAAACGCAAGAGATTGTTTCACTTCTACAAAAAAACATCATAAGCAAAGAGAATGCTGTTAAAAATTCTAACAGACCTGAAGAGCTTGTCAAGATGATAGAGGGGTTATAATCCCTTGTTCTACCTCTTATGAGGTGGAACGAGAAAGTATTTAGTTCAGCGCTTAAACTTCATTCACTGGGGCGTACCTGTACCTGCATTACCTCCATCATTACCTGCATGATTTATTGTATATTTAGTTCCTCTACCAGTTGTACCCTCTACTTTTTTTATACATCCTTTGGCTAGCAGATCTACAATATCTCTTGAGGCGTTTGTTTCAGCAGTACTAGCTATTTTTACATATTTTGCTTTTGTAAGGTCGCCTTTGAAATTTTCACTTCCAATATCTAGTAGTCGATTGAGTACTTTTATTTGTCTTGCATTTAGTTCATCTTCTCGATGAACATCCCAAAATTTTGTTTTTTCTACGACGTAATTAAGTTGTTTCTGTGCATCTAATAGTGCATGGTGCAAAGTTTTAAAAAACCACTCCATCCAGTAAGTAATATCTAGCGGATCATCTTTTACAAATCTTCCTGTTGTTTTATCCAAAGCTTCATAATAACCTTTTCTATCTTCGTAGATACTCTTTGACATAGTATATATTTTTGAAAAAGTAGATTGTTCAAGTTTAGATAACACTCTATCAGTTAAAGCTCTTGTGATTCTTCCATTACCATCATCAAAAGGATGGATTATTACAAACCAAAGATGTGTAATAGCAGCTTTTTCTAATGTCGTTGGAGTATCATTGAACCATTGTATAAAATTGTTCATCTGCTGTTTTAGAGTATCATACGGTGGAGCTTCATAATGGATTTTCTCTTTGCCGTAATCACCTGATACTATTTGCATAGCACCATCACCTCTAAACTGAGCTACTTTTATTTTTGAAAATCCACTATATCCTTTTTCAAACATTGCATGGTGCCAGCCAAAGAGTTTTTCAAGTGTTAAATCTTCATCATAGTTTGTATTTGCATCGATAAGGATATCTACATAATTATCCTCTTTTTTCAAAGCTTTGTAATGTCCATCTGATTCTAAGCCCAACTTTTGTTTGATGGATGAGCGAACACTCTCTCTATTTAATATCTCACCCTCTATTTCACAACTTGCAATAATCTCATTTTCTAAAGTTTGAGCTAGTGAATATTTTGTACTCTCGTTATCCATTAAGAGCATAAAGGATTTTAGTTTGCCTTGCTCGAAAGCAATATCTCTTAACAGTGGTTCTAGGTTTTCTTTATCGTACTTAAAATTGGGATACTCATCATATTCCCATATCCATTTTTGTTTTTTCATAGAGTGAGTATAGCTAAAGTGGAGTGAAAAATCAAGATTTCGTTCCATAAAGTGGTATGCAAAATATATATTTTCGTACCAGTAATTACTGTGAAGAACGGCACTAACTTAAGCAAATAAAGAGTGAAAATCAGGGAATAAAGAAGCTGGAATGTAGCTGGCTTTAATCAAGAAATCATCATCTAAACTTCTTTAGCATTTAAAATTCGAGGTACAGATTGGCATGTGGATTTTTTAAATAGAATAATCAAAGAACCGATTATTTGATGTTCTTTCATAAGAACCAAACAAGAGAATTTTTAGTTTAGTTTAAGTTTTATTCCCTAAATAGGGTCTGACCCCATCTCTTTTTCAATCTGTCATATATTTCCACATGCCCTATGAAATTTGTTACCATTAAAAATATTTAATATTACTATAAATAAATTTTAGTTATCATTTGATGATAACAAATGAAACAGTATGAATGATTTAGAGTTTTTGCTAAATCTTGATAGCGAAGTTTATCCTTTGGATAGTGGTTACTGGGTAAAGTTTGAGGCAAAAAAAGTTCAAAAAAGTCAAGCTGTGCCTCATGGTGTGAAGTACTCTTTGACTTTACACGATAAAAGAAATCACAGAGTTGTAGGTTATGATAATGCCCATAGCTTTAAATCTTCTAAAAAATATGCTGCCAAAAAAGAGACTTTAGACCACATACACAAGAAAATTGATATTGTGGCTTACGAGTTTGCGTCTTCTGCACAGCTTATAGAAGATTTTTGGAATAGTGTGGATTATTATATAGCGAATAATTAAAAGGATGAAAAAATGAAACTAGAAACTTTAATAGTAGGGATAATGCCACTAGAACAGTACAAAAAAAGAACAATCGCGATTGCAAAAGGTGAGTATATTCCAAAAAAAGATGAGCCAAAAATCTGGTTTGAGTCTTTAAAATCAATGGCTCAAATACTCTCAAGCGAGAATCAAGAATTGCTTAGAATCATTTTGCTTAATAATCCGCAATCATTGAAAGAACTTGAAGAGCTGACTGGAAGAGCAAAGTCAAATCTATCAAGAACACTAAAAACTCTTCAAAGATATGGGATAGTGAACTTAACCAAAGTTAAAAACACGATTTTTCCAGAAGTTAAAGCAACAAATTTTAAAATAGAGTTTGGGCTTGGAGAAGAGACCGTAAAATAAACTGTGTAAACCCACCTCTTATCCTTCAATCACTTCGTATATTTTGACATAATTTCACTGAAAAATATACAAAGTTGAGGATAAATCTCAAACCAACTTCTTATACTAGACA
>Ga0210006_1001629_pt1 | contig 15355 bp, 17 predicted proteins | sample CryGey02umfilter_2_FD_185452 | JGI IMG/M metagenome (GOLD analysis project Ga0210006, IMG submission 185452) | Groundwater microbial communities from aquifer in Utah, USA - Crystal Geyser 4/10/14 0.2 um filter (SPAdes) (version 3) | ecosystem: Environmental > Aquatic > Deep subsurface >... | reverse complement strand
AAAATCAACAATTTCGGTTGAGCTTGTTGATTTTAGTGTTTTCTACAATCAAGAAGATATTGGAGAAACAGAAGAAAATCTGCGTCCAGGTGGAAGCAAAGTGGTGATTGAGAATGGACAGGTTATTAAACTCTCTAAGGATAAGAAAACAGAGCTTATTGAGCGTGAAGTGCTAACTAAAAACTGGACTGATTGGGTGGATTACTGGGCAGTGGACTTTGATTTTGAGAATAGAAAAGAAATAGTAAAAGTCACCAATCCAGAAACGAAAGAGGAAAAAGAAGAATGGACTGGCGGGTATATCTTTGAGAACGAATGGCAATCATTCAGAACGAAGAAAGACAAGAAACTAGAGCTTACTTCTTCTGAAAAAGAAGTGTTTTCTGGTAAGTGCAAGATTGCTGTAAAAGTCGTGGATATTTTCGGGAATGACACAACCAAAGTCATAGAAGTAAAAGTATGAGTTCAAATCTTGAAAAATATAAGAATGACCTAAAGGAGTTAATCTCAAAAGGAGAGAAGCTTCAAAATGCCATGCAAGCAGAGTTCATGCCAGAGCGTTTTCGTGAAGCATTAGAAAAAGCATTAAAAGATGAGAAAAAAGTTACCAAGTTTCTTAAGGAGCTACCGTCTTTTACTTCTGACTATCAGAGTTGGTATTCGGAGTCTCTTGTTTTAATAAAATTACTGATACCCGATAGAGTTGATGATTTTATTGACCACTATAAAAAGCCAAAAACAAAAAGGAAGGACATTACTTATGAAAACTATGTTATAGAAGATGCTTTGCAAGGATTGCACATCACTAGAGGTTGGGAGAAAGAAAAAGTTGTTGGAACGGACGCGGCTATTCCTCACTTCTCTCAACAATTAAATATCTTAAAATCTGCTGAGCGACGATTTGAAAGTTCACTTTTTGACATAAAACAGTTAGTTCAAGCCGACTTGTTTGACTCTGAGTTAGATTCTGCAAAGGAACTAAATAAAAAAGGATTTGCTAGAGGGGCTGGTGCTGTTGCCGGTGTCGTTTTAGAAAAACACTTAGCACAGGTTTGTGATAATCACAATCTGAAAATCACGAAGAAGAACCCCACCATAAATGATCTCAATCAGATTCTTAAAGATGCGGAAGTGACAGAGGTTAAGGACTGGCGATTTATACAGAGATTAGCTGACTTGAGAAATCTCTGTGACCATGACAAAAAAACTGAACCAAAACATGAGGACATTGACGAGCTGATTGAGGGGGTTGAAAAGATTTCAAAAACTATATTTTAACTATGGCACTTCACAAAAACTTTCCAAGAGACCCATATAAAATCTTAGAGCCGAATGTTCGGTGGTTTCCTGCTGATGAGGATTTGAGAGAACAAGGGTATGAGAAGCTACTCCCTCCTTTTGTTCCAGAGTTGAGGAAAGAAATAAAGAGTTGGAGAGAGAAAAACTATGAGGGTGCGAGTGCTACAAGCAAAGCATTACTCAACTGGTGGTTTAAGACTGAACATACAACTTTTGATTTGAAAGGTATTGCGGTGCCGTTTAGATATTATTTTGCTCAAAGAGAGGCAGTGGAGACAGTGATATGGCTATATGATGTTGCCGGAGTTGAAAGCAAGTATGACTTAATCAAATACGACAAACTCGGACGAGTGAGTCCGAATATGTTTACGGAAGATTGGTTGCGTTTTGTCGTAAAAATGGCAACAGGAAGCGGAAAGACAAAGGTAATGAGCTTGATTCTTGCTTGGGCGTATTTTCACAAGATGTATGAAAAGGATTCGGGACTTGCTCGAAACTTTCTTTTGATAACTCCCAACATCATTGTGTTGGAAAGAATCAAAACTGATTTTGAGGGATTAAAAATCTTTTATGAAGATCCAATTTTGCCTGATAATGGATATGAGGGACAAAACTGGCAGGATGATTTTCAGGTAACTCTCCACTTACAGGATGAGGTGAGGACTATTTCCACTACGGGAAATATCTTTCTTACAAACATTCACAGGGTTTTTGAGGGTGATGTGAAAGAAGCGAGTTCTGATGATGAGGATACATCGGATTATTTTCTTGGGAATAAACCTGTTACCAAAACAAATGAGTCTCGGGTAGATCTCGGAGAGATTATTCGTGATGTTGATGAGTTGATTGTGATAAACGATGAAGCTCATCACATCCATGATGATAAGTTGGCATGGTTTCGTTCTATCCAAGATATTCACAACAAACTTCTCCAGAAAGATAAAAAGTTAGCACTCCAGATTGATGTAACTGCAACTCCAAAACACAACAACGGAGCGATATTTGTGCAGACAGTTTCTGACTATCCACTGGTAGAAGCAATCCATCAAAGAGTCGTGAAGAATCCGGTGTTGCCCGATCAAGCAAGTAGAGCAAAGTTGACGGAAAGACAGAGTTCTTTGTTTACGGAAAAGTATGAGGACTTTATTCGTCTCGGTGTTGAGGAGTGGAGGAAAACATACAAAGAGCTTGAGCCAACTGGAAAGAAGTCAATCCTGTTTATCATGACGGACGATACTACCAACTGCGATGATGTTGCTAGTTATCTTGAAAAGACATATTCGGATTTGAAAGGAGCGGTACTTACCATTCACACCAACAAGAGCGGTGATATTTCAGAGACAGTGAAAGGAAAGGACGAGGAGGAATTACGGAAACTGCGGGAACAAGCGAATGCGATAGATAGTTCAGAGAGTCCTTTCAAAGTGATTGTTTCTGTTTTGATGTTGAAAGAGGGTTGGGATGTGAGAAATGTGACTACAATCGTTGGGCTTCGGGCGTATTCTTCAAAATCAAACATTCTTCCAGAGCAGACGTTGGGTCGTGGACTTCGGAGAATGTTTTTTGGGCGTGATGATGTGGAGGAATATGTGAGTGTTATCGGGACTCCTGCGTTTATGGAGTTCGTGGAATCAATCAAAGCAGAGGGTGTTGAGCTTGAGAAGCGGAAGATGGGTACTGGGGTGGGTCCAATAACTCCTATTGTGATTGAAGTTGATAACCAGAATGTGAAAAAGGATATTCTCTCACTGGATATTGAGTTACCCATCCTTACTCCTAGAATCCAGAGAGAGTATAAGAATCTTGGTGAGTTGAATGTATCCAAGTTTCCTCACAAGAAAATCAAACTGAAAGAGTTTAGTGAGAAAGAAAAGAAAGAGATTGTTTTCCGTGAAGTGGTAGATGAGAAAATCCATCACACTACGGTTTTGGATAGTTCGATTGAACCTAACTATCAAAGTGCGATAGGTTTCTTTGTGCAGACGATTATGAAAGAGCTTCGTCTGTTCGGGTGCTATGACATCCTGTTCGGTGAAGTGAAAGAATTTGTAAAAAGTCATTTGTTTGAGAGTCCAGTTGATTTAGAAGATTTGAATGTGTTGCGAAATCTCTCGGAGTTGGAAGCTACTAAAACCATCGTTGAGACATTCAAGAAAGAAATAAATAATCTCACAGTGAAAGATGTCGGGGATACGGAGGTTAAAAACTACATCAAGGTGAGCGATTCGAGGCCGTTCGTGGTAAATGATAAGAAATATCTCTTACCTAAAAAGAGTGTGTTCAACAAGATTGTCGGTGATAGCGACTTTGAATTGGAATTCGCTGATTTTCTGGAGGGTTGTGATGATGTTGTTTCGTTTGCAAAGAATTACTATGAGGTGCATTTCAAGATTGATTACAAAAATGCTGATGGTTCAATCTCATACTACTATCCAGATTTCTTTGTGAAGATTGATAGCAAAAATATCTATATTGTTGAGACAAAGGGTCGGGAGGATTTAGACGATCCTCTCAAGATTGAGCGGTTGAGGCAGTGGTGCGAGGATGCAAACGGAAGACAGAAAAAGATTACTTACAAAATGCTGTATGTGAAGCAGGAGCAGTGGGATAAATATAAACCAAAGGATTTCGGTGAACTGGTGAAAAACTTTAGTGGCTAAGTTTACATTTCGGGGAACAGGTAATACCATGTAAATACAACTGAATAAGTTGAATGACCTAAACCAATAGCGTTAGTTGTTGGCATGGTCGAAAATCGCGATGAACATAAAGAACCCGTTATCAGGGCGTTCATCGCGTTACCAGGGGAAACTCTGGTAGAGGTTACCGAAAGGTGCCTTCCTGGTAGCGGGCTTTTTGTATCTCACTACTAGGAAATTACAAACTAATTTTCCTAGCTATGGAAACACTTAAAAAAGATTGGTTCAGGGGTGGCATTATTCTGGTCGTTGTGATTTTTGCGGTTTCTGTTTTATGGATGTTGTATCAGTCGATGGTTGCTATTCCAAAACAAAAGATTGCCGGTGAGCAAAAACAATTTGAATACAATGTTGAGAATTTGAAACAGTGTAATAGTGAAGCGGAACAAAGATACATCAACGGCTGGACTAACGATTGTGCGGAGTTAAAAAAAGAAGCTCGTTGTGCGTTACCTCTCTACATGTCTGAAAAATGGGACAAGATGGTTGTGGAAGATAAAAATAGATGTGCTGAATTGTATAAGAACTAGAGTGCTCTGCGTTCTCTCCAGAAGTGCAAGACATTCACATGTGCATTATGAAAATGCTTCTGCGACGACCTCACTCTTTTTGGATACTTCTCATACTCGATAAAGAAACTGGGCACGGTGTGCTTCTGGGGGTAATCGATTGGGGGGATGGACACACAAGTGTGCCCTGTGTCCCTGCGTTCACATCTGAAGCCCTTTCGGTGGGCTAGTAATAGTATCTATCATCTTTGGTTTCGATTGTGCCAACTCGTGTCATATTCACGAGTTCTTTTTTGTGTTCGAACTCGAGCTTTTTATTTTTCCATGTGGATAACCCCAAAATCGCTTTTTCGTTGTAAATAAACGATTTTCTTTTTTCTATTCTGCCAACAGTGCCTATATCAGGGGATGTATTTACTTTTTAACATAACTGTTGTGAAAAATATTTCTAGTTTAGGGTTGGGGAATGCAGTTCACGCAAAGGTCGATTCAAAACTTTCAAAGATTGTATCTCCAGAAATTCGGTGAGCAACTTTCAGATGAGGAAGCAAAACGGAAAGCGGAGCACCTTCTCGGATTTTATCGAATCGTCTTTGGACTGCCAAGTGTAGAAGAGTTCTTTGACAACAAAATAAGCGAGTAAAAAAAGAAGTGGCTTACTCGGTGTCATGTCGATGACGTCGCTGATTAATCGTATTAGCAAATTAACTTATGAGTAGATCAAAAGACGAAAAAGATGTTGAGAAAAATCCAGCTGAGGATTCCTGGAGGATATTGGAAATCTTAAGAAATTTCCAAATTCAGTATTCCGGGTCAGGGCGAACATGCTGGTGTTCGAAGTGTGAGGGATATAGGTGTAATGGAGGATGTTCGTGCCCTCCAGTTAGTAAGCAACAATAAAATTATGAGCAAATCAGAAGACGAAAAGTACATCGAGCAAATCGGTGAGCCGAAGAAGGAAGATAAAAAAGAAACTCCTAAATCGGAAATAGAGGATGAGGCAGATTGGGAAAGTATAGACGATACGACATGGAAAGGTGCGTCCTGCATTCTTCCAGACGGATCGTTGGTCGAAATGCTATATGACTCGGTAAAGCAAACAACCAAGCTGGTAGTCTACAAAGATGGTCATATAAGTCTGGAAGACAAAGTGCGGATTGACGACGAAAAGGTGTTTATGCCGTTGTCTCCGGATGGAGGTCTGCTTGAGACTGGCTATGCATTGTTTCCTTCGGAAGTCAGTGATTATCAAAGCAATGAAGCTCTGTATCAGGAAGTGCGAGCATTCATTGATAAGTATGTTCAACTTTCGGAAGAGTTTCTCTCGGTCGTAGCAGTCTATACCATGACGACTTGGGTATATGACAAGTTTCGGAGCGTTCCCTACTTGCGAGTTACGGGTCTCTGGGGAAGCGGGAAATCTCGGTTGCTGACTGTAGCGGGAAATATTTGCTACAAGACTGTGATGGCTGGAGGGTCAATCAGTAATGCGGCATTATTCAGGACTCTGGATTTGTTGAATCCAACTTTGGTGTTCGACGAAGCGGAACTCAATGAAAGAGAATCAACAGAAATGCGGATGGTGCTTCGGCAGGGCTACAGCGCAGGCACTCCAGTATCTCGAATGGAAAAGACTGCAGAGGGCAAGATGTACATCCAAACTTTCGATGTCTTTGGTCCAAAGATTATTGCGTCTCTTGCTCGATTCCAGGATGTTGCTCTAGAGAGTCGTTGTCTCACGGGGTGGATGCCTCCACACATGGATAGTGGAAGGCCGATTGAATTGACGAAAGAGTTCTTTGCGGAAGCACTGCGATTGAGAAATAAGCTCTTGATGTTCAGGTTCAAAAATCATCATCTGGTGACTTCGGATGAGGGCGCAATGGAAGGTATAAGTCTTCCTCGGTTGAAGCAAACGGGGTTGCCGGTAATGAGCGTAGCAAAAATGATTGATGTTCAAGCAGTCGAAGACGTGAAGAAGTTTCTGGTCGAATACGAGCAGGAGCTAGGTATCGAGCAAGCGGATACTGTGGAAAATGATATCTTGCTTTGCGTGTTAGACCTTATTACTCAACCAGGAGTCAGGTATGCAGGGAAAATTCGGACTGGTGCGGACTTGGCGGAGAAGTTCAATGCTCTCCATTACGAGGATTATGCGAACAGAGAGACCAAAGAGTACAACTCAAGTTCGGCTGGGGTGATGAAGTATCCGGGAGCGAAAGTGTCTGCTAAGAAAATCGGTTGGTATGTGCGGAAGATGGGTTTTCGGGTGGATAGAGATTCTCGGGGCTTCTATCTCTCGATTGCAAAAGAGTATCCCAAAATCAGGTTGTTAGCTAAGCGGTACGGTCTTGATTCGCTGTTCGAGCTTCCAGAGAGTAATCCCAACGGAGTGAAGCGCATTCTGGACGCTGAGACGAAAGCCAATAATTTGAAGTTGCGGGAGGATCGGAAGAAGCAGAGAGAGCTGGAAGAGAAGCGGAAGAAAGGGGCGGAGGAGAGGGAGCGAAATCGTAAACCGATGTCGGATGAGGAGTACAAAGAGATTTTCGGAGAGAATTCGCTACCAAAAGACGCACTTTGAGGAAGTTAACATCAGTTCACTTAGTTAACTTCGAGTCGTGGGTAAGAATCTCCCACCCTCACTAGGGGGTGGGCGATTCTTTACTAGAAATGTTAATAACTAACCTATACATATATGGAATAATGTGGTATAATATACTTATGAAAATAAAGTATTTAAGCCATATTTTCTAAGTTGTATGGATTTCGAGTCACTCAAAGATTGTGTAATCGTAAACATGATTGAGAAAGTCAAAAGAATGACTCGGGATGAGCTTGAGAGTCGTGTGATCGATTTTGAATCTCGAAAAATCGAAACTCTCAAAACCTTAAATGAGGTAATAGATTATGGAAACAAAAACAAAACTTAGATATGTAGCGTATGCTCGTAAGTCGACTGACCAGGAAGAAAAACAAATCACTTCCATTGAAGATCAGTTGCGGGAAATTGAGCGGATAGGTGCTGATTGTCACATTACAAAGAAACTCACGGAAAAACGGACTGCTAAAACTCTGGGTCGTCCTGTTTTTGCTGAAATGTTGCAGTTGATTCTGGATAAGAAAGTAGACGGGATTGTGTGCTGGAAGCTGAATCGGTTAGCAAGAAATCCAATAGACGGAGGGCAGATAATCTGGATGTTGCAAAATGGAGTTATCAAAGAAATTCGGACTGATGATGGTATCTACACACCGGAGAGTGACATGATAATGCTCCACATCCACTTCGGGATGGCGCACCAGTTCAGTTTGAATCTCAGTAAGGACATCAAGAGGGGTTACAGGGTCGTCTTCGGGAGGGCGTTCGCCCATCGATTGCTCCTATCGGGTATAAAAACAGTCAGTATCACATCAAACGGATGGAAGAAATCTTGGTTGATGATGAGCGATTCCAAAAAGTCAGAGAGTTGTTTGACTTGATGTTGAGTGGGCAATACTCTCCTCTCCAGTTGGTAGGGATTGCGGATAAACAACTCAATCTCAAAACTCGTGGGACAAAGCGGTGGCCTAGTAAGGCGATGAGCAAGTCGAATATGTATCGTGTTCTCACCAATCCTTTCTACTATGGGTCTTTTGAGTTCCCAGAGGGTAGCGGAAACTGGCATGTCGGTAAACATACACCCATGATTTCGGAGGCGGAGTATGACAAAATCCAATCTCTTCTTGGTCGTGAAGGTAGGCCAAGGCCAAAGACTCATATCTTTGCTTACACTGGATTGATGCGGTGTGCTGGTTGTGGGGCAAGGATTACTGCTGAAGAAAAATGGAAACACCAACAGAATGGGAATAGTCACCATTATATCTACTATCGGTGTACTGGCAGTCAGGGTCCAGAGTGTACAGAGAAATCAGTTGAGGTGAAAGTGCTGGAAAAACAGATAGATGATTTTCTTTCTAAGATTCAGATTCCTCCAGAGTTCCATGAGTGGGCTGTTGAAGAGTTGAAGAAACTCCATGAAAAAGAAAAGGGAGACAGAAACTCATTGATTGTGAAGCATGAGCAGGACTATAAGGATTGTGTGTTTAAGCTTGACCAGTTGATGGAGCTTCGGTTGGAGGGCAAGGTTTCGGATGAGATGTTCTCTCGGAAGGAATCACAACTCTTGAAGCAGAAAACAGAGTTGAAGCGGTTGAGTGACGGTGATGATAAGAGAGTAGATGACTGGTTGGTTCGTCTTGAAAGCACTCTCACTTTTGCGGAGAGGGCAAGAGAGGAGTTCCAAAAGGGTGATATTGCGAAACGGAGGCAGATTCTTACTGCTCTGGGGACTGAGCATATCCTCAAAGACCGGGCAATCCACATCCAAACGGAAAAACCACTCCTTGTACTTCAAGAAGTGGTTTCCGAGAGCAATCGTCTGTTAGATAAGTTAGAACCTCCCAAAAGTGTTGGAAACAATGGGCGGATTAAACAAATCTATGACAAAAGTTCATCAATGTGGAGATGGGGGGAATCGAACCCCCGTGCAGACGATGCTCTTGTGGGAATCTACTATGCGTAGAACATTTCTGTTTGTTTTAAATAATGTATATCAAAAATGCTCTAAATTATACATTGTCGATACTCTATGGTTTTTCACTTTGTAGAGTCATTTAAAGCGATGAGCCCTCTTTTTATATCACCCGCGACTCCCTAGAAGGCGTACTGAGTGCGAATGCTGTTTAGGCTAAAGCGTAAACAGGAGTAAATGCGTTCGCCGTAAAATACGGAGAAACTGATGCCTTTACTTTTGCAACGAGGTTGTTTTTTGCAACTAGGTTGGTGCTCGAGGGTTAACGAGATCTCGAGCATTCTCGGCATAGCACCTACAAGAGGGAACCGCCTGTCTAGGCCGGTCATCCCCATGTATTTCATTTTGTTTTCAAGTTACCGCGCGGACTTAATCTCGCGCATCACATCTCTCTCGGCTTCACGTTTTTTAATCGTTTCGCGTTTGTCGTGCGTTTTTTTGCCACGCACAACCGCGATTTCCACCTTGAGCTTGTGTTGTTTATTATACACCGAAACAGGAACGATTGTCAAGCCTTTTTTAGACTCATGCGCGCCTACTTCGGCGATCTCGTTCTTTGTCAAAAGAAGCCTGCGGTTACGCGTTGACTCGTAACCCTTCGGCACATTGCCTGCTTGGTATGGCTGGATAGTTGCGCCTACGAGATATGCCTCACCACCGCGCACTGTCACGTGCGAGCCATCTATAGATCCGCGGCCTGCTCGCACAGACTTCACCTCTGCGCCCAAAAGCTCAATACCCGCCTCGTAGCGCTCCAGTATTTCGTAATTAAAGTGTATTTTTTTATTTTGGACCAAAGACATTATTGTAGAATAGCAGTTTGATGACCATGTTGACAAGTTGGTGCAGAAGTAGTACCATGCTGAAAGCTTGCCCATGTTCATTTTATAAGGAGATTTAGTATGTCAGATAGCATTGTTTGGTTTTTTGTTGCGTCTGCTTTATTCATTGCGTTGCTTTTTAGTGTGATACATCGGAGAACGAAAAGCATAACTCATGCGTATTATGATGGATTGGTTATGCCTATCCTTGTATTGGGTTTTTTGTTTATCCTCCCACAGGCGGGGGTCGTACTTGCGTTTCTTTCCACTATGGGGATTTTGCTAATTGCGTTAGTGTTATTCGTTTTACTAAACGAATGTTCAGCATATTTCCGCAAGCGTATAGAGATCGAATGTCATAAATCCTGTGGCATAAATCCAGTTTGGCAAGACAAAAGCGAGAGGAGCCAATGATGAGTAGCCCAGAACTAACACAGTTGATTTACGAGTACCGGTCAATAATTCTGTTCCTAATTCTTATCGCCGTAATGGCAGTATTGGTGATAGCCGTATTTGCTACTCATCCTTGCGGTGACAACAACAAAACTTGTTCAAAAAAAGAATAGTTGTTTTGCTACAATATATATAAACGCTCGCGCAATGCGAGCGTTTATTTTGTTGGAATTTACATATGCATGGTCATCAATTATAAATGTTTTACTGTAAGGCCACTTATGCTACAATGCTCGTACTATGGAGATTTTGAAGGATAACAAAAAAGGTAAAGGAAACAAAAAAAATCAAAACAGCAAGGACAAGTCGTCTAGGCGCGGTATTTTTGGCGGGACGCCAACAGGTGGACAGTTTTTTTCAAATCTGCTTACAGCTGTTTTGATTTTCCTCATTATATCAACACTTTATTCAGCGGTGGTTGAAAACAAGGCAAAGATTGAGGAGGTGCCTGTTTCAAAAATAGCTCAGGATATTTCAGGAGGAGTTGTGAAGAAGATTGTTGTGGAGGGAGGAATGATTAATGCTGAGTATACAGACGGCACAAAAAAGAAATCTAAAAAGGAAAACGAGTCCTCTCTTTCGCAGACACTCGTAAACTATGGCGTGTCCGCTGAGAATCTTGCAAAGGTAGAAGTGGAGGTGAAAAACGAAAGCGGGTTTGGGTATTACGCGCTCAATATGTTGCCGTTCCTCTTGCCTATACTCCTAATTGTTTTTGTTTTCTGGATGCTTTCAAAACAGGTAAAGGGCGCAGGGATGCAAGCGTTTTCGTTTGGTCAGTCAAAAGCGCGCATAATTGACCCAAACGATCAATCGCAAAAAGTCACATTCAAGGACGTTGCTGGAGCAAAGGAGGCAAAAGATGAACTCGTAGAAATTGTGGACTTTCTTCGTAATCCCAAAAAGTTTTTGGACATCGGCGCGCGTATTCCAAAGGGCGTGCTTTTAATGGGCGCGCCGGGCACAGGAAAGACTTTGCTAGCGCGTGCTGTGGCAGGCGAGGCTGCCGTGCCATTTTTCCACCTATCTGGGTCAGAGTTCGTAGAAATGTTTGTTGGCGTGGGCGCATCGCGCGTGCGTGACCTTTTCAAGATGGCAAAAAAGGCGGCGCCTTCAATTATTTTTGTTGATGAAATAGACGCAGTTGGTCGTGTACGCGGTGGAGGAGTAGGAGGTGGAAACGATGAACGCGAGCAGACTCTTAACCAAATTCTCGTGGAGATGGACGGATTTGAACCATCGGAGAAAGTTATTGTGATGGCGGCGACAAACAGACCCGATGTCCTTGACCCAGCACTTCTTCGTCCTGGAAGGTTTGACAGACGAGTTACGCTTGAGCTTCCTGATCGCGAAGGTCGTGAGGAGATCTTGAATATTCACGCGCGAAAAAAACCTCTTGCAGAAGATGTTAACTTGAAAGTGGTTGCGGAGCGCACTCCGGGATTTTCTGGAGCAGATTTGTCGTCGCTTATGAACGAGGGCGCTATTCTAGCAGCTCGCGAAGACAGAAAGACAGTTGCTCAGTATGATCTTATCCGATCTATTGAAAAAGTGATGCTTGGGCCTGAACGCAAGAGTCACATACTCTCAAAGGAGGAGAAGAAAATCACCGCATACCACGAAGCAGGGCATGCGCTTGTAGCGTCTGTGCTTCCAAACGCAGACCCTGTGCACAAGATTTCTATTATCGCGCGCGGAAACGCTGGTGGGTACACACTAAAGCTCCCTCTCGAGGAAACACGCTTGCGTTCTCGCAAGGACTTTTTGGATGACATTGCGATGTCGCTTGGCGGATATGTTGCTGAAGAAATGGTTTTTGGGGACATCACTACTGGTCCTTCAAACGACCTTCAAGTCGCGACAGCGCTCGCGCGTGATATGGTCACCAAATACGGAATGTCAGAAAAGCTAGGGCCTGTCGCCCTTGAGGGTTCGGGCGGACGCGCGCTATTTGGCGGACGCGGGGTGGACAGTCGTGACTATTCAGAAGAGGTGTCCGCAAAGATAGACGCGGAAGTTTCTAAAATTATTAATGACGCATTTGCGCGCGCTCGGCAGGCGTGCACAGAGCACAGGAAGGCTCTTGATGCCATTGCAAATGAGCTTGTGGTTCAGGAATCTATAGAGCGTGATGATTTTGACAAGCTTCTTGTTGCGAATGGTATTATGCCCAAAAAACTTAATAAGGAGCCTGCAGTATAATTATGGATTTACATCTTATTCTTTTCATTTTGTCTCTTGTTGGACTCGCTGAAGCTCTATATCTTAACTACGAGTGCCGAAGACATCGCGCTCCCGTATGTCTAATAGGGAACCAGTGTAGTGTCGTGTGGGACAGCCCTTATAGTAAAACATTCGGAGTCTCCAACGAAATACTAGGACTTATTTATTACACAACACTCGCTACTGTTGAGTTGGTAATTTTTTCTGGAAGTGCTTCCGAGTTAATGATTATAGGCGAGTATCTAATCCTTATTAGTGGAGCGATTATGTCCTGTTACTTTTTTTATGTTCAATGGAGGCTGATAAAGGCTTGGTGTTTTTGGTGCACGCTTTCTGCAATTATTGTGTGGGTGATGGTTATTGTGCGTTCAATATATTAGGCGACAGGTCTATTAGAGAACTTCTACTGATTAAAAATAGTCAGAAGATATTCATTGATATCTCGCTGTGACAAATCGTAAAAGTTTTTGCCTTCATTGTAAAGTCTGAGCGCGAGCCCTTTGCCCACAAATCTCCAGTGCCAAGGTTCAAAAATATAATAAGCGTTTCCCTCTGGATACGAGAGGATGAATCCGTACTTGTATGCATTTTCTGTGAGCCACTTGTACTCGGGAGTTTTTTCAAATGTTAAATTGTTAGCGCCTAGTTTTGTCGTGGTAAAGTCCACCGTCGTTCCTAGTTGGTGCTCGGAGTACCCTTGATCAGCCGAGAACGTGTTTGCGTTGGAACCAAACGTGACTTTGTATGCGGATTTTAATGTGTTTTGCGTGTCAAACGAGCGAAATGCTGAAATAATTTTCAGGTCGATGTTTGCCGAAACAGCGTCGTCAAGCATTTGCCTAAGAAATGGCCACACTTCAACTGAAATCATTTTCTCTTTTTCTGGTTCAAGCGTGTATTGGGTTGGAATTGTTATAGAGAGTTTTGGAGTATAGAGCTCGTTTAAAAAGTATATTTTTGAATATTTTGCGAGAAGCTCACGGTCTGTGTTTGCCAATTTTTGATACAAACCAAGCGTGTTTGCCATTCCGTCCAATAATTCTTGCCGTCGAAGCGCATCTTGCTCAGCTGTTATTTTTTCGCCCTGTGTTGTGATAAGAAGGTCACGAAACGCCTCAATATCGGAGCTCAATTTTTCCGTAGTTGAAACAAAATCCTGTTTTGTATTCTCAAGCTCTATTTCAAGCGCGATTTTTGTCTGGTTGAGAGTGTAATTTTGGTAACCCAAGTAGCCGATGATTACAAGCGCGAGGAATATAAGTAAAATGTTTATTTTATTTGATGATTCGGCTTTCACACATATATTGTACCATAGTGCGTGATTGTATTTTAGTATGTTTTTAGTTTTTCTGGTTTTGGTATACTATATGGGCTAGCGTGCCCATAGCTCAGTTGGTGGTCAGCCCGTAGGTCACTCTGGTGAGTGAAGCACGGAGCTTATATTTTCAAATGAATGAGGATTGGTGTTCAGTGTCCGTCCATAGCTCAGTTGGTGGTCAGCCCGTAGGTCACTCTGGTGAGTGAAGCACGGAGCTTATATTTTCAAATGAATGAGGATTGGTGTTCAGTGTCCGTCCATAGCTCAGTTGGTTAGAGCACGGAGCTTATATCTCCGCGGTCCCAGGTTCGAGTCCTGGTGGACGGACAGTAAACATCAAATCCGAGTGAGTGCCGAAAATATATGTACTCATATATCTCCGCGGTCCTATGTTCGAGTCACGGACAGTGTTTGTTTTGTGATTACCTTGGAGCAAGCGCATCTCGTTTTGGCATGGCCAGCAGGTGCTTTGCTTGGTTCAGATTGCTTTTTTTTTGCGGAATGACATACTGGTGTTATGTTCAACGGAGATATTCAGTTTGATATTGACTCAGTGCAACGCTCGCAATACAAACGAGCAGGTTCAAAACTCACACAATGGGCGATGAAGTATTCCGGCGGGTTGATCAAGGACGAGGAGCAGGCACACTATGTACTTTTGGGGTTTACGGTGCTGGCGATTATCGTCTCAATGTTTTTGTTTTTTGGTGGGAAAGAGAAACCGTATATGCCCTCTCGGCAAGAGATACAGCGCGCGATGACACTACCTCCTAATGGGGCCACAACAAAATAATATGAATAGACAAAATAAAGGATTTACCCTTATAGAGCTCCTCGTCGTCATCGCGATCATCGGAATTCTCTCGAGCGTCGTGCTGGCTTCGCTTAATTCTGCGCGACAGAAAGCGCGAGATGCAAAACGACTTTCTAATCTAACTCAAATAAGAACAGCATTAGAAATGTACTACAACGACAATGGGCAATACCCGAAACCTGGCTGGGGGTGGAGGAGCGAGTGCTCTGCTTGGGGTGGACTTGCTCCCGACCAAGTGGTTCCTGGGTTGATCCCCGCTTATATGCCAAGTTTCCCAGCAGATCCGTCTATGAATAAGGTAGTCAGCACCTCATGCTACCTCTATCTTTCTAATGGTACGGATTATGCTCTTTTGGATCACAATATTCAGGACCCTGGTTTTAACTATCTTCGTCATCCAACTTTTGTGGATCCCGTGAGAGATAGCGGAGCAAGTAGCTGTGTAGTTGATGGGACGGGGATTTGGTCATGGAAAGTCTCTAGTCCTGGTGGGGTGTGTTGGTAAAAAAGACATTTTACACCCGCCAGATTATTCCCAGTGCATATCGCGATGATTTTTATCTACAGTTTCACGGAGGAGTGGGTACTGTGTGAGTTTAGAATCTTCCGTGATTATTTTCACTGCTTCATTGCGTGCCACTTCTACCA
>Ga0210006_1001623_pt1 | contig 15405 bp, 13 predicted proteins | sample CryGey02umfilter_2_FD_185452 | JGI IMG/M metagenome (GOLD analysis project Ga0210006, IMG submission 185452) | Groundwater microbial communities from aquifer in Utah, USA - Crystal Geyser 4/10/14 0.2 um filter (SPAdes) (version 3) | ecosystem: Environmental > Aquatic > Deep subsurface >... | reverse complement strand
AACTTTGGCATGCTCGTCAATAATAACCTCACCTTGAATGATGGCGCTTGTGTCCACGTGCGCGGAATTCGCAATGCGCTTAGGAGTTTTTGAGAAAAAATACCGTGCCACGTCAAATACATGCCATGGAAATTTAATGGGTTGCCAATAACCATTGTAGGACACGGCTTGCATTTTTGTGCCATTTTTAATGAGCGTGTCCAATGCCACTTCGTAACGATCGTCTCGATCTGTGGTTGCGGATTCAAGCGCGATGATCAAGTCATCGGTTTTTTTATGAAGATGAAGCACCAGATTTACAAGGTCGCTCGGTTCATTGCCAGCCCCGGGTTTTTCAAGAATTCCAATGATTTTGTCGAGCTCCACTTGAAGGTAACCTCCGGGGAAATAAGATTCGACCTTTTTCCCAAGAAGATGGCTGTCGAAATGTTCGTTTCTGCCTGCCTCAAAAATAAGTTGATACGCTTCCGCGTCCACCACGTCATTGCTGCTCACAATAAAAAGCGGTTCATTTGATTGAAGGTGTGGTTTGGCGGAAAGCACTGCCCCTGCCATGCCAGCTTCAAGGTCTTGCTGTTCAATCACGGTTATATTTCCTGCTGTCGCGCGCGCGAATGGTGTGAGGCGTTCCAGGTTGTGAGCACCTCCGATGATCAGAATCTCCTGGAAGCCTGCGTGTTGCAATGCCTCCACTTGATGTGCAATGAGAAACTTCCCGCAAAATCTCAAGAAATTTTTATCTTCAATGGGTTGCGCGCGCCGACTACGACCGGCGGCAAGGAGCAAGACTTTCATATCAAAAGAGCCACAAAATAGTGGCACCATTGTACTTTGCTTAAGATTAGGCGGCAAGCTGATCGCGGGGAGAATCATTGGCCGCGATTTCGCTCAAAAGTGCGGTGAGCTGTTCCCGTTCCGCATTGATCTGGTTGAGCACCTCAACCTGTTCGGCTTTGGCCTGTTTCAAACCTTCCATTTGTCCGGGGATCTCCCCCACGGCACGCACCACTTTGCCGGTGCGTTGACGGAGACCTTTTTCAAATGTCTTTTGAGCGACTTGTTCAACGGCTTCGTTTTTCTTGAGGAGCTGACCCGTCTTGAATACTTCCTTGGAGCCTTCAATGCCGTGCTTGCGCATGAACGCGCCACTGCGAGTGAGCACTTTGGACAGGCGCGGCGCGGCTGTCGCGACCTTGGCGCCTCTGGCTACCCCCTCCAGAGCCGCGCCGCCGGTTCCGGCCGATACCAAAGCGGCGGCCACGGAAGCCACGTCCACCACTTCCCAAAGCAATCCTTCCGCCCCGTGTGCCAGCCGGCGCATTCCTTCCAGATTCTCTCCATCCAATGTTTTACCGGCCGCACTTTCCGTTACCATTTTCAGGCCACCCACAAACGGCACCAAATCCATGCCGAATGAGGTCAATGTGAGCAACGCGCTCTTGGTGGCTTCCGTGCTTGCAATCAACGCCACATCAAGGTCGATCAAAAGTTGCATCTGCGTGATGGCGCGATCAATGTCCTCCCCCTTCACTTCGCGTTGTTCCAGGTCATTGCGCGTTTCAATCAAAAAACCCTTCACCTGAGCGTGCGCTTCGTCGTCATCCCCACGTCGTACCATGGCGTGAACCTCATCAATCAGAGCATCCATTTTTTCTTTGATGGATAAAATGAATTCCGCGCGCGCGGCCACGTCTTTGTCCTGGCTGTGTGTTTGACGTTCCAAATAATTGATTTCCCCTTGGCGCATACGATCGGCCGCTTCCGCCACGTCGCCGGGCGTCATTTTTTCCACCGGCGTTCCCAGAGTTTCTTGTTCAAGCTGATTAAGCGCATCACGCACTCCGGCTTCCAAATTTTCCTTTTCAACCGAATAAAGCATGGCATCTGGACCAGGCACCGGAACTTCTTTTGAGGCGCGAGTAAAGGTTTCAGGATCTTGAGCATTCATAAGACGAAGATTAGGAATTTGAATTTATTGTATCAAAAAAGGAGCCCCGACAACATACGAAGCTCCTTTTTAGAAGTCCTTTATAGCTTTAATGGAAGAATGGGAGTAGCGCTTTCAAAAATCCGCGAAACGTCAAGGATTGGTGCGTAGAGCTTGGTCGTTGCAACATTCGATTGACGTCTTGGATTAAAAATTCATTGTCCTCCTTCCATTGCGCGGCGCGATTGATCACGGCCGCACTTTCCGCACGATTGAGCGTGTCATACAGTCGCGCATTTCCAGTTAAACCGTCTCCGGTAAAGATAGTGGCGTCCGACATGGCTTCAGCGGCTTTCCAATCATCATTTATGCCAACGTCCGGGAAGTCTCCGTTAAATTCAGTGGGCTCTACGAAGTGACCCACTTCGTAAATGAGTCGCATCATTTCGCCTCGACTCACGGGCCGAGTCAGATCTTCGTTCACGAGTGATGCTCCCAACTCACGTGCGCGGTTGGCCCAACCATCCCACCAATTTTGTCCGCTACCTGACTCGGCATACCCAAAGGCGCTCAATACCATCTTAATGGCTTCCGCTCGTAATGTTATCTCAGACGGACCAAATTCATACATCAACTCGCCGTTCTCATTTTTAAAGCCTTCCCAACGACCTTTCAAGGCTCCTTCCACAACATACCTTGAATACCAATCCCTGGCCTCATCATAATTGTCGTCAAAAATGTACGGCACGTCCTTGAATCCGAGGTGATAAACGTATTTTGTTTCCTCCGCTTCGTTGTAGAGAGCTTGGCCCTCCGCTAAAAAGTCTTGCAGTTCTTCGCGAGTGAGGCTTTCATTCAAAGCGTCTTGAATACTGTCCCAATAAGCCCTCACCCGATTGGCCACATCCAAATTCGGCATGGGCAATTTTTTAAAGTTGTTTTTCAATGTCTCCAGTTTTTCAAATTCGGTTTTGAATTGATCGCGTTTTTCACTCGAATCAAATTCGACTTGAGTGAGTTTTTCCGTGACCTTGCTTCCGTTTTCCAGCAAATCGTTTCCAAAATTCTCACCGAACTTATTGTCTTTGAGCGCGTCAAAATTGTTTATGATGGCTTCGTAAACGCGGCCCGCCACTTCATCCTCCACGTATTTCACAACTTCATCCATTACACTCGCTTTTATTTCTAAAACAATGCTGTCAATGAGTTCGTTTCGGATTCTATCCTTGATCGCATTGACGGTATCTTCCGTGTAAACGTCATAAAGGCGACTGCATTTTCGACAATCATCCGGGCCTTGAGGTCCGCTCATTCCTCCGTAAAATACCATGTCCAGGACTTGACGATCACTGTCCGTGAGTGACAAGCGATCCCGATTGTTTTGGAGGTAAGCTCCAATGTCATTCACACGCGGGTCAACATACTGCTTCAAACGCTCCAGGCTATCCCAATAACTTTGCAGTTGATCGGGATCGGCATTGTCTGTGGCGGCCATGAACCGCTCAATGTCACCCAGAATCGTACGTCCCTTGGGAAGCACTTCTCTCAATTCTTTGAGTTTTTTCTCATGTGAATCATCCAGCTTTCCATTGAGTACATTCACCGCTTTTTCAAAATTGTCGAGCATTTCTCGGACCATTTGAATTTCATCGATGATCCATTTCGTATTGTTTTTAGCCTCGAAAGTTTGACGCGCGTTTTCCAAACTTTCCCACAAAATCTGGTTATCCCATCCATGCGCATTCAACCCATCACGGGTCCATCGCAGATCGTTCCAGACATCTTGCAGATCAAAGTCATAAAACTCCCGCGCTTCCATACGCACGTCCGAATCCGTCAATTCACTTATCAGGGTGAACGTGGGTGCTTTCTGAATCAATTGCAGTGAAGCTGAAGCGGCGCCCAAAAATTCTTTGTGCAAATTTTCCAGTTCTCCGAACCATTTGTCTCCTTGCTCCAGATCCGCTTTTTGCTCATCCGTTAATTTGACGTTTTCGTGCGCGGCTTGAACGATGAGCTTGTTTTTTTCTTTCAGCCACTCATAATACCCGTCCAACATTTCGTAAAAACTGAGCTTCCCATCATAAGCATCCCGTCCCATCAAATAAACATCCACTTTTCGCGTAATAATTTGCAGAGCGTCCAGTTGATCCCAGGTCATGGCCGTGCTTTTGGACATTTGTTCCAATATGGTTTTTTCGTGTTGAACTTCGGCTTCAAAAGCCTTACGGTCTTTTTCCACGTTGGGTTGAATGGAGTTCAAATCTTGAATCGCTCCGTTTATCTTCTCGATGACAACTTGCAATGAAGCGATCTCCATGCCATCACGGGTCATCCATTCCATGTCTTTTTGAATGGTCTCCACTTTGCGTTGAAATTCCTTAATTTTGCGTTGAATGCGTTTGTCGAAACGTGAAAATTCTTTTAGATCTTTTTCACGCCAACGCATATTTTCCTTTAGGTCCTTGATTTGACGTTCCACCTCTACGGGATCGGCAAAATTTTGTATGTTATCTTCGCTAGTGATTTCCGTGTCTGTTTGATCTTTTTGACATTCCCAAGCCCCATCCTTATGAAGTGTGCACCATTGGGCACCAACCCATCCCCAATCTTCGTAAGCCCTACAGTCACCATCGTCGTCGCTCCAGGCACAACCTTCGCTTTCGGTAGTAGTGACGGTCGCTTCGTAAGTGGGAGCATTGCTACATGTATCACGCACTATGTCTCCGCTTTTAGCGGTACAAACTTCGCACCAATTGTTGTAGTTTTGTCCTGCGACTTTTTGCTCTTTGTATTGGCATGTCGCATTTTTTTCTGCAAGTTCTTGCGAGCTGTCTCCCATGTCAATACTGTTATAAGCATTACCGCTTTCTTGCCAACAGCTCTTGTTAGTGACCGTGCCATTGGCATTTTTGCAGGTGTTACACACCAAATTGTTTTCTCCGAAAGAGTAGGTACATACCGAAGCAGGCTGGGCAGTGGACGCAGTGGCACTTGCATCCCAACATGACGTCGATGTCACCTTATTATTGCTGTCTACGCAACGATTGCAGTCCAATCCTTTTTCTTGATAGTTCGTGCAGGTGCTTCCATAATAGCTCGATGTCCCCGTTGAGGAAGGCGTGGAGGTTGCAGGACCGCTCGTGGAGCCCGTCGTGCCGCTCGTGGAGCCCGATCCCGAACTCGTTCCCGTACTGTTCGGGTCGCTTACTTGACATTCCCAGCCCCAACCGGTGGAGCGACACCATTTGCCTTTCCCATCCGCACTTGTGCCGTAATCCATGGTATAGGCCCACACATAATCTGCGATACAAACACCGTTATTTGTCCACATGCAGGCGCTATTTTGAGTCGGAGTCGTGGTCGTGGTTGCCGGAGTCGTGGTCGTGGTTGCCGGAGTCGTGGTCGTAGTTGCCGGAGTCGTGGTCGTGGAGGGTTCGGTCTCGCCTCCTATGACCACGTTCACCGTATTGGATGTTAACGAACATCCGCTATTGTTACATGCTATAATGTAATACTCGTATTCCCCGGTGGTGACCGGAGCCGCAACTTGCACGGAAAGAGTGCCCGCCCCATAGGATTGATCCAGCGTCGGTGTTCCGGATCCTTTTAATCTACGATAGATTTTAAATTCCGTTTCATCGGTTGAATTGTCATTCCACATCAAATTAACACTGGCTCCGTTGGCTCCATTAGGAACAAATTCTCCTGTCAAGTTAGAAGGGGCGCTTGGAATAACCGGAAGAGCCCCTTGAACCGTGAATTCGATAGAAGTTGAATTCGTGGCCCAGGTTCCTTGAGCTTCGTTGCTTCCTGATTTGCTGATTACCAAAAGCGAATGGTATCCGTCTTGTGCATCCCCCATGGCGCAATCCACGGTGAGCGTGTGCGTGCTGGCTTCCGTTACGTCTGCACTTGTGGGGCTGATTGTGCACCATTCCGGCACAGTGGAGCCATCCAATAAGCTAAAGGTCACGTTATCGTTTCCCAACTGCGTTTTATCGTAACGCTCGAATGTAAAGATTTGCGTAAAACTGGCCGGTGCGTTATAGGTTCCCAAATTTACACCATGCGGAGCAAATGAATAACCATATTGAGGTGGTGTGCTCGCGTCTAATGTTTGTGTTCGCAAATTTTGAGTGTTCAATGAACTACCGCTTGCCATCATGGCTACGAATCCAAAAATGGCTATGGATAAAGTCGCCGCACAACGTTGTGTGATGGCTGATTGCCACCAAAGCTTCTTTTTTGACATGGGAAGGGGTTTAGGGGTTTATTTTTGAAGTGAAAAGAACACTTCTATATATTTTACGTCTTTTTATTTGATTAGTCAATTCATTTCCGCTAAAAACAGGTGTGTCCCGTTAAATTTTTAAGGGACGTGATTTTTTTTTGGGCCGGGCATAAGTAAATAAAAACAGGCCCTTCGACGCCTCGACATGACCGGTTCATGAACAAATCCCCCCTCTCCTAACCTGAAAGTCTCCGCGCGGAGACTTTTTATTTGTTTAGGACCCTCTGGAAAACTCCATTAGGGTCACGAAATTTGCACAATTCGAGCGAAAAAACCGAAACGCTTTGAAGGCGTATCAGAAGAAGATACGTCTCGACGCGATGAGCTTTTTGGTGCCGAGGTCTCTTCACCTGTCCCAATTCAAAAAAATCCCCGAGGAAAATTGTAAGATCCCCGGGGAAATGATCGTTCCCGATTACTGAAGCGTTGCTCGAATGGGTTCGTAGTTATCTTTGAAATCAAATGGATCGGAATTATAGACCACTGTCCAATCGGCAGGTGTGCTATCTGCGGGTACTTCAAACAAAAAGTCTCCGGTGTAGCTTTCTCCTACACCAAGGTCTGTGCTGTCAAAATGAACAATATTGGGTGCCGTGGTTCCATAGTAGGAATGTTCTGCATTTTCTTCACCTCCAAAAGCAAGGGTGTAATAAAGTGCACTTGCTTCTGATTCTTCACTTCCATTGTTGGTGACCGTTACATTGAGCGCAATGAACTTATTGCCTTCTTCTGCGGTTTCAAATCCAAAAACATCTTCAGGATTGGCCCAATTGTCCAAGTAAGAATTAACTGTATTGGAAAAACCTTCTGATTCAAACGTCATGCCTACTTCTACTTGAGTATTGGCATTTTCTGGCAACACACTTTCTGACTCAAGCGTTTCATTGAAAGCTTCATCAAACATGGATTCGAGTTCTGCCTCGATTTCCGCGTCTGAAGGGTTTCCACCGCAACCGGCGGCTATTAGCGCAAAGACTGCCAGGAGTCCGGTCATGTAAAGCGTTTTGAGCTTCATGTTTTAGAGGGTTATGAAAATTTAAAACGGCCTATATTATTATGAATTTTATGGTTTAGGGTCAAGTAAACTCCTTTGCCGAAATTCGAAAACGTTATTTGGTCTTCTTTTTGGATTTTTCCTTTTTTTGCCAAAAAGAAATATATAAAATTTCTAAAATTCCCACCGTGTTGACTCCGAGTAATGCAATGAACCATATTAGTTGACCATGACGCGCGGCTTTCCAGAGTGCCATTCCCTTCCAGACCATTGCCCAAATCATAATGAGTACCAACACCACATAGAATATGGGTTGCGTGGTCCAATGGGCCAAATCCAACACCCACTCCGGTGCATTGGTTAACGAAGCGACCGTGCCCAAATCCGTTTGAGGCGCTTCTCCTATTTTAAAAACATCTTGCATAGTGAGTTAGGTTAAAAGTTGGGATAAACCATGGCTGGAAACCGCCTCCTTTAATTCCAAAGCAATGCGCTCTCCGTAACTGATGGATTCTCCGTAAAGATAGCCGGAAAGCGGAGTGAAACGCGTCCCCGGGGAGCCGGGAATTCGCATGGAAACATCGAAAATCACGATTTCTTCTCTCCCGTTTTCTGCTGCAATCGCCCCCTGCAGAGCAAAGGGACCGATCATCCCCAGATTTTCTTTCTTGAGGGTGGCGACGAATTTTTCACCCACTTCAAACGCTTTTTCCAAAATGGATTCTTTGGTGGTGCAAGCAATGTGTCCGGTTTCAATCATGGATGGCTTGATGCCTTGTGCAATGAGTTGAGTCTGCGTGTGTGCATCGAGCCTAAGAAATCCGTCGAGGCTGGTTTGGCGTCGTGTGTCTGTGCCCATGAGTTCGAGTTCGTCGTGAATATTGGAGTAGAAATAGTTGAAATTGATCTGTGCGCCCAGTACAAATTCTTCAATCACTGCATTGTCCAAATCGGGCTTGGTGATGGTGCCGTCGGCAATCATTTTTTGGCTGATGTCGAAATAAGCGACCGAGGTGGTGGCAATGAAAAAGGCTCTCTCATAACCGCGAGTGGCTTCATTCACTTTCACAATCACGGGGCCTCCTCTGTTACCAAAATGGGTATCAAGGGCTTTGGAAACCTCGTTTTCGCTTAGGCGAGAATTGCCTTTTCTCACAATTTTTGGGATCCGAATGCCAGCTTTTTGAAGGAGTTCATATTGATTGTTGGGCTGATCGCGTTCTTCGAGTTTTACCAATGTGCGGTTGCCGTAAATGGGAACATGGAAGTCATTTTCCACGGCCGAGAAATCTTTGAAATAAACCCAAAAATAACGGTTGTGAATAAAAATAGTATTGCGCCTCTGAAGCTCCTCTTGAATTTCCGGCTTGAGCACATCGGAAAAATGATCAACCAAAATCACGTCATCAATGCAGCCTTTCCCGTCTCGTGTTTTGTAATAATGTGCGTAGGTTTTTTCGCGACCTTTTTGGGCCACGACAAGCGTCTTAAATCCATGTTTTTTGGCTCCATGGCAAACATCAAGTGCACTGTGACCTCCAAGCGAGGCAATGGTAAGGTTGGAGAGGTCGTAAGAAGCGAGGATTGAAGCAATGTCCATCGAGATAGGTTAAAGATCCTTAAGATGGCCTGAGTATAGCAAAGGCTCGTAATGGATTGAAGCTCACTTCTCTCACTACCCCAACACCTTTTCCAATTGACCGCTTTGGATGGCCTCCTTAATGTCACGAGCCACGCGACGACCGGTGGACATGGGCTCGTCATAACGAAGCCACGTGTAGGGGGAGCCATTGATGTACGGATTGGTGCCGGCCACAATACGGGCGGAGATTTCAAACACATAATAATCCAGATTGGTATCGATGATTCCTTCAAGACAGAACGGACCAAACAAACCTTGAGGTTCAAACTCGCGGGACGTGCGCACCACTTCTTCTCCCAATCGATAAAACATTGGAAGGAGTGACTCGCGTACTACCAATGGAATGTTTCCGGTGATGGTATAACTGGTATGAATGTCAGCTTCGAGCTGATCTTTGGCGGCAATGCGACCAATCGAGTCGGCATTGGATTCGTAACGTTTATCAAAGCTCATGATCTCAAGTTCTTGGGTGAGTGGAGAATAAAAATAATGAACGTACATGGGCACCCCTACAATGTATTCTTGAATGACGTAATCTTCTTCATTGGGAAACTCTCTCATGCGTTCGTAAAATTCAGAGGCGGATTTCGCAATGAAATATCCAAATCCTCCCTTGGCTCCGTGAAATTTAATGATGACCGGACAGTCGATTTCTTCAGGGGATTTAAAAATACGAGGTAAACGTAATCCCGCTCGTTCCAACCATTGACGTTCTTTCACTCGGTCGGATTCCCATTCCAGAATGCCTTTGGTTCCATAATGCATGACATCAAGCGTGCGAATTTTTTCATGACCCAAATAGCTCACAAATGACCCATGAGGAATCACAATGGCGTTTTTTTGTTTAAGCTGATCAATGACCTTGGGGAAATTTTTGTAATGATCGATTTCAATAAATTCATCTGCCACTCCATATCGTTCGTACACCATCCGCGCTTCGGGCGTGACCACACAAATGGCTTTTATGCCCTCGTCCTTGGCTCCCTTAAGTATCTGAAGCGCGGTGTGGCTTCCCAAGGTTGTGATCGCGTAATCGTCGGGGTTGGTGGAGTGCATGGATTGGGGTGGGTGATTTTCGATGATTATAACAAAAAAGTCCGCTTTTTGTCGAGCAAAAATGGGGAGGGGCCAACTAACAGTTTATTTTTCCGGAGGAGGAAGTTGCTTTTTCCAAGTATCTAAACGACTATTTCCCACAGATAAAACTTTATCAATCCCCTCAATCATGTACGGAATTTTTAATAACACTCGAGCAATGTGACCTACCACATCAACTGCTCCAAGAATTTTTCCCCATTCCCCATCAAGCTTTCTTCCTTTACTTTGAGTTTTTATCAACAAATTAATGCGATTAAGAACGGTCAGAAGTTCATCCGGTATGGCCGCAGTTGTTCCCCCACTTATTGTGTCTAGCATGACTTCAACGATGCCAATAAGGCACCTTTCACGAGCTCTCCCCCTTTGGGCTTCTGCCTCTGCAGAATTATTATTTAAAGGATATTCGCCGAAATTTTTACGTGCTTCACTTATTTTTTGTACCCCACCCACCACTGGGATAAAATCTAGAACCATTCCCGCTATAAAATTTTTCCAATTAGGATTTTTTTCTAAAGCTTGTAAGGTATCATCGGCATTTCGCTTAAGCATTGTTCTTACTACCTCAGCATTAGCTCCGCTGACGACTTCCACTCCACTTTCCGGACTTTCTTCATTTGTGGTCATGATTAACTATTTATATGAATTAATTTTTCAAGTTCCTCTTCATTGAAGAGTTCTATACTTTCTAAAAGAAATTCTTTTTCAGCCGCTGCTAACTTGATATTTTCGTCTAAGGTCTCACGAAGTTTTTCTTGAAGTTTTTGAAGATTATTCATTTTTGATTAGTTACTTTTCAAAAAATCAGGGACCAAATCACGTAGAGTACTCATGCTTTCTTCTAAACGAACCGCCTTGGCTTCGAGTTGCCTTATGGCTTCTTCCTCTATCCCTGCCTCACGTGCTTCCTTTTCCAAATTCATTCGATGCTCCCGAAATATTTTTAATGCGCCTGAATTTGCCTGAAGCAAATAGTTGGTAAGTAACCCTCCAAATCCCGGAATGACCATGCCCGCAACCCCTTCACTTACTCCAGTTAAAATTTGTTTTTTTGTAATCTTTTTGCCAGCTTCCTCAGAAAGTCCAGCCTCCTTGGCTTGTTTCATTAAATAAGCGATGGACCCAAAAGAACTGGCGAGATCCCCCACAATAGGAAGGAAGGTTGAAAGTAAAGCATCTCCCCCATTTTTATCACTCCATTTGGCTAAAATTCTTACCTTTGCTTCTGCGGTTCGCGCGGCATCTAGTTGACGAAGAATACGTTGCCGTACCATCTCCTTCTTCATCTCATCCATCTCTTCTGCCTTAACTGGATCAACCAAGGCCAGTATTGGGGCTTCGGTCTGTGCTTGAACTTCTTGCAACTCAGGATCAATGGACTTTTCTAAAATTTCATAATCACCACTATTAGCCGCGCCCATATCACTGAGTTCATTCAAGGTATCTCGTTGGGGGGCTGCGTCGCCCATTAGAAAAATTGTTAAAATTTATCCAATCATTATACCTTAAAATTTCTTTCTTGAAAAGGATCCCACGAAATATGACCGGATTTTCGGAGCCCGCAGGTTTATCTCCACCTCGGTCAAAATGGGATTTATAGATATTCCTTTAAGTTTTTTAAAAAACTCTCCACAGGGATGATTTCACTGCTCCCCACATGCATTTTCCTGCTTCCTCCATAGAGGATAAACGTTTTTGCCCCCGGATACTCTTTCAAAAATGCCTTAATTCCCCCAAGTTGTTTAAGCCCGACTCGTTGCGTCCGTTTCACTTCAATCGCAATGAGTCCCCTGGGGCCGTATAAAATAAAATCCACCTCCTGCTTGGCCGCGGTCATCCAATAATAGAGTCGATATCCTAAGTTTAAATAATCATTTATGGCTTTCAACTCTTGATAAACCAGCGTTTCCAAAGCAATCCCTTCCATTTCTTCCGGTGAGTCCAATGGACCTTTTGGTCTTAGGGTCCGATAAACCCCTACATCAAAAAAATAAAATTTAGGATGGGCAAGTAGCCGGCGTTTCGCTCGATGCGAGAAAATGGGTAACCGTTCAGCGATCATTAAGTCTTCCAGAATATTCAAATAACTTTCCGCGACTTTCCGATGCACTCCGCACTCTCTCGCCATCTCTGAAACATTCACCACCCCCCCTTGCGAAAAGCTGGCCGCCTCCAAAAAACGTGAAAAGGCTCCTAAATTACGGGTCAATCCTTCCTGCTGTACTTCTTCCCTCAAATAAGTGGCCACATAGGATTCCAGATAGCGCTTAGGGTCCGATTCGTTGAAGGTGCTGGGAAGGTGGCCCCACTTTAAGCTATGTTCCATATTGAAATCTTTTTGGAGCTCGATCGAGGTCAAGGGATAAAGGTGATACGTTAAGGCGCGCCCGGCGAGTAGATTGACTTCTTTTTTCTTCAACCTTCGTGCACTTGAACCTGTGAGAATGAATTTAAATTTTTTGGATTCGATGAGGCGATGAACTTCATGTAAAAGCGCCGGTATGCGCTGAACTTCGTCGATGATGACCCAATCCTTAAACTCTCTTGAAATAAACTGCTCAAGGCGTTGGGGTTGCGCCAAAAGATCATTGAAGAGTTCCGATTCAAGCAAGTCCAGATAAATGGCATCCTTAAAATGAGTCTTCAACCAGGTGGTTTTTCCGACCCCCCGTGGTCCGAATAAAAAGAAGCTTTTCCCCGAAGGAGATTTTATAATTCTGGAGTACATAACTCCATTTTACATTGTTTTTTGGAGTTTTCAAGTGCATTTTTCGATTTCCAACTGAAAAGTCTCCACGTGGAGATTTTTTTGGGGCTACACATCCATCCCTCTCAATGCTTTGATACGTTCCTCAATGGGTGGGTGCGTTGAAAACAGATTGGCAACTGAACCTTTTTTGAATGGGTTGGCAAAAAAGAGATGCGCCGTGCCTTCGCTGGCTGCCAATTCATTTGGATCAGCTGCAATTTTTTCCAATGCCGAGGCCAAGCCCTCGGGGTAGCGAGTGAGTAGCGCGCCAGAGGCATCGGCCAAGGATTCACGACGGCGAGAAATTGCAAGTTTGATGAGAGAAGCAAACAAGGGTCCGAAGAGAAGAAACAACACGCCGATGATAAGGAATATTCCATTGCCTTTGCCCTCTCCACCCTGCCTGCGTCCTCCGTGTCCTCCATACCACCACATGCGATGAATCATCATGACCACCCCAAACAAAGCCGTAACCATCATGAGCAAGCGGATGTCATAGTTTCCAATATGAGAAAGTTCGTGGGCCAAAACTCCTTCCAGCTCCTTTTTCTCAAGACGTTCCAAAATGCCGGTGGTGACGGCGACTGAGGCATGATTTGGATCACGACCCGTGGCAAAAGCGTTCACTGCCGGAGATTGAATGATGTAAATTTTGGGCGTGGGAAGCCCGGCGGTAATGGAAAGGTTTTCCACTATGCGGTAGAGTTCCGGATTTTCGTGCTTTTCAATGGGCTTGGCATGATTGGAAGCCAATGCCATTTTATCGCCAAAAAAATAACTGATCCAAGACCAACCCAGTGCGAGCGCAGAGGCCAATATGATTCCGTTCATGCCCGTGCCCGGACTTTCGATTTCAGCGAGCACAAATCCCACTCCGGCGACAAATCCCAGAAAGATCAGGACAAGTAACCAGGAGCGAAATTTGTTTTTTGAAATTTCCGTGTATGCAAGCGCCATGGACTATTTTTTATCATTGAAGCTCACTTTCACATTGGCACGCTCTTCATCGTTTTCAATCTGAAAAAAGGTTTCCATATTGAATCCAAGCGGACCAGCCACCACGTTGTTTGGGAAAATCTGAATCTTGGTGTTGTAGTCGCGCACGTTGCCGTTGTAAAAGCGGCGGGAAGCCTGGATCTTATCTTCTGTGTCTGTGAGTTCGCGCTGAAGTTCCAGAAAGTTTTGGTTGGCTTTGAGGTCCGGATAATTTTCGGAGACCGCAAACAAAGTCTTGAGCGCGCCGGACAACATGTTCTCGGTTTTGGCTTGTTCCTCTGGACTGCCGTGGTTGCCGATGGCGGCGGTGCGAGCCTTGGTCACGTTTTCAAGCACTTCACGTTCATGTCCCATGGTGCCTTTAACGGATTCAACCAAATTGGGAATGAGGTTGTAACGACGTTTGAGTTGCACGTCAATGTCGGACCAGGCTTCGCGGACACGCATTCGGAGTCGAACTAGACCGTTGTAGGTGGCAATGAGCCAGAGAACGAGGACGACTCCAAGTCCAATGAGGATCATAGCGAGGGTACTCATGCCGGCGGCGGTTCCTACGGCTTGATTGGTCACGTCAGCCACATCAGTGGCACTGGTGCCATCCGGCAGATCGGTCACTGTCGCCTCTTCATATAAAGTTGGCACTGGCGCCTCAATTATTTCAGGTGTTTCAACTTCTTCCATAATATTTTTTTTAAGACTAAAAAAGCGACCGAATTGTATTCCTTTTAAAGGTCAGGGTCAATGAAGGATCAACCCCATGGCTCCCATAATCAATAAATAAACCGCAAACACATTGAGGGAATGGGTTTTGAGAAATTTCATTAAAAATGCCACGCTCACATAGCCGGCTACGAGCGAGGTGAAAAAACCCATGACCACAAGCGGCCATTCCGGGAGCGGAGTTTCCCCGGACATCACATGCAGGCCGGTGAGCAAGGTCGCGCCTCCGATGGCAGGAATACCGAGCAGAAATGAAAAACGCGCGGCTTCTTCTCGCTTGAGCCCAAACAACAACCCGGTTCCTATCACCGATCCTGACCGTGAAATACCGGGGATGAGAGCCACTGCCTGGGCCATTCCCATGATGAGCGTGTTTTTTAAGGTGAATTGAGTGCGATCTTTTTTCCGAGGGAATCGTTCGGTGATAAGAAAAAACACCGCAAGGAAGATCAGCATAAGAAAAACCCGAGCAGGATCACGAAACACCGCGTCCAACCACTCTTCCATGGTGAATCCCACTATCACAGCGGGAATGGTGGCGAGCACAATGTAGCCAAGCATAGGGCGTTTGGTTTTTTTTGTGAGAAGTTCGATTATGTCATTCCAAAAATAAACAAAAATGGCAAGGAGGGTTCCCGCATGAAGCACCACATCAAATCCTTTGAGTTCATTAATGTTGAGATTGAGCCAGTTTTCAAACAAGACCAAGTGCCCGGACGATGAAATCGGAAGGAATTCAGCGATACCTTGAATGAGGCCGAGTATGAATGCGTCGAGGAAGGTCATGTGGAAATTGTACCTTGAAAAATAAGATTCTCAAACGCGTGGTCCATAAAGGAACCTCTGAAAAATACACCGATGACTGCAATTTCAACCCTTCGGCTGCAAATGACTCAGACCTCCTCACCGTATCGTAACCTTATACGGCATTGTCGGCCTTCGTTAAGGATAAGGTGTTTGGATGATATCCAAACGTTTGCTTTTGGCC
>Ga0210006_1001616_pt1 | contig 15445 bp, 13 predicted proteins | sample CryGey02umfilter_2_FD_185452 | JGI IMG/M metagenome (GOLD analysis project Ga0210006, IMG submission 185452) | Groundwater microbial communities from aquifer in Utah, USA - Crystal Geyser 4/10/14 0.2 um filter (SPAdes) (version 3) | ecosystem: Environmental > Aquatic > Deep subsurface >... | reverse complement strand
ATTTTGAGCATCTCACTTTTCGATAAGACACCTGTAAAACAGCTTTTTTCTCACAAAGATGAAATAATTTCCAGCGAAAACTCAGGCCAACAGGTTCAAATGTTCTGAAGTTAACCGACCGCTAGTGTTTTAATGTATAATTGTAGTAATTGATTTATATATTAACAATAAATTTAATAATGTCAACCTTCACCGCTTCCCTTATCTCCGGCCGCGGCCGCGGCCGGCATCTCGGTTTTCCCACACTCAATCTTAAGGTGAGCAAGGAAAGTCCTGATCAAGGTGTGTATGCGGTGAGGGCACGATTTTTGAATCAAATTGAAAACGCGGTCATGCATGTGGGTCCGCGTCCCACGTTTCATGAAGACGATGTGTCCATTGAGGTTCATTTGTTGGATTTTGACGGGGAATTGCCGGCTCAGGGCGAGTCTATTGAGGTTGAAATTTTGGGTCGACTACGTGAGGTAATGACGTTTGATTCTCCGGAAGCGTTGAAAAAGAGGATTGCACAGGATATCATGCAAGCACGATCTTTTTTCTAGCCCCTTGGTGCATGCTTCATTCCATTAAGAGTAAAATGTCTCCTCACAATCCCCTTCGTCTTTTTTATCATAAGCTTAAAGCGGTGGTGGCTGCGGTTTGGTATCGTTTTCCTTCCGAACAAATGACGGTGATTGGAGTGACCGGAACCAATGGCAAAACCACGACGTGTCATCTTATTACAGATATTTTGCGTGAAGCGGGAAATAAGGTGGGTATGATCACAACGGCTGATTTTCGCATTGTGGATCAAGTGATTCCCAATCAATTCAAAATGACCACGCTCAGCCCGTTTGTTACCCAAAAAATGCTTCGTCAGATGGTGAATCGTGGGTGTACGTATGCAGTGGTGGAAGTGACGTCGCATGCCATGGATCAATCACGTCTCTGGGGAGTGAACATTGATTGTGCTATTTTTACCAATATTTCTCATGAACATCTTGATTACCATGGGACTAAAAAAGATTACATTCAGGCCAAAGGTAAATTGTTTGCTTCTCTTAATTATTCCAAGCGTAAACCCAATATCCCCAAGATGTCTATTCTCAATGGGGATGATCCGGAATCTGTTTATTTTGAACAATTTGTAGCGGATCGAACTTATATTTATGGATTGTCGAAAGGCTCTTTTCAGGGGCTTTCACCTGTTTTTCGTGCGGATGGGACTTATTTTATTTACAAAGTTCCCAATGCTCAGATTGATGTTGATTTGCCGCTTCCCGGTCAATTCAATGTAGAAAACGCTTTGGCGGCCGCCACATTGGCTGTGGCACTTCAGATTAATTTGGACATCATTAAAAAGGCACTTGAAAATGCCGGGTCGGTTCCCGGACGTATTGAACGGATTGATGAAGGTCAAAAATACACGGTTATTGTGGATTATGCTCATACACCTGATTCACTTGAAAAATTACTTGCTATGTTTAGTGAGCTCACGAAAAAACGTTTGATTGTGGTGTTTGGAGCTACGGGAGATCGTGATCGTACCAAGCGTCCGGAAATGGGGAAAATTGTGGATAAATATGCGGACCTTATTTTGCTCACCAATGATGATCCTTATACAGAGGATCCCATTCAGATTATTGAAGAAGTGACCAAAGGCATTTCTCGAGAAGAAGGAGCACGATTTTGGAAAATTCCCAATCGTCGTCAGGCCATTCGTGTGGCATTGGCCTTGGCAAAAGAGGATGATACTGTGATTGTGGCAGGAAAAGGTTGCGAGGAGTTTCAAGTGGTTGGAGATCAAAAAATTCCTTCTGATGATCGCCACATTGTGCGCGATTACTTATCTCGCACGGTGGAGGTAGAAATTGGTCCCAATGAATCTTGTACAGGTAATCCTTATCTCGCGAGCTAATGAAAGATACTTTGAGTGGGTTTTTAGTTATTGATAAACCGGAGGGGATCACTTCTTTTGATGTGGTGGCTCGCGTGCGGCGTGCGGCCCTTTCCATTATTGGCAAACCTGCTTTTGGCGAAAAAAAGCTTAGAGTGGGTCATTTGGGTACATTGGATCCGTTGGCAACCGGTGTTTTGGTGGTAGCGGTGGGGGATGCGACTAAGTTAATTGAATATTTAATGGGAGAAGATAAGGTTTATGAAGCTCAGATAGAGCTTGGTAAAATCAGTGATACTTATGATAAAGAAGGAGAAATCATAGTGATGCAATCGGCTCCCACTGTTTCTCGTGATGAGTTAGAATCTGGTTTGTTGTTATTGGTAGGGGAGATTCAGCAGGTTCCTCCCGCATTTTCTGCCATTAAGATAGAGGGTCGTCGTGCTTATGATCGAGCCCGCAAAGGAGAAATCATGGTTATGGAACCTCGTCCGGTTATTGTGCATTCGATTAAAGTACGTGGATTTCAGCTTCCATTTGTGATGTTAGAAATTCATTGCAGTAGTGGCACGTATATACGTTCCTTGGCTCATGATCTTGGCCAAAATTTAGGGTGTGGAGGCCTCATTACGGCTTTGCGTCGATTGCGTGTGGGGTCGTTTACGTTGGAGCAAGCGATTCCTTTCCCCGAGAGTGATTTTTCTGATTTTGAAGACCATCTGATCCCTTTGGAAACGGTGGTTCAAGAATGGTCATCCCTAGTTTTGGTGGAGGAACAGATTCGATCACTTCAAAATGGTCAACCGATTTTTTGTCCTCCCGGGTTTTCACGAATCAATGTGGATGAGCCTATTGCTGGGTTTTATCAGGGTAAACTGGTTACTCTTTTAAAGGAAGAAGGTCGTTTCATGAAAAGTGTGAAGAATTTTTTGTAAGATTTTAATAGCCACTGCGTTTTCAATCGCGACTGAGTCATTTGTAAGTTAATTCTATATTCTTTAATCTTATTTTATATGATTATACCACGTTCACTCCAACGTGCTTTTGCATGGGGAAGTTCTCTGGTTTTGGTGCTTGCGGTGCTTTTGGTGCCGGTTGGTTCTGCGTTTGCGGTCAGTGGTCAACCTGATTTAACGGTTAACAGTATTATTAATGTGGATGGAGCTCTTTCCATTAAAGTAGGAAACGAAGGCACACGTGATGCTTTCTCCAGTGAAGTAGAAAGTGCTCGTCTTTATATCTATGTGAATGAGGTGATTCGTCGTGATTATTTATTGTCTCAATTGAATTCCAATTTGATTCAAGCGGATAATTCAACGGTGTTGACTCCTTTTTCATTTGGAACGACTTATCTCCCTGAAAATCAAATCAATCAAGTACGTGTTTGTGTGGATCCCACTAATCAAGTGAGTGATTCTGATCTTACTAATAACTGTTTGACTCAAACTTTTTTGAATGGGCAAGTTTATAATCCCCAACCTGATTTGAAAGTGTATTTTGTTCGTAATATCGGTGGAGTTCTTTCCATCCAGGTTGGCAATTCCGGTGAACGTAATGTGTCTGCTACAGAAGCTTCCAATGCTAACCTTACCATTGTGATTGATGGAACACTTCGACGTGCGTATCAATTGAATCAGCTCAATTCGGATTTACTTGCAATGAATATTCCTCCGGTTTTAACTCCATTGGCTTTTGGAACTGAATATTTGTCTAATAATCAAGATCATGTGGTGAGAGTATGTGTGGATGCCACGAATCAAATTGCTGAAAGCAACGAAGGAAATAATTGTAAGACGTCTACGCTTCGCAATAATATTTTAGTGGTTGAGCCCGAACTTGCTCCTGCTGATTTAGTGGTACAGAGTATTTCAAACAATAATGGTACGCTTGCAATTCAAGTTGGTAATCAAGGAGAACTTGATGTATCGGAGGCTCAAGCAGCCAATGCAACGTTGACCATTTATGTGAATGAAACACTCCGACGTGCGTATCATTTGACCCAACTCAATGGGGAACTTCGTTTAGCTGGTCATTCTACAATAGTGACACCATTTAATTTTGGGACTGCTTATTTACCTAATAACCAAAATAATGTGGTGCGAGTGTGTGTGGATGCCACGAATCAAATTACAGAATCTAATGAATCTAATAATTGTAAGACCGTTGCGCTTCGTAATAATGTGGCTGTGGTTGAACCTGTTCCTACACCAGTTTATTATTCTGATTTAACGGTGCATGGTGTGTCGAATAGCAATGGGACACTTTGGATTAAAATCGGGAACCAAGGTCAACGTGATGTGTCTACTGCAGAAGCTTCCAATGCTAATCTTACAATTACAATTGATGGAACACTTCGACGTACGTACCAATTGACTCAACTCAATGCGGAATTTCTTGCGACCGGTAATGCGACTGTTTTGACTCCATTTGTTTTTGGAACTGATTATTTATCAAACAATCAGAATCATGTGGTGATGGTATGTGTGGACGCTACGAATCAAATTACAGAATCTAATGAATCTAATAATTGTAAGACTTCTACGCTTCGTAATAATGTTCCGGTAGCTGTGCCCGTTCCTGTTAAGCCGGATTTAGCGGTTGCCTCTATTACAACTAGTGGCACGGATGGTACTAAATATGTTCAAATCAAGGTTAGTAATTATTCCACTACTGCGGTTGAAATGATGCCTGGAAAATCTTATACATTTGATGTGTATGTGGATGGGGCTCGTGTTTATAACTATCAATGGGCAACCTTGCAAAATCGTAATTTTACAAAGGCATTGTGGTCGTCTGTTTTTGTTCCTTTAAGTCAACGACACCCGGCGCTTCAATCAGGAGGAGTGCATACCATCAAAGCGTGTGTGGATGCTTCAAATTCAGTTGATGAATCCAATGAATCAAATAACTGTCTTGAGGAACGGCTGTCATTTTCTGTTACTTCTGAGCCTACAACCCCCGGAGCTATTCCTGTTCCGGTTCCTACTCCACCGGCCGGATTTGAGGATGCGATTGTGGTTGCAACCAGTAATTCACCCAATCCATTTGCCGATACTTCTATGATGACCGCAGAAGGACGTGCGGCGGCTACGCTTTATAACAATGCCATTATTGGAGGATATCCCGATGGAACGTTTGGCGGCAATCGTGCTGTGAATCGTGCCGAAGCCGCTAAGTTCTTGTTGTTGGCTCGTTATGGGATCATAGGAGAGTATTCTAATAGTGGACGTTTTAATGATATTTTGGATGGACAGTGGTATGTACGTTTTGTGGTTCGTGCCGCTCAATTGGGTGTCATTCAAGGGTATTCAGATGGAAGTTTTCGCCCTGCAGCACAAGTGAATACCGCAGAATTCCTTAAGATGATGTCACTTACCTTTGATCTTCCCGTTAATCTTGGGCATAGCTTTACGGATGTTGCGGCTGGGTCTTGGTATGCTCCTTATGCTGGTATCGCAACTCAATACAATCTGTTTCCAAATCGTGGGAATAGACTTAGTCCCGGTGCGTTGTTGACTCGTAATGAGGTGGCAGTGGCCATTTATCAATATTTGGTCAATCGATAAATAGGTGAATTGCGAAATTTGAACCATATTAGGAAGGAGCTTGCCTAAACAAGTTCCTTCTTTTTTGCTAGACTGGGTGCCTATGAATGCTTACCTGGCCGCGCTTCAGCCGTATCTTTTACCGGGGTTTGTCGCTTTTGTGCTCACCTTTGGGTTCACTGCGTTTTCTTTGTTTCTTTTTCCTAAGTGGGGATTGATGGACAAGCCTCATAAGTATGGGCTCTCACGTCGACCCATTCCGTATAGTGGAGGGTTGATTTTATTTGTGGTGTTTTTAATTTGTGTGAGTTTATTTATGGATTTTGGAAAACATCTTTTCGGAGTGGTGGTGGCAGCTACTTTGCTTACGGTGGTTAGTTTTGTGGATGATCGGCGTGGGTTGAATCCTTTTTTTAGATTGGGAATTCAAATATTGGCGGCACTCACTATTGTTTTGGCAGGGATTGGTATTACGTCAGTGACGAATCCATTGGGTGGGTTGATTTATTTGGATGGGTGGCAAATACCTTTTACCATTCATGAAACGGTTTATCATTTTACGGTTTGGGCTGATTTGCTCACCATTGTGTGGGTGGTCGCCATGATCAATACATTGAATTGGTTGGATGGTTTACCGGGTTTGGTGAGTGGAATCGGAGTTATCGGAGCGGTGGTGATGTTTGTATTGAGTATTCGACCCGGATTTCATTATATTGATCAAACGGATGTGGCTATGTTGGCAATTATTATTGTGGGGAGTGCGTTTGCTTTTTGGTGGTTTGATTTTTATCCGCCTAAAATTTTAATGGGAGATACAGGGAGTATGTTTTTGGGATTTATGCTGGCTATTTTGGCACTTTTTTCAGGAGGAAAGATTGCGACTGCGTTTTTGATAATGGGGTTCCCTTTTTTAGATGCCGCATGGGTGATTGGAAGGCGTCTGTGGCAACGCAAGTCTCCGTTTAGGGGAGATATGTCACATTTTCATCATCGACTCTTAAAAGCAGGTTTTACAGAGCGTCAGGCCATTGTTTTAATTTATGTGGTGTGTGCGATTTTTGGAGGTGTGGCTTTGTTTTTGGGGTCAAGTCAAAAATTAATTGCTATTTTTGTTATGGTGGTGTTGATGGGGCTTTTGGGAACATTGGTGGTGCTTCGTGGGGGAAAACGATCTTTTTGACGTTCGTGAAGTCGAGGGTTAAGATGTCTCTACTTTATGACTAATGCTGATCCAGTTATTGATATTAAGGGCCGTCTCTCTATTGAAGATGTGGTTCGTCCTTATGTTCAACTTAAGCAAGCGGGACGAAGTTTGAAGGGGCTTTGCCCGTGGCACTCTGAGAAAACGCCGAGTTTTGTGGTGAGTCCGGAACGTCAACTGGCCTATTGTTTTGGGTGTAGCAAGGGAGGGGATATGTTTTCATTTATTCAGGAAATTGAGGGAGTGGATTTTAAGGGTGCGATTGAATTGTTGGCAGAACGAGCCGGGTTGGATTTAACTCAGTATGAACGTTCCATGTCTGCGCCCAAAGTGTCTAAAGATCATAAAGATGATCTTTATCAGGTTAATGAGATGGCAGCTAAATTTTATCAGGATTGTTTGATGTCCACGAAGGAGGGCAAGAAAGTGCTTCAGTATTTGGAAGATCGTGGTATGACCGCTGAAACGGTTCGTCGATTTGGGGTGGGATTGGCTCCGGATTCTTTTGATGAGACCGCTCAATTTCTTGTACAAAAAAAGTGTTCAAAAATGGATTTATTGGAAGTGGGATTGTTGGTCAGTAAGAGTACGACAGGGGATAGTGTGTATGATAAGTTTCGTTGTCGTTTGATGTTTCCGATTTGGGATCAACAAGGAAGAATGGTGGGATTTGGGGGGCGTGCATTGAAAAAAGATGATCAGCCCAAGTACATGAATTCTCCGGAGTCGCCGATTTATCATAAAGGAGAAGTATTGTATGGATTTTATCGTGCAAAAAAAGCCATTCGTGAGTTGGATCAAGTGGTGGTGGTGGAAGGATACATGGATGTGATGGCGTCGAATCAAGCCGGAGTTGAAAATGTAGTGGCTAGTTCGGGTACAGCTTTGACAGAAGTTCAACTTAAATTGATTAAGAGGTTCACAAAAAATGTGGTTTTTTCATTTGATACTGATGAGGCGGGAGAAGATGCTTTGCGGCGAGCGATTGAAATTGGTCAAGGGTTGGGTATAGCCATGAAAGTGATTCGAGTTCCTAACGGAAAGGATCCGGCGGATTGTGTGAAAGAGAATCCTGCGTTGTGGCGTGAAGCCGTGGCGGAAGCTCCTTTTTATTTGGATTATTATTTTGGGCAGTTGGAAGCTCGTTTTGAGATTGATTCAATTGAGGGAAAGAAAAAAGCAGCGGATTACTTTTTACCTTTGCTTCGAAAAGCGGATCCATTGGAATTGGATCATTATATTAAACAATTGGGTTTTGTGCTTAAGACAGATCCATTGTTTATTTATGATCAGTTCAATTCATTGAGGAAAAATGTGCATGCGGCAATGCGTGAAATGGGAGAATCTTCTTCTCTTTCATCGGGCGTTCTTTCGGAAGAAGAGTATTTTGTGGGCATGTTACTCCGATTTAATGGACAAATCACTGAGGAAGTTTTTTGTATTTCTGATGATATTTTCCCTGAACCTATAAAATCAGTTTACATAGCACTCTCTTCTCAGTATAATAACGAGGCTTGCGTTAAGGTTCAGTCTTTGTTGGTGACATTGGATGCAGATTTACAGAAGCGTTTGGATGTCTTAATGATGATGGCTGAAGCGAAAAATGCAGACCTTTCGGATGAAGTGGTTCGAGAAGAAATGAAAAATGTAGCCTGTCAGTTGATTAAAAAAGGTCGTGATCATCAAAAGTTGAATCTCATGCATAAGATTCAACAGGCTCAAAAGGCTCAAGATGCTGATCTGGAACGTAAGCTTTTCCAGGAATATTCCATTCTATTTCAAGCCTAAGATATGGCCCGAACTCGCAAGTTCATTTCGCATCATAGTGATGATAAGATTCAGGATTATCCTCCTGATATTCGCAAACTCATTAAAGAGGGTCGCGAACGTGGGTTTGTCACTGAACAAGAATTGATGAAGGCCATGCCGGATGTGGAAACCGATGTGGTGCTTTTGGATGAGATTTATACGATCTTTTTGGATTTGGGGATTGATGTGATTGATGTAAAAAATGAATTGATTTGGAATCAGAAAAATGGAAAAAAGATGGAAGATGGAGATGTTGAAGATGACATTGAAACTGCAAAAACAACGGAAGCAGCTGAAAAAAAGGCACGGAAAGAAGTGAATTTGAGTGACATTGCGAATGATTCTATCCGTATGTATTTGTGTGAAATCGGGAAAGTGGATCTTTTGAATGCTAAGGAAGAAGCTGATTTGGCTCGTCGTATTGGAAAAGGAGATCAGTCAGCCAAAAAACAATTAGCGGAAGCTAATCTCCGTTTGGTGGTGAGTATTGCTAAAAAGTATATTGGACGGGGATTGTCATTTTTGGATTTGATTCAAGAAGGAAATATCGGGTTGTTTCGTGCGGTGGAGAAATTTGATCCGGATCGTGGATTTAAGTTTTCCACGTATGCAACTTGGTGGATTCGTCAGGCGATCACGCGTGCGATTGCGGATCAGGCTCGTACCATACGTATTCCTGTTCACATGGTGGAAACCATCAATAAATTGACTCATACGCAGCGTCGTTTGGTGCAAGAATTGGGACGTGAACCATTGATTGAAGAATTGGCAGCTGAAATGGCTATGGATATTAAGAAAGTGCGTCATATCATGAAAATCTCTCAGGATATTGTTTCTCTTGAGGCTCCGGTGGGAGCGGAAGAGGATAGTAAGTTGGGAGATTTTATTGAGGACAATGAATCTTTGTCTCCGGCTGATTTAACCAATCGTAACATTATTAAGGAGAACATCCGTGAAATGTTGCAGTATTTGTCTCCACGCGAGCGAAAGATTATTGAGATGCGTTTTGGACTTAAGGATGGCATTGGCCATACTTTGGAGGAAGTTGGTCAAGAATTTGGTGTTACACGTGAGCGTATTCGTCAAATTGAGGCCAAGGTACTTCAGAAGCTTAAAGAGCATCCAACGTCGGTTCGTATTCGTCCCTAAATTATTCATTAAAAACTATTTTTATGACTATCACGTCAACGACTTTGCCCACTGATGAAAAAGCTACGTTTGTAACCAAAGATGGGCTCAAACAGCTTCAAGATGAATTGGAGAATTTGAAAACGATTCGTCGTAAAGAGGTGGCAAAACGTTTAGAGGAAGCCATTAGTTATGGTGATCTTTCTGAGAATTCTGAATATGAAGAAGCAAAAAATGAGCAAGCTTTTGTGGAGGGGCGTATTCTGGAATTGGAAGAAATGATTAAGAATGCTAGTGTTATTTCTGCAAGTAAGCACGGAAAAGTAGTGGAATTGGGAAGTACGGTGGTTATTCAACGAGTTAAACCGCGTGATGGTGAAGAAGAAGAATATACCATTGTGGGTTCTACGGAAGCGGATCCATTGGGTCATCGTATTTCAAATGAATCTCCGATTGGTGCGGCATTGATTGAGCATAAACAAGGAGATGAGGTTGATGTGCGTGTGCCGGCCGGCAAGGTAACGTACAAAATTCTTAAGCTTAAATAGCGATTAACGTTTCTTTTTAATAGATTTCTTTTTAGAGCGTGGTAAATATTTACTACGCTCTTTTTTTATTGTGTGAGTTACAATGTTTTCTTCAAATCGAGTGCGAACCATATATATGGAGTGTCCAATGACCCATAAAATATAAAGAAGGAATAGTAGGAAAAAGAAGCGAATTGAAAAATAGGGGAGATTTTCATAGCGAACCCAGAGAAAAATGAAACCAATCAATCCAAACATTCGCAACCGTCCGCCGATATTTGGTAAAAGGTGTGTGAGGATGGGGCGTTTTGGGTGGTTCTTGATCCATCGTTCCAAATAGAATGATCCAACTAAAATGAGTAGAAATAGTCCTACAAAAAAGGCCATGGTGCTAAAGATGCCGGGACGTGGATCGAATAAATAGCTAAGACTAAATAGTTTTTCGAGTTGCATTGAGCTGATTTTTAAAAATTATTATTTATGATGTGGTCGCCACTTTTTATACAGGAAAATAGTCATTCCTACAAATACAGTGAATGAAATTATATGTCCAAATCGAACGATTCCCCATTGAAGAGTATCGTCTCCACGTAAAAATTCCATCCAGAAACGCATGAAGGCATAGAAAGTAATGGCAAAAAGTGTCCAATCTGTGTCATTTTTTAGTCGGTCCCATTTTTGCATGAATTGTTTGCGACTCAATAGGATGAATAGAATTAGAAGGATGGAGTAAATTTGAGTGGGGTGAATGGGGACTGTGTATTTTACATTGGTGCTGGTGAGTGTGATGCCCCAAGGTAGAATGGTGTCATGTCCATAAGCTTGTCCATCAAGAAATTGTCCGATATTACCTATGATTATTCCTATGAAGAGCGGGAGTAAAATGACTTCAATCCACTCCATCAGGGGCTGATTTTTTCGTTTACAGTGTATAGCAAATATAATCAGAAAGCCGGCTATTGCTCCCCAGAATGAATATCCCGGTTGCCAGAAAAAAAGAATTTGTTTTATGGCGGTCATGAATTTTAGTGGGCCAAAATGGCCCCATGAGGTTAGGAAAAATCCAAGTCTTGAAACAATGATTGCTCCGATCAATAAGCTAACGCTGTTTTCCAGTATGAAATCTACTTCCATGCGTTTATATTTGGCTCGTTTTAGAAAGAGCATGGTTGAGATAAGGAAGCCTAAACTCACAAAAATCCATATTGAGTAGAGTGTAAAAGGGCCAAATTCGGCGATAACAGGAAACATTATAGGTTAAATATGGTTAGTAGGCTCAGCAGGAGGGTGAGAGGCACGAGTATTATACTCGCTGTTTTGCTACGTGAGAAGAAGTTGAGTTTGAGGCTGAGGTTTGTGTGAAAAATGAATACGATTGCCAATAAGTATTTAAATAGAGCGGAATGTTCCATGTTGAATGGAATTCCAAGAATAGGTTTGAGTGCAAGTCCTTGAGTGGTCACATAATGTCCGACAAAATAATACATTAAGTAGAAGAAAAGAAGCCATCCGGTGAAAGTGTTTAATTCTTCTAAAAAATAGACATGTTTTTCTCGTTTGATTATGAGATTGCTGTTATCGCGTTGATGTTTTTCTTGGTAAAGTTTTTTTTGAATTTCTTTTTCTTCAGTGCGTATCTCTTTAACATTTTGCCAGGCAGCACTTTTGGATTCTTTGGAAGTTTTTAAAGCTATTTTGATGGCAGCCCAGCGTTGCGTGCGTAAAACACTGAGTTGAGTTTTGAGTTGTTGTATTTCCGGGGTGTTGGTTAATCCTCTTTTAATGGCAGACAATGGATGGAGTAAGAATGTCATGGGGGATCCTTTGAATTTTTCTTCCAATTTTTCAATTGAATTTTTTATTTGCATGCTAATGTCCACTTGAGCGGAACTTTTTTTACTCAATTCGAGCATCATTTTTTGGCTTTCTCTCATGACTTGTTGGCGTTCACTTTCGTGGTCGCTTTCGGTGAGGAAGATTTCATCTTCTTGGATTTTTTTGAGTAATTCCGTGCTGGTGTGCCGGATGTAATCTAGGTTATTACTGCTTTTGATTCTTAGTAGTTTATCAATGGTGCCTTCAATTTCCGCTCGTTTGGTGGGAGAAATTTTGGTTTCATATTGAGCAAGTAATATTTTTACTTTTTGAAGTACACTGTTTACTTCTTGAATTAGCATTTCTTTTTCCATGAGAAATTGAGGATCTTCAGTGAGTGCGGTGTCTGTGGGGGATTGTTTTTGATTTTGATCGAGTTCGTACTGATTTTTTAGTTCTTGGGTGCCGGTTTGTCTGAGATTTATTTTTTCTTCAGGAGTGGCGTTGAGTGAAGCAAGGTAATCAATGGTAAAATGATACTCGTTTGCTAGGCGTTTGTAGGCGAGAAGGGGGGTTTTAGCGGGGATGGTTCCTTTGATTTGTTTGCCGGTTTTATCAATGGCTTCAAATTCATATTTTTCTAAATTTCCTTTTTCGGAAAGGACAGTTTGAGTTTGATTGATTTCTAAAATGGAAAAACCCAAATCATTGAGTTGTTTTCTTGCATTTTCCTCGGAATCGGAGTTGATGACTCCAGTGAGTTCTTTTCCCTCAGTGTTGGTGGCGGTGTATTGGAATTGCATAAGGATATATTATTTCCCTTTTATGCTGGCTTCAATCAGTCCTTTGAATAACGGATGTGGCTTATTGGGGCGAGAGAGAAATTCCGGATGAAATTGTGAACCAATCATGAAAGGATGATTTTTAAGCTCGGCAATTTCAACTAAATTTTGTTTTTCATAGATTCCAGATACGATGAAATCGTTTTCTTCCAGTTTTTTACGGAATTGATTGTTGAATTCATAGCGATGACGGTGACGTTCTTCAATGTTTTTTTTGCCATAAAGTTTAGCGGTTTTTGTCCCGGGTGTGAGTTCGCAGGGGTAGGAGCCAAGGCGAAGTGTGCCTCCCTTGTCAGTGTTTTTGTGCTGACCCGGGAGGAAATGAATCACATAATCGTCTTGAGTTAGCTTTCCTTCTTCGTCAAATTCTTCAGAAGTGAGTTGGTTGTTTTTTAGGATATAACGTGCGTATTCAATGCTCATCATTTGCATGCCCAAGCAGAGCCCCAGGTACGGCACTTTGTTTTCGCGGGCGTATTTCGCAGCCATGATTTTTCCTTCCGTTCCTCGTTTCCCAAAGCCCCCGGGGACCACGATGCCGGCACAGGCTTTGAGTTCGCTCCAAGTTTTTTTGTTCTTTTTCTCAAGTTTTTCCGCGTCAATCCAGACGATTTTTAGTTCGCGATGGTTGTGGTAGCAGGCAATGCGGAGGGATTCAATGACACTGATGTAGGCATCGTCTAAACCGGTGTATTTACCAACGAGTGCGATTTTTAGATCTTTGCGGTCTGAGTGGATTCGTTTTATCAAGGTTTCCCAGTCTTTCATTTTTGGATTCACTTTGCCTAAATTGAGTTTTTTCCCAATGAGTTGAGCGATTTTGTATTTTTGGAGGTTGAGTGGAACTTCGTAGATGGATTTTTTGGCGGTGTAGGCCGGGATCACTGCCTCCTTGTCCACGTCACAGAACAGTGCGATTTTGCTTAATTTCTCATCATCAATGATGTAATCGGCGCGCGCGAGAATAATGTCCGGTTGAATACCAATGCTTCGTAGTTCACGGACCGAAGCTTGTGTGGGTTTGGTTTTGAGTTCTTTGGAAGCGGCTAGGTACGGAAGGAGAGTGAGGTGAATGAAGAGCGTGTTTTCTTTGCCCAATTCATGACGTAGTTGGCGAATGGCTTCGAGGTAGGGGAGTCCTTCGATGTCTCCCGAGGTTCCTCCGATTTCAACCAAAAGCACATCGGTTTGGCTTTTTTTTGCTGCGGTTTTGATTTTATCTTTAATGGCATTGGTGATGTGCGGAATGATTTGAATGGTTCCGCCTAAAAATTCGCCTTGTCGTTCTTTGTTTAAAATTTCCAGATAAATGCGACCGGTGGTGACATTGGAAAGTTTGGAAGTGTTGGTGTCAATGAAGCGTTCGTAGTGGCCTAAGTCGAGGTCGGTTTCTCCTCCATCATCAGTGACAAAAACTTCCCCGTGTTGAAAAGGGCTCATGGTCCCGGGGTCGACATTGAGGTAGGGATCTAGTTTTTGCGGGAAGACGTTGAATCCTGAGGCTTTGAGTAGGGCACCAATGGAAGAAGAAGCGATCCCTTTCCCTAAAGAAGAACAGACGCCTCCGGTGATGAAGATGTATTTGGTGGCCATTGGGAGAGATAAATGGTTAAAGTCCTACTTTGTTCCGTACATCTTGGAGTGTCTTTTGAGCCATTTTTCGAGCTCGTTTGGCCCCTTCCAATAATACCTCCTCAACATAGTCTAATTTGCCTTCCAGCTCAACTCTTTTTTCTCGATAGGGATCTAAGGTTTTGTGTAATTGTTCCAGAAGGAGTTTTTTAGCGTCCCCATAGCCGAATCCGCCGGCTTCGTATTTGGCTTTTAGTTCAGTGATTTCTTTAGTAGAAGCAAAATGTTTGTATAGTTGAAATACATTGCAGTTCTTTGGATTTTTGGGAGCCTCGACAGGGGTTGAATCCGTGACAATGCTCATGACTTCTTTTTTGAGTGTTGCGTCCGTTCCAAAAAGGGCAATGGTGTTTCCATAGCTTTTGCTCATTTTTTGACCATCAGTCCCGGGAATGGTGGCCACATCTGCGGGGATCGTGGGTTCGGGAAGTTTGAAAGTTTCTCCGTAATGGTGATTGAAGATTCCTGCCAGATCGCGAGCCACTTCTACGTGTTGCTTTTGATCTTTCCCAACAGGAACCAGGTCCGGTTGATAGATGAGAATATCAGCGGCCATGAGGACCGGATAATTGAAGAGGCCGGCACTGATTTCTTTTTTCCCTTTTGATTTGGCGTCTTTCCACGCATGACAGCGTTCCAGGAGGCCCATGGGGGTGAGACAACTTAAAATCCACATGAGCTCGGTGTGTTCGGGAATATCGCTTTGACGAAATAGAGTGGTTTTGGTTGGATCCAGTCCGATGGCAAGGTAGTCGATGGCAAGGTCTGTGGTGAGTTTTCGTAATTGTTTACCATCTTTGATAGTGGTCAGCGCATGGTAATTGGCAAGAAAAATAAATGATTCATAATCGTTTTGGTGAGCGACATGACGTTGCATGGCTCCAAGAAAGTTGCCGAGATGTGGTTGGCCACTGGGTTGAATGCCGGAAAGAACTCGTTTCATTGGAAGGATTTAGGTTGTGTGAAGGATAGCAGGAAATGAAATGCTTCACTAGGGAGTGATAGTTGCTATTTTGTTGTTTATATTATATAATTAAAAGAATAGTAAAATATATTATATGAGTGATATT
>Ga0210006_1001603_pt1 | contig 15521 bp, 20 predicted proteins | sample CryGey02umfilter_2_FD_185452 | JGI IMG/M metagenome (GOLD analysis project Ga0210006, IMG submission 185452) | Groundwater microbial communities from aquifer in Utah, USA - Crystal Geyser 4/10/14 0.2 um filter (SPAdes) (version 3) | ecosystem: Environmental > Aquatic > Deep subsurface >... | reverse complement strand
CCTGCACTATCGGGCCATGGGCTTCAGGATCGCCATCGACGATCTGGGCGAGGGCTTTTCCAGCCTGCGCCTGTGGCTTGAATTGCGCCCGGAGTTCGTCAAGATCGACATGAGTTTCGTGCAGGGCTGTGATCTTGACCCGATCAAATTGCAATTCCTGAAATCGATCCAGCACATCGCCGCCAGTTGCGGCACGCAAGTCATCGCCGAAGGCATCGAAAGCGAAGCCGAATTGCGCGTGGTGAAGGGCATCGGCATCGCCCTGGGGCAAGGCTATTTCATCGCGCGCCCCCATGCCACGCCGCTGCTGCGGGTGGCGGACGACACCCGGCGCATCATCCATGAATCAAACATCACCAGCACCGCCCAGTGCGCGAGCACACATCGGTCGCACGCGATGGCGTGCAAACTGATTACCAACACCGAGCCGGCACATCCCGAAACACCGATCGAGCGCCTGTTTGAACGCTTTTATACCGATCCCGCTTTGCACCTCATTCCGATCGTCGGCAATGGCGTCCCGCTCGGACTGATCAACCGCCACTCCTTCATTGAACACTATTCAAAACCTTTCCAGCGCGAACTGCACGGCAAAGAACCCTGCCAGGGGATCATTTCCAGCGCGCCGTTGCTGGTGGAGAAAAACATGCCCATCGCGGAACTCAGTCATTTCCTGGCCGAGACCGACAGCCGCCATCTGACCGAAGGCTTCATCATTACCGAGAACGGCAGTTATATCGGCGTCGCCTCCGGACAGGATCTGCTGCGCGAACTGACACAGATGCAACTGGAGGCCGCGCGCTACGCCAATCCGCTGACCTCACTGCCCGGCAACGTGCCGATCAACGACCATATCGAGCAATTGCTGCAGGCGCATATCCCGTTCGTCGCGTGCTATACCGACCTAGACTATTTCAAGCCGTTCAACGACATCTACGGCTACGGCAAGGGCGACGAGATGATCCGTCTCACCGGGCGCATCCTCAATTGGGCATGCGATCCCAAGCTGGATTTCATCGGCCACATCGGCGGCGACGATTTTGTGCTGCTGCTGCAAAGCCGCAACTGGCGCGCGCGCTGCGAACAGGCATTGCGCTCGTTCGAACAGGCCGCGTCGCTGATGTTCCACGAAGCCCACCGGAGCGCCGGCGGCTACACCACCGAAGGCCGCGATGGCACACAGCAGTTCAATCCGCTCACCAGCCTGTCCATCGGTGCACTCAAGGTGGCTCCCGGCGAATTCACCTCGTATCTTGAAGTCTCCGCCGCCATGACGGACGCCAAGAAGATGGCCAAGAAGATCAGCGGCAACAGCCTGTTCGTCGAACAGCGCATGCCCGCCTGAAAATTTTTTTAAAAAAGGAGAACAGCATGCAACCCTTCGTCACCGCAGTCACCGAAAACAGTGCTTGCAGCATCAGCTCCATGCTGTTCAGACAAGGTCTCGATGCGACCCTGGATTTTTTCTGCACGCTTTTCGTGTTCTCGGTGGATTGAATCACCCATGTTCAGACGTACTGTCGCCCTGTTCCGAGCGGCGCGCACCGCTTTGCACATTGCCTGGGGTCTGATTCTGGCGACGATCTATCCCTGGCTGAATGCCAATCTCCGCCGCCGCATCCTGCAAAACTGGTCGACCGGGCTGCTGGCCATTTTTAATGTCAGCGTGCTGCTCGCCGACGACGATCCCCTGCACAGCCTGCGCAACGGGCTCCTCGTCACCAATCACATCTCCTGGCTGGACGTATTCGTGCTGAATGCCATCGTGCCGATGCGCTTCGTCGCCAAAGCGGAAGTGCGGCGCTGGCCGCTCATCGGCTGGCTCTGTGCGCGGGCGCAGACGCTGTTCCTCGAACGCGGCAAGGCGCGCGATGCGGCACGCCTCAATGTTCATCTGGTGCAATCCTTGCGCAGCGGCGAATGCCTTGCCATCTTCCCCGAAGGCACCACCACCGACGGCAGCGCGGTCGGACATTTCCACGCCTCGCTGTTCCAGCCGGCCCTCGACGCGGCGGCAGCGGTGTTCCCGGTCGCCATCCGCTATCAGGATGAACAGGGCAATCGCAGCAAGGCGGCCGCCTACATCGAGGAAATCTCGTTCGGCAGTTCGATGTGGGCCATCCTTTGCACGCCGGCATTGCAAGTGCGACTGATCGCCGCGCCGCTGGCGGAGGCCGATGCGCGCGACCGACGCAGTTTGAGCCGCGCGGCCAGGGACGCCATCGCCGCCGCGCTGCACAGCGCAGATTCATCCAACTTTCATCCGGCCTTAACCCGCGTGCAATATACGGACGCTAACCTGCGAGCCTCATCGACACCGGAGAGCACAGATGTTAGAACTGATCCGCCAACCGACTGCAGAGTCCCAGCGCCGGCTCAATTTCAGCCTGGCACGTAACCTGACCGAGATCACCGAAGCACAGCGTGTCCGCTACAAAGTGTTCGGCGAAGAGATGGGCGCGAATCTGCCCAGCGCCGAACTGGGCCTGGACATCGACCGCTTCGACGAATTCTGCGACCACCTGCTGGTGCGTGACCACGGCAACAGCAAAGTGGTCGGCACCTACCGCATCCTGCCGCCGGAGCAGGCGGTAAAGGCCGGCGGCTATTACTCGGAGACCGAATTCGACCTGTCCCGCCTGGCGCACCTGCGCGAGCGCATGGTGGAAGTGGGACGCTCCTGCGTGCATCCCGACTACCGCGACGGGGCGACCATCACCCAACTGTGGAGCGGGCTGGCCGACTATATCGGCAAACACAACCACGAATACCTGATAGGCTGCGCCAGCATCAGCATGGCCGACGGCGGACACTATGCCGCCAGCGTGTACCACAAGATCCACAAACTACACGCCGCGCCCGCCGAATACACCGTGTACCCGCACTGCCGCCTGCCGCTGGAAGCGCTGAACCGGAATCTGGAAGCCGCCATCCCGCCGCTGATCAAGGGCTACCTGCGCCTCGGCGCCTACATCGCCGGCGAACCGGCGTGGGACCCGGATTTCAACTGCGCCGACCTGTTCATCCTGTTGCCGGTGGCGCGCCTCAACGCGCGTTATGCCAAGCACTTCATGCGCAAGGCGGCATAACTCTTTGCACGGTCTCCTCCCTTGCGCGCACTCATAGTGCGCGCTTTTTTTGATAGCATGAACATGACGACACAACAGGAGCAACCATTGGAAAGTCCCTACAAAGGCAAGACCGGCCTCGCGCGCCTGTGGAACGCCTGCAACTATTCGCTGGACGGCTTTCGCGCCGCTTACCGGCACGAGGATGCCTTCCGCCAGGAATCGCTGCTCGCCGCCATCCTCATCCCGCTCGCGCTGTGGCTGCCTGTCACACCGGTCGGCAAGGCGCTGATGGTTGCCAGCTTGCTGCTGGTGATCATCGTCGAGCTGCTCAATTCGGCGGTCGAAGCCACGGTGGACCGCATCTCGCTGGAAAACCACGACCTTGCCAAACGCGCCAAGGACATCGGCAGCGCGGCGGTGCTGGTCAGCCTGTTCAATACCATTGCGGTGTGGGGGTTGGTGCTGCTGGGGTAAACGGCAGGAATATTAAAGAATCGAATCGCGATGCCGCAACAGCGCAAAATGCATGTTACGCAAATATTACATTTGCCTCTCGGCGCATTAGCCACTAATCTGCCGAAAGAACCGGCTTCGTCGCGCCATCTGGCAAGACCTTTTAGTTGCATCACATTTTATTTTCGGAGAAGAGAGAAATGGCAAAAATCAGCAAACCTCAATACGCAGAAAAAGTAAAAAAACTTTCGGAAGAAGAAGTCGAGCGTCTGCTGTCAAGAATGGCCGGCAAGTTGCCGCGCCGGCTGCAGAAGGAAAAACTCAGCCTGGCAAACGCGCTGGCGATACAGATGGAGCTTGAGGACGAACAGTTGCAGGAGTGGCGCAAGATGATGGCAATCCTGAACAAAAAAGAAGCGGAGAAAGCAAAAGACAAGGCTGCCGGTAAAGTTGCCGAGGCACGCAATCAAAAAACCGCCGCCGAGGCAAAGACTGCGCCGAAGCCAGCGGCAAAGGCCAAGCCGGTTGCCAAAGCGGCCGCACCCAAGACGCGCGCTCCCGCAAAAAGAAAATCTCCGACGGCAGGCACCGCCACCAAACCGTAATTCAAGCCGTTAACTTTTTTGTTCGGGCCGGATCGTGAAATTGAAGGTGCCGGCCAGCTTGAGTTTGCGCATCTGCGGGCGTTTCTTTTCCTGATGCGTGGCCATGCGCTGCAAGATGTCGTCGAGGTAGTTCAGCGCCTTTAGAATGTAGGAGCCCTTGTTCAGCATGATGCATTCCGCGCGCTGGCCCATGGCGGCATCGGTAATTTCGGCACGGGTCGGTATGCCGTCCCGGGCCAGCGTTTCCAGAACCTGCGTCGCCCAGATCACCGGCACATGCGCCGCTTCGCAGGCCCACAGGATCTCTTCCTGTATCTCAGCCATCCGCTGGTAACCGCACTCCACCGCCAGATCACCCCGCGCGATCATCACCCCGCACGATGAAGCATGCATGGCCTCCAGCAGCATCTCAGGAAGGCTCTCGAATCCGCGCTTTGTCTCGATCTTCAGCACGACACCCGGCGATCCTTTTCCGATGCGCCTGATTTCCGCATTCAACTCGCGCACATCCTCGCTGCTGTTGGCAAACGACATGGCCACGATATCCGCATGTTCAACGATGAAAACCAGATACGTCTTGTCCAGCGCGCTCAGGGCGGGAAGATGCAGTTGCGTGTCGGGAAAATTGATGCCTTTGTCGCACCTGAGTTTGGTGCCGTTCGGCCGTGCATACGTGATCCGCACCAGCAGACCTTCGCTGCTCTTGCTTTCCACCACAGCACCGATCTTCCCGTCATCCAGCCAGACCGGGTCACCGACCGCAACATAATCGAACACTTCCGGCAAGGTGCAACCGATTTCTGCCGGCGCAACGACCTTTCCGCCCTCGTCGAATTCCGGCTGGCGACCCAATTGCTGATCCGCGCGGATCAGCAGGCGATCGTCCTGATGCAACAGCAGAGAGCCCTCAAGCGGGGGGATGTTCTTTATTTCGGTCTCATACCCAATGATGGCTTCTTTCGTCTTGTCGCAATGTTCCAGAACCGTCCCCGACATGACGAACGTGGTCTGCGAGCAGTGCACCCATACGCCATCGTTCTCCACCGCCACCACATAGAAACAGCGATCACGATCTGCAGTATCAACCAGTTTGATGGTGTCTTCCGGCTGCAATCCGGCCAGCCATTCCGCCGCGACAAACAAACTGACATCGGCATTTTCCGGAAGGGCACCGGACGATCCTTCGGCCATCAGCCATATTCTGACGGGCGCGATCACATGCCCGTAGGAATCGCGCTTGGGGTGGATACGCAACACTTCCGGGCCGGGCTCCAGATGCCCTGTGCGCAGTTTTGGTCCGGGCAGATCCATCAGGATGCGGCATGTGCGCCCAAGCTCCGCTTCGGCAGCACGCAAATGACCGATCATGGACAGCCAGACTGGCGGCGAATCATGCGCGCAGTTGATACGCATGCAATCCATCCCGTTCTTCAGCAGATCATGGATCAAGCCCGGATGATCGGCCGCCTCACTGGGCATTGTGACCATGATGCGCACACTGCGCATGGGCGGCTCCTCGCCCAGCAGTGACTGGGTATGCCGGTACAAATTGGCATGCCCTTGTTCAAAGGCTTCAACATTTGCCGCATGCCATTCTTCGCGCCAAATGTTTTCCGTCAGTTTGTGCAGCATGGCCAGCACGGCGTCTATGCTGGCCATGACGTGCGCCTCAGACCGCCCCAGCGACGACAAACCCAAACTCTCCAGCTGCAACTGCAACTCGCGGATATCATGGCGGCGCAGGCCAATGTAATGCAGCAGATTCCTTGCGCTGGCATGCTTGGCCGGCGGCAGTGCATACCAGTGGAGAGACGACGACATCTCGATGTCCAGCAAGCTGATCCTGATCCTTTCCAGCTCGCCCACGATCGACACCAGTTCATTCCGGTGCCGCTGCAACGAAGGGGTTTCCACAAATGAAGCTGTACTCATGGCAGACACCTTAACGATCCAGTGTTACAGAAATATTTTTCCGCCGATATTCCGCGAATCGGTGTCCGGTGATCCAGTCAGCCCGGTATCCGGCGCACATCACAGCTTCATTTATCTTCACAATTCGCGCCTGTAACTGCGCGCATGAAGAGACGAATCGCACTACTGCTGGCAATCGCATGCTCCGCCTCCGCCGCGGCATGGGCCGCCCCGCACAGCAACGGTTTGAAAGTCGGCGTCGAAAGGGCCCGCAATGTCTATGCGCTGCAGGCGAGTTTTAATACACCACTGACCACCTGTGCCGCCTTCAACTACCTGACGGATTATGAAGCCGCCACGGAGTTGCCCGGGATCGTCAGCTCGACCGCAGTGCGTGAAGCAGAACACAGAGTCCGGGTAGAGCGAACCGCCAAAGAGCGCATCCTGTTCTTTCCGGTGCACCTGCATTCAATATTGGAATTCACCGAATACCCGAACCAGAAACTCTCCTTCGTACAACTTTCCGGCGACTCAAAAAGCTTCGAAGGCTATTGGCTCATCGAACCCAGCCTTCAGGGCAGCACGCTGAGATTCGAAGGAAAATGGGAACCGGACACTTTGATCCCGCTGTTCATCATCGACCACTTCGCCAAGCACGACCTCGAAAAACGTTTCGGCGAGATCGCGCGGCTGGCGGCGCTTGCCTCCGCATCCAATCTAGCCAATATCATCAAGCGGCAGATTTGTGCAGTGCAGCGATCCGTTTGGTTGTAGCGGGACTTTTCTTGGCTGTTGGCTTATGGGCGATGTGATCAAGCAACACGGGAGGTCGGTTCGGAAAGCGCGCCACCAGCTCAAGCTCGCCGCCCATTGCCTGTACATAGCTGCGTAGCGTGGAAAGCAACAAATCGCTACGGCGCTCGATACGGGAGATCGCATCCTGACCTACGCCAAGACTCGTAGCGAGGTCTTGTTGAGTATGCGCAACGGCGATGCGCAAATCCTTGAGCGTTGCCAACTCCCCCGCGCGCCGCTCCACTTTGGCACACCGTTTGGGCGGTAGCGCCGCCATTACGTCATTTAGATTTTTTGCCATGATTCTCCTTTAGAAGGCTATTGGCTCATCGAACCCAGCCTTCAGGGCAGCACGCTGAGATTCGAAGGAAAATGGGAACCGGACACTTTGATCCCGCTGTTCATCATCGACCACTTCGCCAAGCACGACCTCGAAAAACGTTTCGGCGAGATCGCGCGGCTGGCGGCGCTTGCCTCCGCATCCAATCTAGCCAATATCATCAAGCGGCAGATTTGTGCAGTGCAGCGATCCGTTTGGTTGTAGCGGGACTTTTCTTGGCTGTTGGCTTATGGGCGATGTGATCAAGCAACACGGGAGGTCGGTTCGGAAAGCGCGCCACCAGCTCAAGCTCGCCGCCCATTGCCTGTACATAGCTGCGTAGCGTGGAAAGCAACAAATCGCTACGGCGCTCGATACGGGAGATCGCATCCTGACCTACGCCAAGACTCGTAGCGAGGTCTTGTTGAGTATGCGCAACGGCGATGCGCAAATCCTTGAGCGTTGCCAACTCCCCCGCGCGCCGCTCCACTTTGGCACACCGTTTGGGCGGTAGCGCCGCCATTACGTCATTTAGATTTTTTGCCATGATTCTCCTTTACTTGCTTTGCACCACTGGCGGCCTTGAGTGTTGCCAGATGTTCGTCAAATCTTGCGTCGGCACAGGCGATCAGCTTTTTATAGAACCGCCGTTGATCGACACCACCTTTATCACCGCCCACCAGCAAAATCGCAGCGCGCTCTGTATCAAACGCAAAAGCCACACGCCATACACCGCCATCACAATCGAAGCGTAGCTCCTTCATATTTGCGTGCTTCGAGCCCTTGAGCGTATCCACTATTGGCCTACCCAAGTGGGGGCCGAATTCCTGAAGGAGCTTGGCGTGGGCGAGCAGCTCATCCTGAAGTGCCCCATTCAACGCCTGAAACTCGGCGTGAAAGTCATCGTGAAATAGAACGACCCAGGACTTGGGTGAATTATGTGCTTAAAGTCATATTCAGGCAAGGTGCAGAAAACCTTCCATGCCTGTCTATTCGGAACAAATGTGTTCGGGGGGCTCGCAAAAAAACAGACGGAAACAATTCGACAACGGCACCAATGTCATGCAAAGCATCTATGGAACAATCGAATTTCCTTCAAGCCGGAAATTACAGGGGGCTGACTCTAGCAGTTAGGTGCCGGATTGAAATGTTGCAATGCAAGACCCCGGCGGCTAAAACAATTCGACTCCGAACACCTTTGGTCGCCGACCTGCCTGTTCGATATTTCCTACGCGGCCACGTGTTGATCGGGTTCTACCGAAAGTTTCATGCCTACCGCCTTTAGCACGGCGAGCAGCGTTTTCAGCGTTGGGTTGCCATTGGCGGAGAGGGTACGGTACAACGATTCGCGACTGATACCGGCCTCGGCAGCGACCGCACCTAATCCGCCATACGCTTCGGCAACCGTGCGCAGTGCGAGCAACCCGGCAGCGCGATCATCGGGATCATCGAGTGATTCCATGGCGGCTTTGAGATATTCGACAGCCAGTTCACGATCTGCACGCAGTTCAGCTACTTCGAGTTCGTGGTGCGATACCGCAGCTTTGATCTTCTTGCTCATGTTTGCCTCCGCTTCCAATCCTGCCAATATTCTTTGGCGGTCCTGATATCTGACGCCTGCGATCTCTTCGAGCCACCGCACAGCAAGATCACGACCGTCTGACCATGCCGACCAAAGTACACCCGGTAACCTGCGCCGACATGCTCGCGCAGTTCCAGTACACCATTACCTACCGGATCGCAATCTCCAAAATTCCCGCCTTCCAGACGTTTGAGGCGGACGCGGATCTTGGCCTGCGCTTGCTTGTCTCGTAGAGATTGCAGCCAATCAGTCATCGGCTCTGCGCCTTCTTCGGTCTGGTAACGGAAGACTTCGATCATGGCAATAATGTAGCTTAAAGGCTACTAATAATCAAGCAGGGTGGCGGGCTTGATGGATGGAGATCAATGGAGTCTGCCCCATCGATTTGCCGAAAATAATTCGACTCCGGCAACAATGTCATTGCGCGACGGCCACGAAAAGTTAATTCGAGCCCGGCCTTTTTGATTATGCATCTATGGAACAATCGAATGTCCTTCAAGCCGGGAATTACAGGGGGCTGACTCTAGCAGTGATGTGCCGGATTGAAATGTTGCAATGCAAGACCTGACCCCGGCAGCTCCTCCCTAATTCCTCATTCGCCACATTGAATTTTTGCAAGTTAGAGCGTGCAAGGGTCAGGTCTTGCAATAACACATTTTTGATCATGCTCGCTCCGCACGTTAAATCACCAATGCATCAATGCAAGACCTGACCCCGTTTGTTTCGGCAGCTCATGTTTTTCCTCCTTTAACGATCATAAGTTTTGCCGCCTGTCGATATGCTGTAGAGCCACGAGCTATATGGGAGCCGCAACAGAATCGTGGATTTTTCGATGACCGCACCCATTACCATTCCGCGACACAGCAGGCTTACCCCGCCCTGGATTCTTTCGCACATTCCGTCCGGGCTATCAATGAACTCAGTTTTGTTGAGGCGAGTGATGATGACCGTTTTCCCTTCCGGTAGCGCACCGATCGGGGGCACAACGAAGATGGTGATCTGGGTGTAGATCACCACTATCAATACTGCAGCGATGACAAGAGCGATGGTGTGGCTTTTTTTCATAGTCGTTGCACCTGTTGTAGAGACCTAAGAGCGTGCAAGGGTCAGGTCTTGCAATAACACATTTTTGATCATGCTCGCTCCGCACGTTAAATCACCAATGCATCAATGCAAGACCTGACCCCGTTTGTTCGAGAATATCGCGCACTTTCTCACGAACAATGGTAGTTGTGAAACGCTGTGGGATCACGCCAACGAGCGTGCAAGGGTCAGGTCTTGCAATAACACATTTTTGATCATGCTCGCTCCGCACGTTAAATCACCAATGCATCAATGCAAGACCTGACCCCGTTTGTTCCGCTGAATTGAAATGTTGCAGTGCAAGACCTGACCCCGACGGCCTGACCCCGACGGCCTGCGCAATGCAAGACCTGATCCCGGCAGTGCAATGCAAGACCTGACCCCGGCAGCTCTATTCTGGATATTCTGCGGTTGGGGTGCGAGAGATTGTCCCAAAAATATTCGCAACAATTTTGTCATCCTTCCAAACAGAAAGGGTCATGGCTTCTTCTCCACCAGTAGGGGCCGATTTTCTATGACTCTAATGTCATCACTCGAAATCTCAAAAGCGTCACCGAACTCCAATGCCTTGAGGTTGGCTTGGGTATTGGCCTCAACTTCGGTTCGTATTGCATTCAGTTCACCTTGGAGAAACTCGCTCTCATTTCGGAACTTCTCTGCTACTTCGCGCCAAACGTCGGCGACAGCTTTCCATTTTTCCACTTCCGCAGGATCAGCCGCCTGCTCCGCATTATGATTTGCTTGCTCAGCACGCGAATCTGCCTCTTGTGCGTTTCTGTCGTTACGTTTAGTGAAAACGTCCTTCAGTTTTTTCTCCAGCCAATGCAGAAGTTCCTTGATGTACTTGGCGAGGAATTTTTTGATTTCCGGCCAGAACATGCTGATTAGTAATTTTGCGATTTTCTTCCACACTTCTTTGTTCTCCTCTAACGTAGAAGTCACCGGCGCTGCGCGGCTTTATCGCGCAGCGTCCGTGTGGACTGCCGGGTTGGGCAATGGTGGTTACGAAGCGTGCTCACAACTTGAAATCGCCGTCTCGCCAGCGCCGACTTTTAGCCTGCTATCAGTGCGAGTGTGATCAAGACCATAACGATTCCGATCGTAAGCAAGGCGGCCCCCTGCCCCTTCTTTTCCTCCTTGTTCAACCCAATGATGCCAAAAATGATTCCAATTAGCGGGATAAGTATTGTTCCTATGACCAAGGCAACCATTACCCCCGTGCTCCATTTTTCTCCAACGGGCACCACTGGTTTTACGGCTCGCCCGCAACCAACGCACACGACAGCATCGTCGGCGATTTCCTTTCCACAACGGTTACAGAACATAGTGCTTCTCCTCTTAGTGTTTAGTATCGGCAATACCATTGAGATGCAAGGTTCCCGTTTCCGCTTCCCTTTTTGATTTATCCCATTCTTGTTTCAGCAGTGTCTGCACGTCCTGCTCAAACGCCTCTAACGATTCAGCAAGTTTTTCGGAGTCCGGGGCTTTGGCGTATTGCACAATGGTTTTTATGCTACGAAGAATGCTTGCATCAAGCTCATGTTCAGGTTTCGGATTCAAGCGAAGGCGAATCAGCACGCGCTGCCGCTCCAGTACATGGATTGAACCATCAGGATCTTTAGCGACGATGCGAAGCGCGTTCTCAACAAACCCAGCGCTGACTTCTCTTAACTCCTTTCGCCACTGGGCGCGTTCGTTCGTAACGGTTCGGGTAAGGACGTCTTTGCTCGTATCCTTCGACTTGCCAAAGGTACTCGAAACGGAGCCGACAAAGCCAAGAACGGCACCGATCAGAGCAGCCATAAATCCAAATATTGCAGCTTCCATTTCAATCCTCACGAATTGCCCAACGTAAAAGTAGACACCCTAAAAAATGCCGTGAAAGGCACCTTCGAGGTGTCCAATCTAAAAAACGATGTGCAATGCCTTGTATTCAAAGATCGTCAATTTTTTGCACACCCCAAAATCCTGATAAATACACCACCCGTAGCGCCTCGATCCATACATGAGATTTTGAACGGGACGGGGGTCGGTTGGCTACATTAAGAGGCCAGCGACGCGAACCATAAACGTCCAGCAGTAGCACGTCAACGACTTCGACAGCCTATATAACTTCCCCTCCCCCCCCCGTCACACACTCTTCACCCCGCCGTAATCAAATATTCACACCCGCGCGCCACGATGCGCGCCATGAATACACCGAACGAAACCCTGCAAGTCCCGCCCGCGCTGCACATCGCGCTGGTCACGGAAACTTATGTGCCGGAAGTGAACGGCGTCGCCATCACCATCGGGCGCATGGTGCACGGTCTGCTCAAGCGCGGGCACCGCATCCACCTGATCCGGCCGCGCCAGCACAAACAGGATGTTGCCGCCGCCGAGGGCAACTACGCGGAGACACTGGTCAGCGGCATGCCGATCCCCGGCTATCCGGAGTTGAAGTCCGGCCTGCCGGCAAAGAACCTGCTGCTCAAACTGTGGCGCGCGCAGAGGCCCGACGTGGTGCACATCGCCACCGAGGGACCGCTCGGCTGGTCGGCGCTGTCGGCCGCGCGCAAGTTGGAGATTCCGGTGAGCACGGATTTCCACACCAACTTCCACAACTACACCCAGCACTACGGCATCGGGCTGTTGAAGAAGCCCATCGCCGCCTACCTGCGCCATTTTCACAACAAGGCGGCCTGCACGCTGGTGCCCACCGCCTCGCTGCAACAGCAACTGGAGCACGAAGGTTATCGGAACGTGCTGGTGGTGTCGCGCGGTGTGGATACCGAACTGTTCCACCCGGCCAAGCGCGATGCGGAATTGCGCGCTTCGTGGAATGCGAACGAAGACACGCCGGTGGTAATGCTGGTCAGCCGCATCGCGCCGGAGAAGAACCTGCAGGTGGTGATCCGTGCCTTCGAGAAGATACGCAAATTGAACCCGCTGGCACGGCTGGTGATTGTGGGCGACGGCCCGGCGCGCGCGGAATTGCAGAAGCAGCATCCGCACGTGATCTTTGCCGGCATGCAGACCGGCGAGGCGCTGGCGCGCCATTACGCCTCCGGCGACATCTTCCTCTACCCCAGTCTGACCGAGACCTACGGCAACGTCACGGTGGAAGCGATGGCGAGCGGTCTGGCCACGCTGGCCTACGACTATGCCGCCGCGCAGCAGCATATCCGGCACAACATCAACGGCCTGCTGGCGACCTATGCCGACAGCGATGCCTTCATCGCCGAAGCGCGCACGCTGGCGAACGACCTGCCGCGCGTGCGCCGCCTCGGTGCCGCCGCGCGCGCTACCGTCGAATCGCTGACCTGGGAACACATCATGGGCCAGATGGAAGCGGTGTTGCTCGACACCGTCCGCGCACCGGGAGCCGAACATGCCCAACCTGAACTTTCCACTGCAGCAGATTAAAATCTGGGACGCGGAGCTGTGCGCATTCTGCAACCGGCGCAGCCGCAACTTCACGGTGCGCAACCTGTTCCGGTTGTTCAGCCGTCTGGGCGACGGCGTGTTCTGGTATGCGCTGATGATCTCATTGCTGCTGCAACACGGCATGGACGCGCTGCCCGCCGTGTTGCACATGCTGGCAGTCGGCTTGTGCGGCACGCTGCTCTACAAGCTGATCAAGGGCAAGACCCTGCGCCCGCGCCCGTTCAACGTCTATCCCGCGATCCAATGCGTCGGCAAAGCGCTCGACCAGTTTAGTTTTCCCTCCGGCCACACGCTGCATGCGGCGGCATTCAGCATCGTCGTGCTCGCCTATTACCCCGCCCTGTTCTGGCTGGTCGTGCCGTTCGCCGCACTGGTTGCGCTGTCGCGCCCCATCCTCGGCCTGCACTATCCCAGCGACGTATTGGCCGGTGCACTCTTGGGCGCGCTCATCGCTCTCCTCTCCTTTCTATTCTGATCAAAACAATGACAACAGCCAGCCACACCTCGCAGCACTTTGATGAAGAACTGACAAACCTGGGGGACTGCATCGGCACGATGGCGGAAAGAATCGTTCAGCGCTTTACCGTGGCGACCGTGCCATTGCGAACCGGCAATCCGGGCGATATTGCCGCGATGCCGCAAGACGATCCGGAAATCCTGCACTTGCAGCATCTCATCGGAGAGATATGCGACCTGATCCTGGTGCGGCGGCAACCGGTGGCCCGCGACATGCGTTTCGTCGTTGCCTGTATCCGCATCGGTAACGATCTGGAGAGGCTGCACGCCCACACCAACAAGATCGCCGCAGCGATCACCCGCATAGGCAGCCGCGACCTGGGTGAAGTGATGCGCCATCACGGACTGAACCGTACCCTGCTGCTCTCGCACGACATGCTGTTGGCCGCGTTGCAGGCATTCAAGTCCGGCGACGCGGAGGCCGCCGAACGGCTGGAGAATCTGGACGAGGAAGTCAACACGGCAGCACGCGTCATCATGCGCCAGCAACTGACATACATGATGGAGCAACCGCATACGGTGGCTGGCGCGGTGGAAGTCATGGTAATCGTCCGCTCAATCGAGCGTATCGCCGACTACGCCAAGAACATCGCAAAACTGGTCAAGTACATGCGCCTGGGGCGCGTAGTGAGCGGGACACAAAGCTAAATATCCCGCCGCCATGCAGACCGGGTTGCGGCCGTGAATCAAGGCGTGCAGCAGATGGTTGCCATCGCCCTGACCGGAACCACACGGCACAAACTCATCACCTTCCGCGACATGTTTTGATTCAGGCGGCCAATACGCCGACAACCACCAGCCCCATCACCACCAGTGCGGCGCCGGACGCTCTCTGCCGCCAGCCTTCGTACTCCTTCAACCACACTATTCCCAGCAACACGGTGAACACGATACCCGCGTTGGTCAGTGTCACCGTGTAAGCGGCTGGCAGCCAGCGCATGGCATAGATCACCAGCGCATAGGCCGTGCCCACGCCCAGCGTGCCGATCAGCAGCGAACGCGCGGATGGCCTGATCGCCGGGATCCATCGCTGCGTGCGGCGTTTCTGTTCGCCGCACAGGAACAGCCAGCCGATGGCGTAGTTCACGCACACATAGCCCAGCGCGACGTTCAGTCCATCCAGATGTGCGGCGGCCACCTTGTCGCTCAGGCTGTACACCACGGTCATCGACGCCGCGAACAGCGCGTACGGCCAGGCCCTGCTCAACCGTCGCACGCCGTCGTGCGAGCTGGTGGCGATCAGCCACAAGCCACACGCGGCCACGAGGATGGCAAGCCAGGACAACAGGGGGAAATCGCGCGCAAAGAACAGCGTTTCGACCAGCGCGATCAATAGCGGTGAGCTGCGCACCATGGGATAGACCGCGCTGGCCGGTGCGGCATGGTAGGCGGCGCGCAGACCGAGGAAATACAGGCCGTTGGCAACACCGCTGATGGCGGCACACAGATACAGCACGGGCGCTGCCTGTGCCGCATGCAGGAAGCCCGGCAGAGCGAACGGTGCGAAGGTCAGCACATGCAGGCCGACAATCCACCACAGAAAATTAGCATCGCCATGCGTGCGCCGAGTCAGCAGGTTCCATGACACATGCAGCAGCACCGACAGGCCGACAGCCAGCAGTGGCGTCATGGAGTGCCGACACAGACCAGCGTCTCGCCGTCGCGCGCCACACTCATGCCGCTAGGCAGGGCATCGGGTCGGGTTGACAGCCAGACATCCAGCTTGTGGCCGATGTGCATCAGCACCAGCTCGCCATCCG